>Ga0207877_10052_pt1 | contig 149739 bp, 114 predicted proteins | sample LinPmetageLP29_FD_184046 | JGI IMG/M metagenome (GOLD analysis project Ga0207877, IMG submission 184046) | Marine viral communities from the Pacific Ocean - LP-29 (SPAdes) | ecosystem: Environmental > Aquatic > Marine > Oceanic | place: Pacific Ocean | collected 2009-08-23
ACCCTAAAACCCTAAAACCCTAAAGCCCCTAAGCCCCTAAAACCCTAAAACCCTAAAACCCTAAAACCCTAAACCCTAAGCCCCTAAAGCCCCTAAAGCCCCTAAAACCCTAAAGCCCCTAGTTTATATTTACGTTGGAAATCTCCTATCGTCGCTATATATATATAGCGAATAGACCAAAATAATGTCCCCTTAGATTAACGCGGATAATACTAAAATAAAAATTGGATATTAGGAAAATACCCCTAAATATTACCCCTCTATTTGTAATACGAAATCTATACTTATTCTATTATAATAGATTGCGTAGTTTAGTAGCTAGTAGTATACTAGTGTGTTGTGGTATATGATAGAAACCCTACCTCCTATCCGGTCGTACCCTATCAAAACAATTGACCAATTTTCGGATCCCTACAACTACCCTTTAACGTTGGCTAATAGGCTTCAAATTCTGCCAAAACCTACGGGGCGCGCTAGATTAAATTTCTGCAAACTTTGATAGGGATCCGATCAAAAAAAGCCTACTGGGATCTAGACCGGCGTTTCTACTGAGATGCACAAATGCGCTCCTATAGTTAACAAAACCCTAGCCTACTGGGATGCACTACGTCCCACTTACCCCCATGGGATAGGCGTGTAGGTCTAATAAATATGCCTTATATACGATCACAAACCGCGAAATCTTGATTATCCTAGACAATATCGGCGGATAACTATAAGGGTCCTTCTATGGCCGGCCGCCCTCGTGGTCGCTTACGCCTAATACGGCTAATATATATACTAATACGTACTCGTACTCGCTCGACTAGATCCGCTAGTTTAACAACTCGATTATAAAATCTATATATTACGCCTCTACGGGCTCTAACCGGTAGGGTTAGTCGTCCCTACTATCGATAGGGTTCTATACGGACCGGCCCGTTGGGTACTATACGGCACGCTATAATACGTCCTATACGATACGCTACCGGCGATTAAACCGGTATACGGGACTCTCCTACTCGTAGGGGACCTACGTCTGCGTAAAAAATATTAATACCTACTAGTACGGCTTGACGTAGCGCTCTAACTCGGCGTGCTCGTATATATACGCTTATAATAGCTTCGATAGGATACTCTATATGTCGGTACGCGCGGCCTTAATCCGCAATAAATACCTAGTCTATTTGGTGATACTCTAGCTTTTGCTCGCTACCCCTAATATAGCATCCTATATTACCCGCGCGGTAGCTTTGGCGCCCTCGGCGTCGTCTATAGGGGTTTCGATATATATACGTAATACCTTAGGCGTCTAGCCGTGTAAATAACGGGCCTATCCGGTGCGGTCTAACTATAGATTGGCCTCGTCAATCTCCCTAGCCTAGATTACGGCGGGCTACTACCGCTGCTAGGTAAATATCGCTTCTATCTTATCGATAGCTTAGGCTACCCGACTAGCCTCGGGGGGGTAGTATAGCGGGCTTATACGTAGGATTAGGCTATCGGACGTAGATATAATACGATCTAAACTTGCTATAGAAAAACCGCTAGTATACGACTCGCTATATCGCTTAGTCTCGCTTCTCCTATCCGGCGGCTGCCTCGGACGGCTACGGTTTCCGACTCTATTGGTACGGGGAAAACTAATAGGTAACCTACTAATGCTTCCGAATACTCTCGGGGGACCGACATACGTACGCGCAAAATAAACACTTGATACTATCGGTATAGACGGTTAAACCCACGATAGGCTACTCTACTTACGTAGGGAATATACTAGGCTCGTTATATACTTTATCCTACTCGTCGATAATAATCTCTTTTACTCGCTACGTAATACTCTTAGGGATACAATAATTACCGCGCCGCTTACTTAAATAGCCGATAATATCTCGGGGAACTACGGTATACCCGTATGTCTTACAAATAGCAACGTAGTACGTTGGAATATATATAAAATAATCGTAGGCGTTAATATGGTTGTCTATCGTATGACTAAAATGTATGTTGTCGGCGCGCTAAATCCACGGCGAATAGACTAGAATATTACCCTCTTGAATTGAAGGGAATAATGTTTGAAATAAAACTAGATCTTAGAAAATCCCCCCTAACTACTATCGCTCGCTTTGTAATACGAAACCCCTACTCGTTCTACTATGATAGATCGCTTGGTCTGGTGGCTAGTAGTGTATAGGTATATATGATAGGGTATAATGGAAACCCCAAATGTCGCCCGGTCGTACCCTATCAAAATAATTCACTATATTTCGGATCCTTGTAACCACCCTTTAATATTGGGTGACGGGCTTAACAATCGCACAAAATACGTAGGGGATCTGGGTTTAAAATTTCACGGACCTTCCATAGGGATCCGACCAAAAAAAGGCTACTGGGATCTGGACGGGCGTTTCTACTGGGATAAACAAACCGGCTCCCATACTTAACGAAACCCTACTCTACTGGGATGAACTGCATCCCACTTACCCCCATAGGATAGAAGCCGAGAAGTCCATGAATAAGTTAGTTCCCGTTACCCCTAGTCCATTTCCCTACTTACACATTGCCAGATCCAAGAATATAGAGTTCCTTTCACTGCTGATTGGTCCATATATTACGTAGTCTAGTGGGCTTTGCATATACTAAATGACTCTAGTAAGGCTCCTCATCACTTTGACCAACAATTGCCTAACTTGTATATAGTTATTGGAGAGAACAAGAGAACTATTCGCTTTGGTCCTGTCTGGGTATTTTCATCATCACCTCTTCCCTACACTTTGTTAGATTGTGAGATTTAGGTTCGGTAGTTCTTAGACCCGCTAGGTCCTCAACAATTGGAGGACGGAAGCGAATGATGCGGCAGAACGCCTACGACTTTGAAGCTTGGCGGGCTTACTTGCCTCTTTTGTAACAATGTAAGGCAAGCGAAGTCGCACTGTATGAGCATATAAGATCATAATTAGGACCATAGAGTACTGACTCTGAAACTTAGCTGTCTATTTTTCCTCTAAAATTAAACTACCATGGCATCACTTACACCATCGTTCCACCACGTTGCGAACATTAACCTCGTCCCTGGACCTCCAGTGAATGCAGGCGCAACTCCACGGGGCAAAGCAAGCTGGATCGAAATCATCGGAGGGAACATTAGTACCCCTGAGACCACATCGCATCTGTTTTACCTGAAGGCGGGGACTACTGTACACGACATGTTGACGACAAGCTGCTGGAGGTCGATCTCCGGTTCACCGCCAAAGACGACGCTGGAATCATTTTCCGGTTTCATACCCTTGGTTTTGATACCCTCGACGAAATATCGATGCAAGCAATGGACGGCCAGATTACCGATCTCCCGGTATCATCCGAAGCCAGTCCGCCTCAGCCGCTCAACGGCATGGAAGTTTTGTTTTGCAACACGTCCAGCTTGCAGTATCGCTGGATGAACTTCTCTATCTTGGTAGCAAAGGTGCATCTATTTGTCGGACAGGGTGGTGTGGACAGAGTGGTGTACAGGGTTTTCCGGGTCACGTAACATGTACCCTGAGCTAGCATTGGCTTTTCTCTACTAAGGTCCACCATGAGAGCTACCTTCTCTGTGCAGTACTTAACATCAATACTAAATTGCATTGGCGTTGGCTTTGGTTCCTGTGACGGGCAACTGATCTACTTTTATTTCATCCAAATAGTGTTTGGAGAGTAGAACATTCCATTATCTAGAGACGGCACTGGGCTAGCTCTTTGAGAATGGCCATCATTGTACCTACTTCGAGTGCATTGCAATAAATGGTGTGTGATTTGGTGCCAGGGCATCTCTGGCCTGTTTCTTGGATATCACTTCAAAAGTACAGATATGATTTCACGATCGATCAGGTTGCATGTAGAGCTGAGGAGAATTAGGTATAATGAATCCATGTCCATTTCCATGTGTAATGATTACTTCATTGCTTGGGACCCATTGACTTTATTGTTGTTTGCAATTCCGAGTGCCATCATTGAGCAATTCAAAATAGGAAGTTACGGCCGCCAAGCCGGAACCGGGCGATTAAGCTCGCCGCGACGGAAGGCCAAATGGTTTGTATTGAGTAGGATCACCCATGGAATTATGATGGATCCACAAAAATAGCCGTTCAGACTGAGAAGATAAATCCGCCAAGTCTGAATCGGGTGATTAAGGTGGCCGAGCGTCGGCGTCTCCAAACAATGCTTTGGCCCATCCAAAGAGGAGAGGGATATTTAAAGACGTCAAGCCCTTGAAGTTCAGTCCCTAAATTGTTGATCTTCAATTATTTTTCGCACTTTTTTAAGGCCGTTATACATCTGGATACCTTGCGAGCCTCGAGTACTAAACGCCATCACTACGCCATGAAGCTGCCGACTTTCCAGGCTCTACTTGAGCGAAACGGGTACTGCAACCACCTTGCATATGATCACAGTTTCTTCTGCTAACTCGAGCAGAGAATATGCTCAAGTGCATGTCCCACCACCTTCTGTGACAGATATGCAGTCCATGCCTTCTCTGGGCAGAGCGCAGACAGTCATCGGTATGGCTCGGCATTCCAGATATAAAATTTCAATCGGCATGGTAGCTAATCCGTGCTTTGTCAGTAACTTGTTCCGACCCGAGACTGAATCCAGATCAGTTTTTGCAACTTGCCCCTGGAGGTACATAATCGCTATTCTTAACTCTGCTGGAACCTTTGAATAATGTGTTCAGATGCAACTGTTGTCCGTGTTGCTGGCGGTAGAGCAACGGACGTGATAAGGTCTTTGATTGTCTTGGAAGGCATGATTCCAATCCGAACTGTCGCTATCATTCACCATACCGGTATGTTATTTGAGATGCATGTTCGATTCGAGCTACTTATTCCTAAATGTTAGATTGCGGGTTGACCCATCAAACAAACGAAGGTATCCGTCAGCGCGTGAAGCAGCTAGCTCCCGACCATGCTGTTGAAATTGAAAAAAAGGACTATGGTCACATTCATGAGTACGGAACGCTGCTCTCAACCTGATATTTAATGCACTAATTCGACCTACTTTCCCTCAGTCACGATTCCGCGCTCAAGGAAGATGCTGCTGTTGTCAAATCATCCCCCTTTCTGTCACAGGAAATTGAAGTCGTTGGATACCTTTTCAATCTTAAGAGTGGTTCTCTGGCACGTGTTGTCTGAAGAATAGTCGCCCTGGATTTTCATCCATGCTGCGTTTGAGGGTGAGATATTTTATTTGGTGAAGGGTCGGTGATCGTGGGTCTAAACAGATCTAGTCACTCTGAATACCATATGCCTTCGCAGAGCTACAGAACTAGTCAGAGTGGAAGGTCACAATCTAAAATATCTATTGTACGTACATTTATAACGCAAACCGTTCTCAAAATGAACGTGTATTCTCGCCAAGGCCTAGTGTATCTTCATTGCCATTCCTGCCGTTACCCCGCCCTCATGGTGCGCGATTTTCAACCTGTCTTGACGGCTCCATGAGCCCCAGGACCACTTTGACCGTCCTGGCTCTCGATGGAAACTTACTCATATAGCAACAAAGTGTATCTTATCTTCAAAATTACTTCGCTGGAAGCAATATCTTCGCCGTAAATGTGTGAAAGATATTGGTGGTCGTTGTGAGCGGGTCATACACAGTAAGAAGGTTTGATGCGAGATGCTCCTACCGGAATTAATGAGTAGCACAATGGGACCTTTGATATTCAAACCCAGATATTTCAACGGCAACTACTTGGTTCGAGATAAGTCATCCCGCCCTCAAACTAGACTTATGCTCGAATGTAGCATGCAACCCGTAGCCTCCGACAAACTTGCTTTCTTCTCGCATTGCTGGCTCGATTTAAGTCTCTGGAATTATCAAATGGGTCTTGCCCATTACGAAGCTTTTTTCTAAACCTTTACAATCTTCCCTGTCTCAACTTCATACAAATAGCCAGTAATAGGGGCATCCAAAACCAACGGACTCTCTTTCAACAGCTGAATATCATCAAGAACACTTTGCTTCAAATCTCCAAAAGGAAGGAACGCTATGTGATCAACATTCTGGTTCAGGTCAGCGTGGATCTTGCCGCGTATGCCCTCGTCGGTAAAGGTAGGCATCCCACAATCCGTCTGAGAACGTCAGTATAGCTGTAGATTATAGGGAAGATTCGGACGTACGTGATGCACGATGATGATTTCACGCGTTCCGAGAAGCTGTTGGGATATGATGATGCTGCGCAGAGCGTCGGTTACCCGACCCCCTGCATTACGGATGACATGGGCGTCGCCTTCTTCAAGGCCTAGGGCTCGAGCAGGATCTAAATCAGTTATTATTTGGCCCACATTTGACGATGGGGGTTTTCTGGGGGCTACTTATCAAAGCGCGCGTCCATACATGCCACAATGGCAACTTGGCTGGTGAATTAGATGCTTCAGCTTCTTGATCCGCAATACAGATGGGGAAATAATGTTAAGAGATGACATACCGCCGAGGAGGAAGAGCTAGATCTTTGTTGGTAAAAGACGCTGCATATTTAGCGTTGGCAACCTCGGCTTCTTTGGCTACAGACATGATGGAGATATATTATTTCAGATAGACTAATTGAACTTGAATACCATGGGGACAACGATCAGATATAAAGGGAGTGAGCTACTCCGCACTTGATCGTTCTCGAGAGGTGATCTTTGGTTAATCGGGCTCTGGATGGCGTGATGAAGCATGTCGAGAGCGCACACCAATAAAATCGCGAATCAAGAACCCGAACTCGCTCTCTTCACTATCCATAAATCTTTCACCGGCCCCTCCTTTCCTCCGGCCCCTCCTTTCCTCCGGCCCCGTCTATCTTGCATTCATCGCTGTGTCCTCGCAAACTTTTGCTCACCCACCAGGAATACATCTGTGCACCACCTACCCCTCCCCCCACTCCTGTTTGTTTTCGCTCGTAAGATACGGATGAGTACTTATTAGACTGTATATCCGCAAGTTTTGACCAGCAGGTGGGAATAGATAATGTTAACCTGGACGGTGGTAAACTATCAAGTACCCAATGTTTAGTTACCACTTTCCGAAAGAGGTATTTGTGAACAGGACTGTATACAATAAAAGGCTCCGGTGGTGTCATTGGTGTGTAAGGTACGAGAGCTAGAAGCACTATCCCTCCTCTTCGTCATGCAACCCTGTGTGTTGATCAGAAAGCGTTCTAAGACCATTTAGTTTAATTAATTACTAACCTATTTGGGATAGATTACCCGCCAAGATATCGGGGTCCAAATAGGTTTAGCGTGAACAGATCTCTCCGGTGTGTCGGATCCCCTGTACTGATGGTATTGTCCTGTCACCCTGATACGCACTACTCATGCATTAGGGTTAGACCTGTATCTATAATACTGGGTCGTGACCCACAGACCTACTACAGAATACAACCATCATACACATGCTACAACACGGTGACATCACCTTGGTTTGTCATCTTTGGATAATTTTGAATTTTGCAAGAGGCCATGAATGCGCCACTGATTTCCTTATTTAATGAAATATCCCGCCAAGAAACGCGGCGTCTTACCATCTGTATCTCAATTGACAGCAAGGTTACTTTTCCATCTTGAAAATGAAGGTCAGGCAGACGACGGTCTGTCACACTTGCAGAGCCCATAAAATTGGTGTAAGAGCCACCATACTCTGAAATTTAGAAACTAATAGATATGACTTGTCTTCGGTTGCTTTCTAACTCGATACTTAGTGCGATGGAAAACGCCCTGTTTGTACCCAATGCCTCCATACTAGGCGGCGGTGCGCTGGATATCAATATGACTTCATTTTCAAACATCATCGGCCCGACCGGAAAGCGATACATACAACTCAACAAAGCACGCCTGGGCAGGCTGAGAAACGCAATAGAGAATGTCGGGTGAGGATGGCAAGAGGGGAAGACCACGATGGAACTAAATCACGCGCATCTCGAGACATGCATCAGCCAAGTCTATCTACTTTGCCTATTGAGCTTTCTCCCTTGGATGAATTCTCCGCATTAATCATCGTCAACTATGCGCCGTGGTTGGATTTTCCTTCTGTCTTTTCAGACTGGACGCCACATTCGTTTCCAATATGTGCCTCCTGGATAGGTCAACTCCCGATCATTCTTGGGTCGGGTGGCCGCAAGAGCATTCTGTCTTCAGCGATCGGCGCTCTCGGGCTTCTAATAATGGACAAAATCAACCCGGCTTTGGCAAATTACACTGCAGCTACCAGAGCGTACTGCTCTGCACTGACCCTACTTCGCGATGGTCTCCAAAACATAAGCAATGACCATTGGGTCGAATTGGTTGTTGCAGGAATGTGCTTAAGCCTAGCAGAGGTACGTGGCAGACCCACATATATGTTACTGAGTGACCTGACGTAATCCTGTGCTCAAACATAGCTTATGCTGCCGACATTTAACACCGGATGGGTAGCTCATATTAGCGGAGTTGGAAAGATATTGAGACTTTTGAATCCGAGAACCTTTAGCTTGGACATTCCATATCAATTGTTCAACGGAGTCAGGCCTCTGCTTGTGAGTTGCTCATTGTTTCATGCCAGCGCCTCCAGCTGACCACATATATAGCTTTTTGAAGCCTTTCATACCAGGCGGAGCACGTTTCTTGCATTGGAAGAGTGGCAAACAGGCCCCTTTACCTCCCATCTACGGACACCGATGCAAGAGCTTTTAAGTCTTGCGGCAGTTATACCTACATTGCTAGAAAGGTTTGATTTGGCACTGGCCTCCTGTGAAAGCTCGGACTCAGCAACTCGCCTGTGTCTCTGCCGTGATTTCGTCCAAATGCTCACTCAACTTGAAATCTGGGAGCAGTCATATCGCCACTCCCTCCCCCGGACGCCGTACTGGGTAAAACCATCTGACTGTACGCAGAGTCTGAACTGCACACCGACCGACATTTCCAACACCTCACTTTGGTATTGTGATGTGTTCGTCGCTAATGCCTTCACTCATTTGTGGGCTTTCCGACTTATTTGCCTTGTTCATCTTGAACAAGTTCAAGAGAACTTTCTTTCCAGGTCGCAGCATACGCCGAGTATGAATCACACCTTTATCTCGCAAACTTGTCAGGAAGGTGTCGTTGAACTGTCGACTAAGATTCTCCAAAGCATGGACTATCTAATACAAGATGGATTAATGATTTATGGGCCTATTTCTATGCTGTTCCCTTTCAAGGCTGCTCACAATGCCCTGCGACTGAATCAATCTGGGAATCAGAAGCATGCCACCTGGTGCCATATGATCACGAATCGGCTCATCTGTAGGGGATTTATTTCGGAAGACTTAGTCCAGTGATTGTCGATTGTCGTGCGACACTCTCGCGAGGGAATATTGGCTGCTTTTCTCCAGTCATTTCTATTTCATTGTCGGCTCCTGAGATTTGCGATTTTACAACCTGTATCTTACCTGATCTCACAGTTGCCGGTCATCAGCATGCGATAAGACACCAATATTAGGGATTTATGACAGGGAAGCGCCGTCATTATTCTGCCAGGACGTCCATTAGTTGCGGGACTCCCAGAGACAGGGCTTATCGGAGAACGATATTAAGAATAAAATGTCCAGACAGACCATTATAGCAGCTAAACCAACCGCACTCAAGCCAATAACAACGGCTCTATCATTAGGATGCGCGGCCCCAAGTACCGTAACAGTTCCTGCTCCAGTCTTCTCGGTTGAATCATTGGGTTTCATGACTCTAGGTGGTCTCTAGGCATCGAGAGTCATCTTAGAAGGCAGCGTACATGAATTCCGCACCCAAATGGTGCGAATAGCTTCAGATCTTTCACTCTTCACGAGGTGATTAACATCACCACCGATGTCCCTTGTAGTTTGGTCCATCTCGCAAAGCTAGAGTGACTGAAGGATTCTTTCACCTTTATGTCCTAGAATCCATGGATACGGGGGTACGGAAACCCCTGTGTTCCATCCGGAGAAGTGCTATAAGCAAGATCAATATTACAGACACCAGCGGCGACCAGTTGTACAACGACCTCATTATCCTTTGCGGGTGGTAGGTCGATATCTTCAATATTCCATTGTCCCTTGCCAGCAATGGGTGAGTGAGATACAATCGCCGCTGTTTTAGTGTATTCCAGTGCCATCGTGAAAAAGAATTAAAATTTTGTGCTATTGAAAAAGCATAGAGTACGTTTGGGTGTAGAAAATGGACTTGCATAATAATCAGGAGCAATTCAGCTTATGGCAGTTTACAAATGAGGCTGTGTGACAACCCAAAAGCTCGATAGAATGAGATCAAGTGAATATTGTATTCGCAAAAGCTTTTATCTCCTTGTTCCAATGATATTCGTTGTTATAATTGACCTGGTGCACCATCTCCGGCCCCTACCCCACATTCTGTACTGGCCATTCGATTCCCTCGCAGAACAGGACCGGCAAGGGGTTTGTTGGTGACCCTATTTGTGGGTGTCAGGTTCAAGCGCAAGTGACGCACAGTTGAATCATCCGAAAAGGGAAATTAAAATCGCCAAGTGAATCTCGGATGGGAGGTTCCGCCGAGAGGAGGCTCTCTCTTCGTCTGTGGAACGATTTTCCAAGCACGAGTGATCCACAGCCGAACCACGGCCGTACCATCCGAATAGGGGACGCTTAAATCGCCAAGCTGAACCGCAAATGTTTCCTCTTCGGCTGGATTAATAATCCATTCCGGCTTGGCGAATTTACCCTCCTAATTGGAACCGTCTCTGCGCATCTTGGGATTCTGGGTCAGATGTTAACTTCTTGGGCGGATTGAGTGGGCCAGGTGGCTTTCCCCTCGACAGGGGACAATAATCACGTCCCCGATGGTAGCGAGGGGATGCGCTTAGGTGTCACAGTACTATTCTATATAATCAACAAGCAATGAAGCTGGGCATCCCTTGTTTTACATTTTACACAACAGAATTCCTACACCACCAATATATCTTCTTTCGCCGCAATCATCATCTGCAGTCACGATGTCCTGTGGATTCCCTGTTCACCTGAAGGAAGGGTTTTTGGATGGTTACCCGAAGCTCTCCACACAACAAGCCGGGCACCTTCGTCACTTCCACATTTTGGCCAATCAGCCAGATGGAGAATGGCACCATATGGGCAGCCAGGATCCAGGTCAAGAATGGCTGGACTCCTATAGATATCAGCTTGCGACGATGGCATATGCGGCGGGAGCCGCCCATTACCACCGGCTACCAGTGCTCCGCTCCATCTTCCAAAGCCTGATTGACCGGTTGATATCGAAGATGTTAAGAAAAGAGGTTTGGGGCTATTGGTTCCTTACCAGCCACAGTGGTAGGAAAGTCGACCCCGATTTGACAGAGCTTAGAAAACCATGGCCCAACCCGGTGACAAAAGAGAATATCATGGTAGGTACTCTGACTCGGTGGTCTGCTTTAGGACATTTTATTGACATTATCACTCAGTACTCTGGTCATCTTCTACTGATGGTATCTCTTTACTCGATGCTATTCGATGACGACAAATTTGACAAGGAGTCGGCCATAACTTTCCACTGGAATCCTATTTTCTGGGGCATGGGCGACGAAACGTTTTCCTATACACGGAGCAGTCTCCGAGAGACAATAATTGCAGACATGGAAAGAAACAATTGGCTTGGAGTCTGCTGCGAGCCAAATTGTATTTTTGTGGTCTGCAATCAGTTCCCGGTACATGCGGCATCTCCTAACCTCGCAGGTCCATTTTAGTCTAATCAACTGCTGCTCTTTTTAGATCATAGCAATGCGCTACAACGACATTCGGAACGGCACAGAAACAGCGGAACTAGTATTGAAACGCTACTCAAAAGAATGGAGCGACCAGCAGAGTATGATGCAAGGCGACGGGCTCTTAATAAATTGGTATCTTGTCAAGCAGAAAATAAAAGTCCCTGCCGAGGATGCCGGACTGACTGCATGGTTCGTATAAAACTACGATTCGTTCCAACCGATCTGCTAACTCTTCAAAAGGGCAAATGCGTTCATGAATTCTTGGGACACAGATGTCCAACGGAGTATTCCCAACAATCGATGGGACTCTTCCAACAAGCTTCTGAAGACCGCGTCAACCTAAACAGTCCATTGCTATTTCGGGCAATAAGGTCTCTAGTCAAGAAAGGGGCAGACCCTGATTCGGCTCAGACACTAAAAGATGCCGTGGCTATGGCTACCGACCTTGCCAAAAATTCCCCAAAGTCTCCTTACCAATGGCCACGATTCGGGTATTGTATCCAGTGGGTTTCCGAGATGGGAGACGAAAGAGTTCTTAATGGGCTTTTGCGGCATGCTGATGACTTCTTGAACCCAACTTGGGAGAGAGGAGGATTCTTCTATCGTCGAAACACAGATATCATGGACAGAAATGGCAACTGGACAATGGTGGACCCGTTTACAGGCAACGCAGCTATTGGCTACGCTAGACTCAATATCCCGGACGGCCAAAGAATCATGTGGCAGAAGCCTTGGAAAGGTGAAGAAGTTCGAGGTCGCCCTTTCGTGGACAGTATTGATCTCGGTTGCGGTGTGGATTTCATCCGGGGAGCATGGGACAGTGAGAACGGCATATTTGTTCTCACCATGAGATCGTGGAACAATGATAAAAGATCGCAAGTTCCCCATTCGGGTATTCTATTACATGACAAGGCTTTCTGGTTTCTAATCCTTTCGCAGGCTTCACTTCGTCGTTTGCCAACTCCCAATTTCTCAGTACGGTGTATATATTGATTCGAAACTCCATCAAACTGCCGACGTATATTCGACTACAGACGTGATAGCTCTTGACCTCGATGTGGATAACCAGGAGCGGGACATTGTTCTGCTAAAAGGCAGTGGCTGACTCCATTTTGTTAAGTGGATATGAATGTTCATGTAAGTAAAGTATTGTGATTATAAACCCCAATGAATTGCAAGATTATCTATTGTCGGCACGCTAACATAGCGCCTGATATTGTCTTCAAGTCTTCCAAACCCACGAAAGGCCAGTGATCGTGCCGGGAATCAGCCATGTTGTTGAGGGATTGCTACTTGTATCTGTCTTGTGACATTCAGACGCCGGAAACACAATTATTGGGTTTACTGGATTTTCTTTCTTCTTTTTCTTGCTTTGGCTTACAAGGAGTCTATTATATCCTGTCAACCTGCAGGGTGGTAATTTACCACTAAGAGTTACGCAGTTCAGCGGATACCCGCCATTTTGTACAGTAATTCGGGTTTCAACGGGACAGAGGATATGTATATTAGATGAGGAACCTAAAAGAGCAGATAAAAATGAGTTACACCGTCCAGATTAATTGGAATACCCAGTGCACAGATCACCATCGCTTCGGCCGATTCGACGAAGATGTCCATTGAGTCTCGCATATCCCGTGCGAAATTGAGCCAGTATAGAGGCTTTCTTCCTATCCAGGCAATCATAGAGCAGCTTCGTGTGGGTTTTTGGGAGGGCTGTATCCAGCTTGCGTGTAAACTGGCCAGTAGTCGACTGTTGATAGGTGTCCTTCTGGTGCTGTTTAGCATTGGACTGGGTCCATTGCGACACCGACGCTCGGAGTTGGACTTGTGGCCATGGCTGATGGTACACGTCGCTATTTTCCATCGTCGTTTCGCGTGGAAGATCATCCGCTCGAGCGAGGATGCGTCAGCACAAGCGAACGGCCAAGCATCGACAGGGCGAGAGTGTTGCAAATGGACGAGTCGGAATTGACCATTCAGGCTCCTCACTATGATGCCCGGCTTATCTCAATGGTCAAATGATTATTGTCTTCGAATTGCCCGCAATTATGCCCCATGTCTGTAGCCCTCTACCAGACCACCAGAAGCGAAAATGCGCGTCGCTCCAATATTTTCGTCTCGAAATGATCTCCTCCCAGTCATACATTGATCCAGCCATGCATCAACAACGCAGGGACAAGGAGGTTCTAAACTTCTCAATACTGTTCTTGGACAACGCGGTGTGGGCTCTGTCCTGGCCAACATGGACGCCGGCAGTCGGTATCCGGAATGAGAGCGCGATGCTTGGACTAAAGTTGTACAACGCCTAACTGGCGACCAATAGCGTCCGGCCCGCAGTTTTGATCCCTCTCACTATGTTAGTCACAAACGTACGAGTGCTACAGCCGAACATCATGAAATCGAATGCAGGGGATGGAGGCCCTTATCAGCGACCATTAGTGCCGCAGTTTGAAAATGCTGCTCATCAGGAAGTGTCAATCACGGCCTGCAAACCGCATGTCAATCACAAACCCATGCCCGCGCTACAGGAAAATCGATCCCCTGGAAACGGATGGGGATACGTATCATCCACGCTGTCTTAGAGGCAGCTACAGATGTCCAAGCAAATGGGACCACCCTCCGCCTTCGGTGGATGCCGGAGCACTGCAATGACCCTGAAAACGGTGCAGTGAGCCGAGTGGTTAAAAAAGTCGTAAGGTGCGTTTATCTTGCCTTCTGTTTTCGACGGTGAAAGCGGTCATCCGTCGCTGCATCACGAACAATGCAAAGAAGAATGTAAAGCTTCAAGGAAGGTCGCGAGCTTCGCAAGATTGATACCACACCGTTATCCGTCTACTCTAAACCCATAGACAGGTCGCTACAAAGAATCGAGCCTACCTGCTCACACAACTACGGACGGATCGTGCCCAGTGCTTAGCCTATGCGACGAAGTACCATTTCAAAGATGACAACAAATGCGCGCGGCGCGCAGGAAACAGTAGTTTACGTCTTGGTGGATTAACCTAGACTGAAGATGTTGCAGCAGGACCTACAGCAGAAGGATGGTCATACGTTTTGCACACTGTCGAAGCTTCATGGAGGGTTGTGCGATCTAAGCAAGGTAACCAAGATACTCGCTCGCTAGGTAGTCAGACTGAGGCGCTACTGGGCTTTGCTTATGTATAAAGTGGGGGCTAAGGGAAGTTGGTGGACACCCGGAGCAAAATAGAATGCAAGATTCCGCGTAAATCGCTCGGAAACAAGGGGGTGGGGCTGATTGCTTCTTTGTTTCACTTCACGGACCAGTTGGCGGCCGACTTTGCGATCTTTGAGACACCTCGCAAAGTCAAGCAGCAACAGCTTTCCTGTCTGGCATGGCGCTAATTGCTCTATCTTCTAAATTTCTTACCTACATTCCAAACGACCACCAGACGAAGAGATACTCAGAGATGAAGTAGAATGAATGTATGTATGTATATGAGGGAGATGAGAGGTTATAAAATGAATGGTAGGAAATGAAATCGAACCAGTTACTATCACCGAGCCGATAAGCACTCGGTACATCCAGAAAGAAGCCTCTATTTAGAGACTGCATTTTTCATTTCAGTACCTCACTGCTAGTATCGGCAGCAGAATTTGTTCAGACAATGCGTCAATATCCTCCCTACTACAGACTCGCCTCTCGGATAGCGTCTTCGGTTATCTTCCACAAGTCCTGCGCAAGCCGTATGTTCTTTCCGTTGTCGCTCACTTCCTCGATTTTGGCATAGGGCATAAGATACGCTCCTGCGTACTTTTGCCTCTCCTTCCACACGGAAGGATGGGCAGCAGCGAAGAGCGGCGTCAACGCCCCCTCTTCAGGGGTGAGCGCAGAATCTAAAAGAGGATTGTCCTCTTTGCCCCCTAGGAAGTTAATGGCACCATCTACTTAAAATCAGTGACGTGTTGAATACTGTTATGGGTATCTCGATCATGCTTACCAGTCTTGACACCTCCTGGGTGCAAAGAAATCGCGATCATATCGGCGCCCTTTGCATCAAGTCGTCTTTGAAGTTCTTTAGTGAAGAGGATATTGGCAAGCTTAGAAAACCCTATAAAACCATGTCAATAATGCCGAAACCCCATATTCTTTGTTACAGGACATAATACCGTAGCGGGTCAAATTGCTCTGCATGTCATCCACGCCACCGAAATCCTGATTGAAATCCTCGGTGGTTTCCAGCTTGATACCAGATGGGACTAGCCCATGCACGGTTGATGAAACCTATTTTTCACTATAAGTATTTGAACGTAAGCACACAGACGGGGTAGAATCTGACCGTCACGATGCGTACTCCAGGATCAGTCTTTGCGGTCCTCTCGAGTAGGGGGAGAAGCTCTTTCGTAAGCTGGAAAGGGCCAATGTGGCTAATTTCCGTTACTCCTCCAAACTCCCATGAAGTATAGAAGAAATTGCTTACTTGGTAGCAATCGAAACGGAGATTCCGTGCTCGTTTTTGTCCAGAGGCCTTGCAAGTCTGCGAATCTATGTCAGTCTCGCTCTAGAACATGATTCCGATGCTTGGAAACTTACAACCCAGCATTGTTGACTAGGATATCAAGTCTACTCTCTTGAGCTAGGAAATACCTCGCAACTTCTTGGATATGCCGGGCGTCGGCCACGTTCACAACAAACGGGCGCAAGAGTGAGGGGTCAGTCCATTGTTTCAATTCTTCGATAGCTCTTTCGGCCTTTTCAAGGCTGCGAGCACCGATGTATACCTTGGCACTTTTTTCCGCCAAGGCTTTAGCGATGTGGAACCCTATTCCACGCGACGAACTGTAGATGAATCAGCACATTCTATTTCATTTTCCTTGTCTATTCATTAAGGTCTTCCAGGACTCACTTTGCCCCGGTCACGATAGCAACTTTGCCAGCTAGACTTGGGACTTCTGCAAGTATGTCCCATTTCTATGGGAACAGTGAGTAGCTGTAACATGAGATCACGTGAACGGAGCACCTGCCTGTCTTTTAACGTCGTCACGAGACATTTTCAGATGAACTGCAGCGAGATACTTCAAGTTGGAAAAAACAATAACGGATAAACCAGAGGAATGCAAGACGGGGAGAACGTAGGAAGGGAATACTTCATATTCATATTTATATTCAGTTCTAGTTCTGCGAACTGTGGCTGCTTGGTTTCATTCTACATTACAAAGTACGCTCAGCCAGAATAGCAGGGCGAGCCGAAGCATTGCAGTTACGGCAAGGCGAACCGAGACTATGGAAAGACCAATGAAATACCATTACTGTCATATTGCAGGACCCACATCAACTCATTTGTGTCCGGAACATATCTTCGTCATCAAAAGGTTCTCGCGTAATCACTTGCGCGATTTGATCATTCCCCACACCTTGAATTGTAATCTGACTTGAAGCCTGAGTCTTTCTCGTCTTTCACAAGAATCTATCCAAGGCCAGAAAGTGGCGCCGAGGCTTTTTGGTAAGCCGTATCCGTTGATTTGTCATGCACTTGACTCCTCCCTACTCCTTCCAATTCAATGTTCAACTGCATCATAAAATTTCAAGTGTCAAAATCTCTTTTTATATGGTTTATAACGGCGGCTAAAACACTACCCACCTAGCTAGTAAGCGTCAAGCTTTTGCTATTAAAGAAACTATGCGCAATAGCCTCATGGAAAAAGGTCCGAGCAAGGACCGCGGTTGTTGGACGTGTTTTCTTCGCAGAAAGGGTTGCGATCGAAAAAAGCCCATCTGCATGACCTGTTCTCGGCTAGGTGTGACTTGTCATGGCTATGGGGAAAGGCCTGATTGGATGGACGATAGGGAGAGGCAAGAAAACATGAAACAACAACTTCGTCTCATTGTCAAAGCCACGACAGATCGGGGACGGCCCGACCGGGCTCGTCGATCCCACCGAATACAAAAGGAGGCAACTGATTCGGCGTTTAGTTCAATAAGGAATTCACAGACATCGAACTTCCCCAAAGTGGCAGTCGAACGCTGTGAGGACAACTCCGCAATTGAACCATATTCAACCACCACGTCCGGTTACCCTGCTCGATACGAAATTAGAGATCCCGGCGTCAAGACTCTTCGACTACCAAACCCATCTCCGCGGCTCAGCCAGACAGAAATACCAACCTACACTTTAGAGAACCATTTGGTCTTTCTCTATTTAGACCGCGTCTTTCCTCTTCTGTTTCCTTATTATTGTGCGTACCGCGCGGAAGATAGGCGAGAATGGCTGTATTCTCTGATAAAACAGAGCAAGCCCTTGCTTAGTGCGGCTCTTGGACTGGCTGCACTCTTTCAAGAGTCCCTCCTTTTATCTGCTGGGGAAAAGCGTCAAGCGCCTCTCTATAGACGCAGACGGGAAATCCTTTACGTCTCTGCACTAAAAGAACTGCGAGGCCGTATTTCACAATTGAGTCAAAAGAGCAGAATACAGGGTTTAAAAGATGGAATTGAAGTTCTTGCGTGCATTGTTCACCTGATCATCATGGAGGTTAGTTGCATATGTTCCATTGTATAACCCATGATCCTCGTTCGGCAAATCTCACGATGTTCTTTCTTAGGTATCTTGTGGCCAGTCGGAAAATTGGCAGAAGCACCTTCTAGCCGCCCCTAGGCTACATCCATTTTTAAGGACGTACTGCTCTCCAATCTTGCGGACAGACGTGGAAACGTCTTCGGATGATTTTTCAATGGAGTGGCAAGAGGCAGCATCGAGGGAAACCCCTTCCCTCTCATCTTCAGACCATGTGGGCATGGGATTTTTCAGTGCGGTTATAATCTGGTTCGATATCCTGGCTTGCGTATCAACTGGTCGAGGGCCTCAATATCCCGATATATGTGCCGACGCTCTCGGTCCACAGAGTGCGATTCAGCTGCAATACTTGATGGGATGTGAAAATTGGGTAATGGTGCTAATCCGAGAGATATCTACCCTGGATTGTTGGAAGAAGCGTACGATCGATGCCGGCATGTTGGACGCTGCAGAGCTTGACCGAAAAGCTGATTTACTAAGGGAGCGTCTGCGGAGTGGGATGCAAAGAATTAACGGAGGGCTTAGCTGTGAGAAAGCAACGTCTACGCTTCCTGAATTCAGACAAGTATGCCGAATTTTCGCTTCCGCTGCGTACGTGTATCTACACGTTATTGTTGTGGGGCCTGACCCAGACAACCCAGATATTAAATGGGGAGTACAGGAGGTGATTGGTGCCTTTGAGAATCTTCCCAGCTTCATGTCCCTTCAGGGCCTGGCATGGCCATTTTGCATCGCTGGGTGTATGGCCTGCCCGGATCAAATGCAGATATTCAGAGACCTAGCAACCAGGAATGAGATGAGTGGCTGGGAATGGGGACGTTTACATGAGCCATTGGCTATCATGGAAAAATGTTGGCGAAGCAGGGACAACTTGGGCCAGTATTACCATTGGTTTGGTGCGATGGGAGAACTGGGATGGCATGCTTTACTCGTATAACTTCATTGAACATAGCGCCACCGACCAACTTCTATCGTCATATCACATCTACAAGAAACACGTACTTTATATCTTGTTATTAAATGCACAGGAAGTATGCGAGTATCATGAGAAGGTGATGCCCTATGAACAATACGTAGGATTGCATCTTGCGTGTATGTGAGGGAGAGCTTTTGATAGACGCATCGATGTATGGAGGTCTGATGGAATATGGCCGTTGGTAATCCTATCTTTTTCACGCAAACATTATCAGGGCTAACAAGAACCGTATGTAGAGCAGGTATCATTTTCTGCGCAATGCGGAGGATTTTTACGTCAGCTCATAACGTAATTCACTACCTAAACTAACTAAGCTCTGCCTAGAATTTTGTTAGACCCTCGTCGACGATTATTAGATTAGATTTTTTATAGATCAAACTATCGAGAAAAAGATGTTTAGGTATTATTTCTAGGTCGTTTCAAACGCCCTAAAGGCCGGGAGGCACTATAGAAATTTTATATATACCGTATACTTATTAGGTCTTAAGTTACCTTACTATTCTTTATAGCAAACTCTAGAGGCGCAAGACTTAAGAGTATATCTTTGTGATTTACCAGCCTACGCTTAGTCTCTACGTCTGAGTCGATCCGGTATACCTTTGAAATCGCTTTCCTGTAGAACGCTACAACTTTAGCACCTAGACCTGTGTCGCCTCGTCATTCCCCAATCTTTGCATAAGTTCTTTCGAAATAACACGGCTTCAATTGGATGTATTGGATTCCACGATGTTATACTAGTTGATTCAAATCCTAGAAAACCTTGCCTAGTCGAAATAACTCCGGAATTGGGCCGTAGTATGCTCAAAATAATTTGGCCAGTTACATATAGGACGAATTGTGCCTATCTTGTTTGCTGCGAAAATAGATAGAGACTATTGAAGTCTCAAGAGACCCCCAATTAACCCTATACATGCTGCTTAGGCTTTCCAAGGTGTGAAACCCGAGTAGTTTTCACTTAGTTCATGATAATACAAATATGGCATCCTTTCTTTGCAGGCAGACCTGAATCAGAAACAGGCGACAACCTGACAAAAAGGAAAAGGGGCGTAAAATGAAGCGGAATGGCCAGGTAGCCTTTAAAATTCATATACTGTATAAGAACTAGCGACGGAATGGTAAGCTGATATCACATACGGTGCTGATCAAGCTATCGGGGCCTGTCTTGTCGCTGCTGCTCTCCCACCACATTTCTCCACCGAAACAATTTGTAATGATATAGTATACAAGGTATCGGCCAGCAACTTTCTATAGCCTCGAGTAGCGCCGGGCATCTGCATATCGTTATCTGAAAATACAAGCCTGCAACACCGTGACGGGACTGATTCTACCAATTGGGGGTCAACAGCGGCGGCGAAGAACGCCAAGAGCAATAATCTGTGGTAGACTAAACATGATAAGCATAGCGTTCCGCAGAATGGAGTTCTGAAAAGAATCAAAGAGAATAAATTGGTAAAACTCATTCGATCCACGCTGTAAGATACATAACCATCTTTGGTTGAGGGTCGCGACGAACCAGACCGCGCGGGATTTGGAAAGACAGGTGTTGACTAGTTTTCCCTTCCGGTTTGTGGAAGCACGTCCCAAAGGCCACTTTTTCGCTTTAGGGCTGATCATTGAGAACTGGCGTATGAACAAGATAGTGAGCAAGTAGGTGAAAATCTTTGATGATCCACTGAATATTACGCAGATTTATGCCTTGAATGTATGACTTTTGAGACACTGAATATTATTATGGGTTTGGCTCGCGATGCCGCCTTTATTCCCTGTCCGACGTGACAAATCTGTCGGGGTATTTTTTGTGTGTTATTTCAACAGTTGAAGCCACAAATTGGCCGATTTTCGCAACAAGTTCCTCAGTACGGAAGGGCTTGTGAATAATGTCATCTACCCCAGCCTCGAGCATTTCTGACTGTTGCACCGATCTGACGTTTGCTGTCACACCTAAAATGGGAATATGTGCATCACTTCCCTTCTCGAGCTGTCGAATAAGCTTGGTTGCTGAATTACCATCCATCACGGGCATTTCCTGGTCCATGAGAATGCAATCAACCGTACTGTTCTGGAAGGCGTTCAAAGCCTCTTGGCCATTGTTGGCCTCAATGATTTGAAACCCCAATTCTACCAATTTCCGAGATAGGATTTTCCTGTTAATCACATTATCTTCAACCACGAGTATTCGTCGACTGGTCTTTTCCTCGTTGTGACTTCGACGGCTTTCATTATCTCGAATGGCTGCTTGCCGCGCAATCTCATATGTCTGCCTTGTTTTTTCATCGAGGGGGGCTTCCGGACTTAACTCTTCAATATGAGTCAGCGGGGGGTTTTCTGGTATCCGAATTTCTTGTGTTGATCCTTCGACATCTGCCAACTCCCTTCCTAACGCTTGAATATCGTGAGACAACTTGTCCAGTTCCGAAAAATTATCCCCGCTAAACCCCTCATCGCTTGTATCATCGGTCTTGCGCACTCGAAAGAAAAAGCCAAAGGTACTTCCTTCTCCTTCTTTCGAACTGACGCCAATCTCTCCACCATGAAGGTGACATAGTTTTCTGCTGACATTGAGACCTAGACCAGAACCACCATAAACCCCCTCCGTCCTTGGGGTAGCTTGATTGAATCTTTCAAATAGCCGCATCTGCGCATGATCATCGATGCCAATGCCAGTATCCTTGACAGCAAGCATGACATATGCAAATTGCCCGGAGCCCCACTCAGGCAAGGCGGTCGTATCAAGGCCGAGCGCATCCTCGCCTGATCGGAAGAAGACAACATTTGGAGGATATGACGAAGGCCGCTCTTTTGAAGCACCAATGGAGACTCGAATCTTTCGCTCATTCTTGGATCTGGCGGTGAATTTGATTGCATTAGAGAGAAGGTTGATAAGGACCTGACCCATTCGGTCAAGGTCGGCCATAACCCATTCAATTCCACAATCCGCATAAGAAAAGTCAGCTTGGTAATTGAATTGGATGTCCTGCCTCTGCAGCTGGGGCCGAAATAGAGCAATTGGGCCTGCGAGATGTACTTTCGGTTGCACTCTCCGCGGTGACAATAGGAGCATCGATGCGTCGATTTTCGAGAAAGTAAGCACATCATCGAGAATTTTCTTCTGGTGCGAAATGCAGAGACTGATGGTCTCCGCTGACTCGGCAACACGTAAAAGCGGTGCTGTGTGGGTGTCTTTGTCGCGTAATGCCTCGATGATATCCTCGGTGCAATGTAATATCGCAGAAAGGGGATTTCGTATCTCATGGCTGATCATGTCGATAAATCGCTCTTGTAGTTGTTTGTGTTCTTGCGCATCTTTGGCAAGCTGTCTATGAAACACTTCGGCCCTCTTCTCTGGTGTAATATCTGCGATCGTGACAATAAATCCGCCACGGGCATCAAGGCCAAAAGCATGCCGATTTGCAACGAGAGGATTCAGCGTAAGAACACACCATGTGTCCTGGTTCCGGGCGCGGTATTCGACGCGCAGCACTTTCTTGGATGACAAAGCCTCATTGAAACAAGTTGTTGCATGGTCGACATCGGCCGGATAGATCGAGTGCAACCAGCAATCCCAAAAGTTTCCATTTGAACACTGAACCAGCGCCTGAAAGCTGGTGTTCTGGGAAATCAGCTCATATTTATTATTGAGAACTGCTAAGCCATGTGGAATGATGTCCGCTAACTGCTGCGCAGATGCAGTTGGGTTAAAACCGAGACTCATTTCGCCCTGTGCAAACAAATAATTCAGCTTTTCCTTCCTGTAGAAATCGGGGCTTCATTGCCCGGCTATTGAAATCATACTGTGTGATTGTCTGCAGGCTCCTAATTGAGCTGCATGTGTACGATGTCTTTAGGAATTGGAGCGAACGATTGACGCGCGAAAAGGGGATACGATTTCGGATGTCCAAAGTTTGTCAGAATCACGAGATTTATTATCTAATCCGATATTCAAGTGACGTCATCGTGGGGCGTGACCCAGTGAGCGAAGAATCATGACATCCTTGGAGGATGGCACTTTCCACAGTTTTTGGCTAACTATGTAGTTACCTAGACTGTAGCAGAGTGAGAACTGTACTACCATCCCAGAAAGCCGGAATCCTGTGCTGCTGCTCTGAGGACAAGTCCTGGTACTCTTGTCGTGGTACAAGCCTTAAGAGACAGATATCTGATCCCGAATTGACGTGGCGACGGTACCAACGCGAAAAATGTCGGGACGGACCGCGATGCGAATCTCTGAACCCCCCGGCTAGGGCTGTTGACGATATTGCCGATATACCGATATTGACGATACGATATCGATAGACGATACGATATCGGCTGCTTTTGAATTTGTCGATGCCGATTGCCGGTACGACATCGGTAGGCTTCAAATTTGACGATATCACTACTCACGATATCGTCATATCGTATCGGCATCGGCATATTTTTCCTTCAAATTATCTAGAGAGCGAGCGTGCTTTGATCGAATAGTAGTTTATTTGACAATTTATGAATGTAGAATCGGGGCATCGCGACGGTATATTCTACCAACCCCGACCCTTAACCGCTACTACTTATAACCGTCGCGAATCAATATTAGCATTCTTATAGTATCCCCCTTCAAAGAATATCTCTGGATGCCTAGGATATCCCTCGCTATGCTAAATACTCTCTCACTACCAACTTTAGAAGTAGGAATCGCTAGATAGTCCCTAGCTACTGCTGCCATCCGCGGATACTCGCCCTTGTATATCTTCTACCAATTATAGAGCTAGTTCTAGCCGGTTGTGTCTACGACGTTGATCGGAGGGGTATCGAAGTACTTGTCAATATCCGAGAGCGGTGGATCTTGCGCCTACAACTTTTTTAGTATTCTAGACTCTATATTACTATGCTTTAGAGAAGTCGACTATGATATAGCGGTATTATGCTCCGGGTTACTAGCCGCGTATACTTGATGTAGATTGGTGCGGATCGTTTCTAGAATTATTGCCCCTACATTGCTATCTTGAAGTTCTCGTAAGACTATTTTACCTTTAACTCGAGGATCTAAGACGAGGGTAGTATAGTAGGTGTCGTAGTTATCTATAATAGAATAGTACTTTTCGTATTTCTTTATCCCTTCTTTTACTATAGCTATAATATCTCGATCTAGTTTTGCGAAGTTACCTTTGCCCTCCCTTACGTCGTTAAGCAATTCGTATAGCTTATAGTAAATCGGGACTGCGAGGCTGATTTGTGGATTGCGCTTCGAAATAAACAAAGTAAGCTCGTTGAACTTGTGGAGTACTATATGGATCTATTCTAGCCGTAACCAATCTTGGAGAGTAAACGGCGGGAGTTCCTCCTAAAGGTTTAGGAACTTGTTGACTTGTTGCCTTGACTTTAAGCTATCGTCGACTATGCGAAATATTGAGTTCTATCGTGTTGTTATATCGTACGCAACGAATTTGTCTAGAAGATTGTTGAGTCTATAGATCTCCTTCTATTTCTGTCGGCGCTAAGGACTTCGGTTAATCTAAAGCGCTAGGACCTGTAATTTCCCTATAGCTAAGTGATCGGGGATCGAGTTGCTAGTCTATAAATAGTTATAGGCAACTTACGCTTATTCTATCGTCCCTAACCCTAGGTTACGTAGGATATCTTTTACAATCAAATTAAGGATATAAGCTAGGTAGCGGATGTAACTGTTAAGGCCTCGATAGAGTAGTGCTAGTATTGCTTCTTCTACCCTAGGTCGGTCGGAAATAGACATTGACAGGCCCATGGGCCTAACCCTTGGGCCTATGGGCCTCTTGGCGGCCCATAATACTAAGGTGTATAATTAATGAATATTATGTAGTAATTTTTGGTTTTTAAGTGGTCAAATTACAGACTAAAGGTAATTAAAATAAGATAGAAAAGTGATATTTACATAAAAGAGAAAATATTTACATCGCTTCATAGTCATCTAACACCCTCGGACGCTTTCTCATCCGACTAGAGGTCCGAATCTGGCTTTCTGGCATCAAAGAGACCAAATTATCATCACTCTTATCTACATCAGACAAAACACGTATTAGTCTCTTACTAGCCTAAATAGAAGATAGCCCAGAAACCTCCTCATCCACCTTATCCTCCTTAGTATCACTAATCAGCTCAAAACCTTCTATTTCCTTAGAAGGTTTATCTAATTCACCTTATAGGTAGAGCTCGGATAAAAGCCAGCTACTCATCTTCTATCTCAAACCTAGTTATACATTTATATATTATTAGGTCTTAGATGGTTGAAGAATTTAGACGATCCCTCCGATAATAACACATATCTCGGGCTAAATTAAATAGTCTTTCTATACCGGCACTAGTAGCAGGGATAGAGAAGATATCCCGTACCATACGTACTAAGGTAGGAAACTTAGCCTTATACTCTTTCTAGAACTAACGAGGGCTAGTTAGGACTAAACCTAAGTAAAACTAAAGAGATTAGACCAAAAGACTAGAAGTAAAAGCAAAGGGCAGATAGAAGTAAGAGCAAAGGGCAGACAGAAATAAGAGAAAAGGGTAGACAGAAATAAGAGAAAAGTAAGAATAGAAGCTTACCTCCTTGTAGAAATCTCGTTATTTCATCCTAATCCTAGGTAGATTAAGGGTTTCGTCTAATCATTTGATCAAACTTAGTTCGGGTAGAGGCCTAGGGTTTCGAAATCATATAACCCTCTATTTAATATAGTTTCATCCGGGCTTTGAAAGATCCTAGATATAAAGAAGCATAGTCTTTATTCTTCCAATCTAGGCTAGAAAAGAACTATAATTTATGCTTAGGGGCAAGGATTGTGCTATACGTATAGATATTACTAAGTGCTAGATTATCTATTTTTGTATAGTACTCTCGAAGCTTAGTTATAGATAATTCAAGAGCTATACGTATCTATTTCTTCTACCTAGCCTAGAAGTAAAGGAAAAGTAAGTAAGTAAGACTAAAATAATATAGTTTTTCCTTACTTTTACCTCTTGTTTCTATCCCTTTAACTAGTATTATAAGGAAAAACCGTAAGAGTAGAGAAGACTAACCTTTTTCCGGCTTAATTACCGAATTAACCGTTTAAGGTATTCAAAAAGCAAATTATATATATCGAAGACACTATAGATAGTAATATCTTTGGTTTTGGTTAGAACTAAGGTAAAATCAAAGAATAGCTTAGTTAGATAGAGAAGGTAATCAATCTAACGCTATTTATCTAAATTAATTTTAAACCGAGTAACCCTATAGGTCTTATAGTACTAATTAATATTAGATTAAAGCCGTTTAGCCCTTTAAAGCATTAGATAGGTAGAATTCTACCTTATACGAACATCCTATATTAGGACTAATATAGGCTAATTCGTCTAGAGTTTTAGGAAGTTCTCCCTTCTCTATAGGCTTACATTGATAAAGATAGCAAGATTTAGAACCTTATTAAGGGTATTCGTAATATCAAGCTTTCTAGATCTCTACTTAGCGGCCTAATTAAGCTCTTCTATCCAAACTATTTCTATAGTATTATTCTAAGGGTTTCCTCCTATCTTACTAAGTAGCTACTTTAGACTAAGCTAAATTATATAGGCGAGGCAAGGAATTCGGATAAATAGTATATTTAGATAACTAGCCTAGATACTAGTAATCATAGTTTAGTTATTTAACGTATTATCCGTAGTAATAGCTATAATACGGTCTATAATTTGATACTTTTAAAGAGTATCAGTAAGACTAAACTAAGATTTAGACTAGTATATATGCCTTCTAGAGGGTTAAATCCTAGTAGCACTTCCCGATAGTCCTAATTCTAGTTAAGAAAATAACTAGTAATAGCTATAAATACTTACTAAAAAGATAACATCTAGCAATCTAGACTAATAGAGAGCTTAGCATAAGATAGAAGCATCCTAAGGATGTTTTTCTATTAGTCTTTTACTATAGTTTGTAGTCGGCGTTATATTATACGACTACTAGGAAAGTTTAGGACGAAAGGTATTAATTGGCTAATTAGGCGTAGAAGCTTCCGGAATTACTCGCTCTCAATTATAGAGAAGGATAGATTTAGGCTAGTTAATATGTCTAAAAGCTACTACTATAAATACTTATCTAATAAAGGTTGGGATAAATAACTAGGTTAGGATGGCTAGTAAGAGAATAATAGGTTAGATATTATATATTTTCCTCTTACTTTGCTCTCACTTTTTCTCTCTAGTAAACATACCTTCTTCTGTATTAACTACTAAATATCTAGTTGTTTTCCTTTAGATTTTTGATAGCTTCTATTGGTCTTATGCCTACGTAAAGTATTTGTCCTATATGTTGATAGATAACTAAACATAACACTATATTATTTGTATATAACCTTAGGCTATCTAGTCTCGATATTTGTAATCTAATTAAATAATAACTATATATCTAACTTATAGCCCTTTCTATCCCAATAAACATACTTTGCTTTAGGTAATGTCCTATACTAGGTTGTAAGCCACTATTCAATAAAATTAGCCTTAGTCATTTCTATCCAAAGTACCTACTATTACGTCCGACCTCTAGTACGTTGAATAGAGGATGGTAGTAGTAGTAGTAGTAGTAGTAGTATAAGCTTAGTTGGTTAGCTTTCGGTTTGTTGGGTTTTAGTTGGTTCGGATGGTTCAAAGAAGAAGGGATCGGATAGAAGGGTAGGATCAATACTATTACTATAGATAGATTGGCTTATATAGTCTAAAAGGTATACTATACTAGTCAAAAGTAAGGAGAAACTAAGCGAAAAGTAAGAGAAAAAGCTTAGATGAAAGGTAGAGAAACTAAGACATAATAAAAAAGCTTAGATAAAAGGCAAGGTACCTAGACTACTAAGTAGGTCTAATTCACCTATCCTATTAGTTGAAAACTCTATATGCCCATAGGCATACCCATAGGCCTATCCATAGGCCCATAGAATTCGCTAAGAGCTATGCCCCCCAAAAATCTCTCAACTTTTCCTCTCAACTCTAACCTTTTTATCTTAACCATATACCATACACTAGTAATTAGGCATTTATAAGATAAATATAGATAAAAGACGCTATAGAAATTATATTAAATAATAAAATAAGCCTAAATAACTATAAATAATATATGTTAAAATTAAAGGACATAATATAGTAGTATAGTCGCATATAATAAATATATATCTTCAAACTAAACCAATAATTTCTACCACCACTTTTTAACCTTTACTTTTACTAGCCTAAAATATTAATGCGACCGTGAAAACCGACAATTTAATGAATATAAACAAATTTATTTCTTATAATTACCTAGTAGGTGACTAAAAATGATAATATTACCTTGTTCGGACCAAATAGGCGTAAATAACAGAATCTTCAGCTCAACCACTAATTACTACCCTCAACCACTAATTCCTACGACCACTTTTTAACCTTTACCTCTAGTAGCCTAAGATATTAATATAACTAATAAAACGAACCCTTAAATATATATAAACAAATTTATTTCCTATAATTACATAGTAGTAGGCTAGAAAGTAGTGGTATTACCTAATGCAGACCAAAACACTCGTAAATAACAGACAGTTTTGCATAAAAATCAGGCCAAATCAGGCCAAATCAGGCCGAAATCAGGCACCAATTTCGACCCATGGGCGGCCCATGTCAATGTCTATAAAAGAGCAGGGCGGGACCTTCTCGACGGTGTTAATGGGGGACCAAAATATTATCCATATCCGGCCGGGGAATGCGATGCTCATTGAGACTAGGGGGCGTCATCGTCGAGGCCGAGGTGGTAGACAAATTTGGATTCATAATATTGAGGGATTGTCCAATTGGAACGAGTTCTCTTCATACCACAACCGATACAGAAATGCGGTGCCAACCCCCTGCGCTTCTTCGATTGTTTCTTAAACACATGGCCAATATCAGAAGTCTATGTTGAGAATGGTTCGGGAATAATAGTCCTGTGGCGCACCCACACCGCTCCGGGTGTTGGTCCCCCAGTGCCCAACGTAAATCCATAGCCCAACGTAAATCTTGAAGCTATTCAACTCCATTATTCCCTCCGCCTCAATAAAATCGTATACAGCCATTGAGCAGCGCATCTAGGTTGCCTGTGAGGCTGCAAGAGCTCGAAAGAATGCGAGAATCACCTCGCTAGGGCGCGAATTTGACGTTCCTATGCCTCTCTACGGTCGGCAACCTCGTACGTAGCGTACTATCATCACCAAGCGCCTAGATGACCCACAGGAAGCAGCATTGATCAGCCGGATTGATACTCCTAATGCCCTCTGTGTTCAACCTACTGCCTAACTGGTTGAAGCTAGTGCGAATACGTTGATTTAGAGAGGTGCCGAAGCCACTAGAGATATAGTAGCCTCTGTTAGTAAGATGTAGGTATACCAATTCGTTAAGCGCCTACCCAATGGCCTTCACTAGGTAAAACCAAAAGCCAGCGGAGAAGGAAAGAATTGAGGCCGAGAATATTAGTATTCTGCAGGCCTAGTATTATCGTCTTAAGCCATTCGTGAAGCGTATCCCGCCCTCAAACATATACAATTTCGACGAAACTAGCTTCTAGCTTGGACAGGGAAAGCCTCAGAAGGTCATCTGTCGTAACCAGCAGCGTACGGGGCTATTATCGAGCGAACAAATGTATAGCAGCTGATGGATGACTGATGCAGCCGTACCTCGTGGCAATAGGCTTGGTGCATCTCGAACGATGGTATGAAGACGGAACACTCTCATAGGAATTACGAATCGCAGTTACCTCATCCGGTTATTCGGTGATACGCTCGCTATCGGGTGGTTTCATTTCTCCTAGGAACACACCCGCTAATCGCGCTCATAGTAGACTGCGACTATCACTCTTCGACGGCCACCGCTCGCACCTTACCTAACAGTTCCTACATCTCTGCGAATAGTGAAGTATGTATCCCTTTCGTCTTCCCTCCGCATGTATATCATTTAGCCTCTCGATGGAAGTCATTTCGTCCCTTGAAAGAGAGATTCCGCGCGAAAAACAATACGATCGCTTAGTAGGGTAGAGATCCTGAGGATATAGGCTTCTTCTTTCGCGAAATCACCGGCATATGACAGTAGGCTATAAAGTCACGTAAAATTCGGAGGGCATCGCAGGCCGTGGCATCTATCCATTGAATTTGGTCCTGGTCATTGGTCGCCTCGATTCTGCGAGATCGCCTACACCAGAGCTTCACTGGCCAATGGGGACACTCCGCCGCCTCAGTCATCCAGTATACCAAGTTCCCCTCCTAAATCAGCGAGCTAGGCGCACCGCTCACAAGAGAAGATATCTAGAATAGCTGATTGTGAGGCTATCCAGCCGGATACTTGCCGACAGATCAATCGACTGTTCCGTCAGGTTATACAGATGGCAGAGGTCAGCTTTCTAACCTCTACTATTCAGCAACAGCTTCCGCCTATACGTTCAAAAGCTCGCAAGTCACAGAAGCAGATCGGTAAATTCGGTGCTCTTACTACGAAGGATGTGAATCGCTGTATTACAAAGTGGAAGGAGAAAGATCATGAGGCAGGCGTACGGAAGGCTGGGAAGGCACCTCGAAGCTTGATCTCAACTAAATCGGCTACGGAGGAGGCTGAAAGTGCAGGCACATCAAGCAGAGTACCTGTGGCACCAGAATACCAGTTTCATACTTGTTATTTATAGAGGGGGAGGGAATAATGGAGCTGAATAGCTTCAAGATTTACGTTGGGCAAGGGGGGGCCCAACACCTGGAGCAGTGTGGGTACGCGGGACTATTATGGACAAACTCTAAGAAGTGGGTCTATCCATCCGATCTTGGTGCCTAAGAAAACGTGTGCCTAGCCTGCTCGTTCCGAAAACGGGAGTTTACTGAAGCCTCACTTATTCCCTCTAAAACATAATTTATTGGCGACGCATCTATGACTACTACATCTCCGGTTCTGGTTCTTCTTTTCTTCTTCTCCCTAGCTTGGTTGTTTTCGTTATCGCTACTACTACGAATGCACTCATTGGTTCTTCTTCTTTATGATCTGGCTCCGTACTTGGGCATCGTGACATAATATACGTAAATTTTGATATATTTCTATTATTTTCGGGCAGAGATATATATGTATATCTGACAGATGGGCGCGGGCAGGGAAATTGGCAAAATGGGGAGTGTGCATAGACTTATCTACCACTGATGTATGGCCATTGGCATCATTTCGAACGCCATAGATACCCGAATGCTCTTGACGGCGTTGGCTTTTTACCCGTGGACGTTTGCTGGATTGTTGTTCAATGCATATTAGATGCAGTTAATACTATTCCTTTGCTTCCTATCCCCGCATGATCTGTGTTTCGTTTATGTTATACTTCATATTGGCTTTTATCTATCTAGACTGTTGGCTGGCTGTAGCGAAATCCGGTAGGTAATAGGTATAGTCAGTGGGGGCGTGGTCAGCTGTTTCTCTTGTAGGACTGTTTTATACACTGGAGGGGGCACCTTCTTCATTATCTCGCGCGGGAATCATTGTGGAATTTAAACGGTGGAAAGGGAGTGAATCTCAAGGAATGCCGAGGTATAGAATCGCAGATTGACCTCTAACTGTATCGTGTCACAAGCTTTGGTGCCCGAGTTATTCAGCTTACGGGTCAATGGCCGACGGGTAGGAGGATAAGCCCTTAGGTACCTGGCAGATTGCCCAAGATCGCCCCGTGTTTCATCAGCCGCATGCTAGGTACAACATCACCATAGAAGTAGAACAGCCTTTCACAGAGAAAAATCTGCAAGTAATAAGTTTTTCACGCTGAGAAACCATCCAAAATACGAGAAATTACCGCACGTATTTCCTATAATAGCTAGGTGACCTCCAGAACACATACAGGATGTCCTAGTGTCCAAAGCAAGTACAGCCTTATTGGAAGCCGACGCTCTCATTGCGAAGAATAGACGTTCGCAGCAGCTTTAGGTATTCAGGAAAGACAGGGACTGGTTGCCGAACGATAAAATCACTTCCTTTTGTAGACTTGCTGGTCATATACCAACTTTTCAGTCTTACCCAGACGACAGTATCGACGCGAACGCAGTGCTAAATATTTATCGCAATAGCCGTAGCCTCATGCACTAGGACAACCTGAGGGGTCCTGAGTAGTTCGTTGATGGTAAATTAAATAGCTCAAACTCCTGCTACTGTTCTGGCTATCCAGAGACAGCATATCCTATCTCACCTTGCTTCGGACGGGTGACGACAAGCCTAGAGGGACGACCAATGGGCAGGGAGATGTTTCACGATACTATAATCTGGATTCGATCAAGTTGGACGCGGATACCCACGGCGACTAACGTTTGCTGTAATTGCTAATTGTACAAAGCGGTAGCCCCTAGCGGGACACAATCTCGCAAGTAAGTGGGTTCTCTGATATCCGAGGATGCCGTGCAGACTAAATCGATAGTAATCTCTGCTGTCTCGCTTACTTCGTTTTGTTCTGTTCATATCCATTACTACCTAGCATTGTCCGCACGTCATCCGCCGCCTGCTCCAATGCCTTCATGACCACTTTGCTCCAAGGAGCCATCTGCAAAAATCCGTGACACAATGTTTCGTGGTGCTGCCAATAGACACAATTTCCAGCCTTTTTCAGCTTCGATGCGAACTCCACACCAACGTCCCGCAGACAATCGAACCCGCAGGTATGGATTGCGGTAGGTGGAAAATCTCTAAAAGTGTCCACAGGCTGCGCCCCTGGAGTTATTTCCGGGTGCGATGGGGAGACACCATTCGGTATGTAGTTGTGCGCGAAGGATAATATACCGTTACCTGCTCGGTCAGACCTGTTCTTACTCAGTTTGTAAAACCCGCTTACATTCGAGGTAAGGACCGGAATTGCTGTCCATAGCAGCAGGTGTATCAAATGGTAAACGAGGCTCCGGGTAGAGCAATAACACCTCGATGAAGGCTTCTTCTGTTTGCCTCTCAATCGTAGACATAGACTCACACTCATGTTGCCGCCGGCACTGTCACCTGCCCCAAAAACTAAATCCGCATCAACAGCTTGTTGCTTTCCCCCCTCTCCACGCAGCCAATCTAATATGAACTCGTACTCGTCTAGCTGAACTGGGTATGTCCATTCCAGAGCCAAACGGTAGTCCGGAAGATAGACTTGCACTCGTGCTTTTTCCGCGAGAATACGACAACCATTCTCAAACTCGTCTGCAGTACCGATTGAGTAACCACCCCCATGAACCTAAATTATAGCGGGTACAAGGCCAAACTTCTGGTTCCGCGTTGGTCTTGACGGATGTAGTACCCGCAACGGAATGCTCCCATAAGGTCCTCTGAGGGATAGGAACTCAACCTTGCCAATTTGCGCTCGTAGACCCTGAGGGTGGGATGTGAAGCCGAAGACATCTACATGGGCTTTCCTTTCTTGGCCAGTTCCCTTGCACCCAAAGATAAAGTCGGATCCTCCGAAATGAACGTTCGTATTTCAGGATCGAGGCTGGCCTTTGCTACCGTCCGAGGTATCATTTCCGCGACGAAGTTTTGAACTGGGTCACATAGACTTCTGATATTCACCCGGGAAGGCTGGATTTACGATATCAACCCATTTTTTCTGCTTACTGTTCGGATTCGCTTCAGTTACGTCACTATCAGCTAGTACACAGGCATTATCTCACACATGAATCGGGATCGTGAATCACGAGTACGTCTGTTTCCGGCACGGGTTGTACGTCAGTCTTAGCGATGTCCATGACGTAGCGCTTGATGACTAGCATCCGAGGAGGCCATTGATGACCTGACGCCACTACCACCACCGTAGTAGATAGAGAAGCTGCCGTTATATGCTCTTCCTTCGTGACTCTCCAGTAAGGAAACGATCAATACCACTCCAAATCTAACCTCAATGCCGTCCAAGCCGATTGATCCCCCTTCCCCACGCCCGAAAAGGGTCGCGGGTGTTGTGCGCGACGAACTGCCTGTTGACGATTACCGGCACGCCCTCGATCAAAAGGAAAAGGAGATGGCGCAGCAAAACAGACGACCAAGCCCACCTAACGTCGCCGCAGCCCGGCGGGAAACAAGGGACGAAATCGATCAGTCAAAGAAAGAGCATGACAATACGACCGGATCTAAGTATCGATCCACTACCCGCCATTAGTTACAACATTAGTTACGAACGTACATAGTGAGTTAGTTGCCTCCACAACAAATGCAACCAGAAGTGGAAGCTGATATGCCTCGTAGGAAGCGGCGATTCACCGTCCTATTTGACCGGGACCTCGAAGGACCAGGTTCAGCGTCGTAAGGTTTTGAAGTCGCCATCGACTGCAGAATTCTGTTCGAGCCACAAACGGTTGAATATACAGAGCGTTTAGTTTTTTCCGTTCAGTTTAGCTAAAGGGTCGGGGGAGAGCCTCGATAAGAGGGACAATTGTTGAGAGGTGGAATTATAAGGCTTTCTCCCTTTAACAATTCTATAGCTTTTAGTACACAAATATTGCTCCCGTTTCGAAAGTGTCGGGAGCCGCCTGATAACTACCTCGTCTATTGCTATCTTCCAGCATAAGAGTACTTATTGTCAGACAGGAAGTTCTTTCCATTTTTAATCCAGTCGGAGTTTTCAGTCCTTTGGTGGCTTCTGCTGGCCTTATATCCCAAGCTCAGACTGCTTAGGATCGGAAGCCCGGGCTACATTGTCCTGCTCACAGCATCACTGCAGGGCTCCTCACAGACCATGGACGATCCGGACTTGCGTACTCCTCTTGGCCACCACGCAGACCGGCGGGCTCTAAGTCGTTACCAGTACTTCCAGCCAGTGAATCGGCGCCACTGAATACAGAATGGCTTCCTTTTGGAGACCATACAGCTCTATACCGGATCTCTCGAAAGGCAGTACCTCTGCTACTGTCCGCCCTCGGACTTGGATACGACTTCGTTCAAGCCAGTGACTTCTGTAACCCCAACACGGCGCTAACGTCTTTGGCACAACCGGCAGCTCTGCGCTGCGGGCTGTCTAAAATCGAGAAGGATGCGTGAGAAACAGCGGGGGCCGTGGTTATGGACTATATACAAGTCCACCATAGTCCATAGAAAGGTGCTCGCGGCTTTCAGAATGCTACCGTCTTTCGTTGACGGCAACTCCAGTTTCGCCAGCAACGTTGCTATGTCTCGGCTGATCAGTCTACATCCCAGTCGGTCTTCGCGGGAAATTTTGTTTCTAGGACAAGCCATCGATGAATGCTCGCGAAAAGTGGAATGCTCTCAACGCAGACTGAAATGGTGCTGCTGCGTGCCATTTGCGTGTCGCAAATCGCATCTTTGAGCCCAGGTTCGGACCGAGCGTCGGAGGGAGGCATTTCTGCTAACCGAGCAACATCCACGTCAGGCTTGCGACCGTGCGATGGCAATCCGTTCTCTCTTCATCAAGTTATGATTGGATTTTTCACAAGAGCGCGAACCTCCTACGGCAATGTCTGGGCTCTGGCCGTGCTTACGGTGTAATTTTATTAACAATCAGCGACAGCTTGCCAGACAATGTCGCGGGCTGCGGTAGCTCTGGGGAGTGATGGCTCAGCCTACGGACAAGGAAAAGAAGGAAGGCAAAAAGTCATGAAGAGAGAAGAATCTAGCTATGCCTCAACCCCCAGCTATATGGAAGCTGGAGAATGTGGGGAAGCGGTGAGATACTGCCAGTCATGGCCTCACCGCTTCTTCAACAGTTACCTACATGGCATTGTGTCACAGTACATAATGACGAAACACTCTTCAGGCACCTTACATATGCCCTAGAATTCCCGTTGACACTCTGATATGACTTCAAGGGTTCTTTGGCTATGGTCTCAGTTGTGTGATTGGTGAGAGAATGCTGAGGTCACAGAAGTAAGTTGCTCAGTGATTAACGGGTAAGTGACTGCATAATTGTTTTAACTTCAGCTTTCCGATGGATGTCGAGTCGCGGTATCGAGTTGGACAATCAGTATCCGAACTTTAATGCAGGAATCTAAGTCGCTGAGCACTCGTTAGGCGCCTGAAAGAGTTGTTCGTCGTTTTGTACTATATCACATAATACATCATGGCGCCTTATAAATGCTCTCGCTTGTCATACTAAGATAGATGATTTGTTACCAAGGCACATATAATGATTCAGCTTCGTATTTAATACTATAGAAGATACTGTACATTCTGCATGAATCCGTAGATGATACCTATATGCCTAAGATCCTCCTGCACAACCAATTACTCCTCCGGATGTTCGTTCCTCTCCCTCAACTTCTCCTCCGCCTTCTGACGGCCATAGTCTGTCACATTCGGATTGTGACGTGCGCTTCGATTTCACAGAAGTTAGTATCCCTTAGATTGAAAGGCCAGAGAGGGACTGTTCCATACGCCTTTAATCCGCTCTTAACACGAGTAGGGTCTTTCCCACGTTCGCTTTGTTCGTATAGTTCATCGCGAGGCCGGTCTCCTCCAAGCTGTTCCAGCATTGCCTGAGCGTTCTGTTTGGCTTCATTAGAGGTATGGGGATTGCTTAGGGTGCTGTTAATGGCATTAGTTCCCAACTGAAGAACACAAGGATTCGTGGAACTGACGCTTTATAGCCCCGCATAGCGTTTACTCTCTCCTCAGTAGACATTGTGAAAGAGGGCTGGATTGGATAATGAGTGCGTCAAACCTAGGACAATTTCAATTCTGGTATACGACACATGTTGTCAACGTCGGGTCAGCCTTCTATATAGCAATCTATGTAGGCATACGCAACACAGATGTCATTATGGATCATTGGACTTATCATAAAAGACTTAATCCTGACTTCACCTAGACTGAGTCCAATCAGAATTACGAAGCACTAGTCGTTGCTATGACTTTCTCATGTATAAGACCACCTTCCCAAGATCAAACTCTTGCCTATGAATAGACTTTTATGCAACTTTAAAGCCACGTTTTGAACGAACTCAGCCAACGCCTATTTCTGCTGATGATGTTGCAGAGAATGGCCGATTATTGATGGGTGGCCCAACAGCAAGCATTTCCGGTTCGGATTGTGACAGGGTCATCTGCGCATGGATGACGTTTAGGTCGAACTCTTGAACTATCTGACGTCACTTAGGTTCATGTCAAGTACCATATAGAATTGGGGAGGATCAATTTATCAGGCCTAGCTACGAATTATTTTCAAGGCATTACAATTTCTATCCTGTTGATCCATCACTCCTTCGTCGCCTGTCCTCCAATCTCTCGGCCTCCTACACTCTTCATCGCGAGAACGGAGAAAAGCCCCGCAACGATGAGTCAGGGGATGGTGTGAACAGATCAAGGGACTAGATTGAGGAAGAAGAACATTATCTCGGTCGTGATGCTCCCAATGTCGCCGCAGCTCGCCGCGAAAATGCGCCGCAGACTTCTGGTCGCCACAAAGGCACAACCGGTTCCAAGAACCGATCAACATCCGGGCATTAAAAGTGCCTTTGGAAGGAGCGACGCTCTAGACGCTGATAATTGTTATTTTATCGGCGATTGATCTTGATGCTACAGGAGATCTTTCCTTTGCTGGTGCTCTTTTTGAGTGTGTGACGAGTTTAGCGAAATAAAAGAATATACTTTTTGACGTTCAGGAAAAGAGGTCTTTACGTATATAAGAAGAGTGGACGAGTCTAAGACGAGCCCGCTGCCTAAAGGACCCAAATTATTTTTGAAAATTGTGACTACGAGAAAGGGGAGATGGCCCGCAATAAAAGTCATAATTGATCGTCGCTCTAGGGAAACTGTGTAGACGAGTGGACGATAATGGCAATTTGATCGGGGCATACAATTGTCGCCGTGAAATATATATCCCGCAAACTAGCAGAGGAGGCTATTGATAAGATTACCTGCTAGCGCCTCTTCTAATAATTACACCAGTATGGTAGCTCTCTTTCCTATCAGCTTCGTCACATATTGCATGAGAAGCCCAAACTCCACTATTTCGAGATATTCGCCAACATCAAGGTCGCCAGGCCAATCGATGCGAAGAGTCCCAGTAAGCAGGTAATGTTGAAGCAGGTCTAATCCTCTCTGTGCTGGGTTGTAGGCTACCTTTGTCGACTAAACATCCCTTGACTCCAACTGACCGGCCGGCTGCTCTGGGAAGTGTATAAAGTACTTTTCAAAGAGACTTTGGAAGTTGGATACGCTGCCTCCGTCCATTCTTTCTCTTGGAATTGCAGTTGGGTCATTTCTGTATGCCGGGTCTCGGTAAAGAACCCTGGTGCATAATGGCCCTGAAAGTTCCAAGGTCAAACGCCTGGGAATTCCGGTAACAGTGGACCTACTGAGCATGGATTGGAGCGGGCTGTCTCCTTGCTGAGGCGCTACTTCACACAAGCTCTAGAGGTCTCGCCGGTCCCAGTACTATCCAACAGGAAAAATAAAGGCCCAGGGAGGGCCCTGATGTGTGACCCCTACAGATGAAAAGCACTCATTTCTTAATACACCGCTGTCGTTAGATTCTTTCAACCCTACCGATAGAAACGTCGCAACGCATGATACGCTCGTGTCTGAGGCCGGGTTTATCTAGTGCGTAGGATAAGAAATGTACGAGTGAAAAATAGGGGTGAAATTTTTTCCTCCTAGTGCAAAACTGATGACCCGGACAGTATAGTATGTAAGTGCGGATGAGACACAATAGCATAGAAAATGGAACTACTTTCACTATCGAACAATATATCCACGCAGCATTCCCAATAATAGCGGAATCAGTAATACCGCTTACTGGACTCTCCGGACTGCCCGGTCCGAGCTGCTTCGGGGAGATCATCTTCATCAGGACCCTCACTATACTTGGTGCTGCTTTGTGGCTGGGCATGACGCAGACGATCACCACGGAGAATATTGGATTTGTCAGTGGCTTCCTCTTCGTCCTCCGCTACATACGCGTTAGCGGCTTCTCCAGACTTATGTTGGTAGACTTTGTACCTAGCTGCTGGTCGGTGTTCGAGTATGGGGGCTGCACTGGGTCCTCGACCGGCTGGTCATCGCCCTGCACTGGCATGTAGTTGCGTAGCCCTGAGCGGGTCTCCCGGGTGTAGGTGTCGTCGGAAACCCTGCCGGAGACTGGGGAGGGGTCGTTCTGCGCCTCATACTGATCTTCGGCTTCTCTCTCAGCACGGTTCGACATGGTAGATATATAGCGAATAAACGACTATGTTGATAATGCACTTGTGCTTGTTATTGTCAGTATAACGCCTAAGATGGGGGGTGTTCTTATTAGTTCTCAGTCATGAACCTCCGCCTTGCTTGAGGTCAAAACGACGTAAGCTTACATCGAGTTCACGTCATGGCAAGATAAACACCCAAGGAGCAAGTTAAGTTAGTTTTAGTGGGAAACTCTAAAATCCCACTAAAAATAGGTTGCAGCCGTAGCAGCATGGTGAATGTGTGTGACTAGTAAGGTAGGCTTAGTTATTGAGTAACTGCATAGAAACTCTCCTGCATGCTATGTTACCTAGCCTTGTTCACCATCTAAGAATGAGTTGAGAAGATAAACCTTGCGTTTTCCCGCTTGAAGCGGACCCTCAGTGCTACGAGCTATAGTATCTTATACATCCTTATGTACAAAAACCACTGCTCCTAGACCAATTGTTATCTAAAAATAATGAGAAAGAATTTATGGGTAGCGGAGCAGGTCAAGTTATAGCTATGCATCACGCCAAGTCATCTTTACGCAGTGATCGCTTCTTGGTAAGGCTAGGTTAACCCACTTACAATTCTGGCATGCAGCGTTGAAAATTCGAGTTCCTTGCGTTATCTCCACCTCCATTGCGTATCCTTGACAAAAAGATGACGTCGTGGATGGTGCGCCTCCATCGGCCACGTCATATCTGATATAGGGTGCACTAGAGAGTGCGCGCAGAGTAGGTATCATGTGGACCACATATCATCAATATAGTGCGCATCGGCTTCTGTCAATTTAGCGCAATTGACGTTGTATATAATACCCTCATGCATTCAATCCCTGAAGAAGAAGAATTAAGCTTCCTTTACACAAGAACACTACCAAAACATGCCAAAAACACGTCAAACTCAAGAGGAACGCGTTGTTGCCGCTCACGAAGAGGCTCGTGGCCAGAAAAAGGCCAAATTGGTCAGTGTTGCAGAGGAAATACAGCGTTGACCGTAAGCGCATTATGGGGAAAAACGTGCCGCTACTGCGTTGCGGGAAATTCTTGACTGGCCCGAAGACTCCAGAGACCTAGTTATGCTCAGTCCGGCAGAAGACAGTTCCTCTATTGGGAGCTGCTTTGATTGCTGCTATTTCTTTGCGTTGACAACTTCGAGAACGTCATAGGAAGAAGGGCTTTCTATAGACTTTGCATACCCCTAGAGCTTGGCGTCGTCAATCTTTCCCTTCTACCTAACTCTCTGAGAAATGATGCACGGAGAGTAGTCGAAGATCAGTCGCACAAGTCAATTTCAGAGACTGAACGTAGTCTTCTGTCTGTATTCGATTGCTTTGCTCTACTATGGGCTTGGAGAAGAGCAGACATCGCATTGAGCAAATACAATACACTATCGTTGAACTAAAGCGAGCAGAGGATTACCCCCGGCTATCGTGATGTTAGGACCAAACACTACTCAGGTTGTGGAAAAGGCGCTATGTTGTTTCCCCTCGGTGGTTGCGATCTTTTCGTTCACAACCGTTGAGGAAAGGAGGCCTAACTGTCAGCAAATGGGATATCGGCAGTGATTCAGGGGCTATATCGATACAGCGCTCTAAGCGTATTAATTCAGGTTTACTTACGCTGTGAGAGTACAATGTCCTTTTCTTTTCTGAGCCAATTTCGTGTACTAAATCAAGACCAAACTGTATGAAATACTTACTTAGTTTAGACCTTATAGATTGTCGACCAAGCATGTCATAGATGTCATGAATCAGACCGAGTACGAAGTAACGGTGCTCTCTTCAGCTTTCGTTCCGACTAGTCTTCTTCGTCAGGAGGCTCCGTATACATAATTTTGAAACATCCACTTGTAAAGCTTCGAACGGAAAACAGTGTTTGCTTGGCCGATAGTTTGCCTTGACTCGAACTGTATACTACGTATGTATATACTATACGCCTCCCGGTCCATTCAGAAATGGAAATCATTGGTACTAAAATTCATGCCAACTATATCTAGCTTCAACTCTGGCTACGTGAGAATATGAGCAAATCATGCCGAACCCAGAATGTTTTTCTCGTAGATCGTGGTCACTCGGCCCGTGTTTTGATTCTCAACCTCGTAGCGCGGTTGATCCTCACTAGCATTGACGTGGCGATCGGCCTGGCTTCCAGGCTCGGTCAGGACGGATCTAATAGTCCCAACGCTCTCAGAAGTGCGCGAATCTGGGCTTGGATATTGATCAACAATATTAGCAAGGCTTGGGGCAAGACCCAATGTTACCTTCCAAGCTGATTCTGCTTACCTCCGACAGGTTTGTAACGAACAGCCTGACCGTTGCTGTACTGCGGCATTGTGGTGGATAAGATGTTTGTAGTTCGACAATCAAACTTACAGACAAGGTGTGCGAGTTCGTTTGAAGAAGTCGATGATTGAGCGATGTAGCTCATTCTATATATGACGGTCGAGCAGCTCCGCGGAGCAGTGAGATAATATTTGCATCAGTATGACTTTCCAATGCTCAGACTTGCATCCGGTACGCAGGTTATCTTGAAGCTGGTATGCGCGCAGGAGAAAGATGACGTGTGCAAGAGTTCATGATCCGGTTAAAAGAGACCTAGTTACTATGGACGATTAGTAACTGTCAGGGATAATGCTGGAAACGATAATCGGCTGGGCTCGCTACTCTCTGACTATTATTCCCTACCGCCCTGTATGTGGTTATAGGCAATATAGGCAATTCCCACGATAAGGCTACCGCTTCTATTTTTGCGGGGTGAGACATATTTCCCCAGCGATGCTGCTTACTCAAGAAACACGCATAACTAGTTAACTCGACGCCAAGATTCAATTATCCGAGGTCTATCATCTATCCCGTGTCCTGCTTGTCCAAGGGAAATTATCCGAGGGAAATTATCCAAGGGAAGTTATCCAGCACATGTAAAGAAACGTCGGATGACCCAAGTACGTAGAAATGACAGGACGCCGATGCGGTGATAGAGACCCGTACCCAAGCGGCACCTGGGGCTCGGGGCCCCCTCGTCGTCATACCTAGCTCATGTCTAATTCTAGGTCCTCCGCCAAACTCCTTGTCGGTTGAGCTTACATCTTTGAAAAGCGAAATATTCTATCAACATCCCTACTATCGGACGTCAGCGCAATGACGGGTGTGTTACTTACCAGCCGACAGCAAGTAGTCCGATATCGTTGGGATCGCCGGCAGCCGCCACATATTAATGTATAGCTTAATTCCAGCACAGAGTTGCCAATGCAAACCAGCGACGGAGGCTTAATCGAAAATGTCTCGTCAACTTGGCATTACCTCGGCGGACGGACACACCGGCTTTCTAATAGCCGAACTGATTCTAACAGACCCTAACTTCGCCGAAAAGATCGGCTCTCTTACATGTCCTTCTATTCATCCTAATGCAGATTCTTGCAAAGGGCTCACCAAGCTTGGTGCGAAGGTTGTTTTGCACAAATCGGCTTAGAGATACTGTTTCTACTCTATAGAGTATAGGCGCAGATACGTTGTGCTTAATTCCGCCGGTAGATCAAGATAAATTTAATGTTACAGTCGGGTTGATCGAAGCAGCCAAGAAAGCTAATATCTCCAATGTATGCTTTCTTACCTCTTCTGGCTGCGACCTGGCGGAGCGAGCTCAGCAACCAGTTCTACGTGAGTTTATAGACTTGGAAGCTCTGTTTATGTCCTCAAAGGGGGATCCGTCGACCTCGACAGGTCATTCTCCCGTTATTGTGCGGTAGGCTTCCTCTTACGATCTTAAATACCCATCCCTAAAGTGGAGTGTAATTGGAATCATCTAATCTTGCTAGGCCCGGCTTTTACGCGGAGAAAATCCTTCTCTACTCCAGGCAGGCGCAGGAAGAGGGCTTACTTCCCCTTCCCATCGACACTAGCCACAAGTTTGCGCCGATGCTCTTGGTTTAAGTTACCTCTTCAGCCGTGTATCAAGCTGACACTAATTTTAGCTGGATGTAGCACAAGTTGTCGCTCGTGTTTTAACGGGTGAACGAAAACATGGATTTAGCGATAAATACAGAGGGCAGCTTATAGTTCTGACTGGTAAGGCAGACCTACAACAGAATAGAACGCTATATACTCATATTATATAGGACCGATGCTTACTACTGGTGATGAGCTCGCCACAGCTGCTAGTAAGTCATTAGGAGAGGACGTTCAATTTGAAGATATATCTGAGTATGTGCCTCTTTTCTCCATGGGAGACACTATGCTGAGCGCTATAATATATAGGGAAGCCAAAAAGGTCCTGCATGGTCAGGGTGAAAGCGACAAGTCCGAGATACAATACTTATTAGAGTATTACTCTCTAGTGAGTGAGGGTAAGATGAACTATATTTCTACCACTGCCTTTTACGACATTACTGGTGGACACCCCCAAGAGCCGCCAGATTTCTTCAAGGCGTACGCGCAGGATCTCCATCCGAAGCATAGTCATAAAAAGCGGAAACGGTGACCAGTCGGCCTGTATGCCAGGGGGGCGGGGAAAGTTTTTCATTTCTCACCTTACTTTGTTTCCCTTTTTTTTTTTTTTTTTTTTTTTTTTGGTACCAACCACTATGCCTCCAAAACGCGCTCAATCAGACCAAAATTCTATATAGCAAGAGGGCCGTCTTCTATTAGCTATAAGAGCTATAAAATATAATGGAATCAGCACTATCTGTTAAGCTGCAGAGCATTTCAACGTCCTTTGCGTTTCAACGCCGCCTTACCGGTCATACATATCGCGCTGAAACGCGTGCCAATTGCCATAAATGGGCCCAAACTGAAGAGGAATCGCTCAAGAAGTGGGTACTATCAATACTGTAGATACGCGTGGGGCAGCCCCTAGGCCCTCTATGGTGCGAGAAATAACTAGCGAATCTTTTGCTTGTAAAGCGCGGTTCTACCCTAATCCAGACGGTCGGCGAAAAATAGGTGTATAACTATACCCATCGTTATTCAGAGCTAAAATCTCGCTTCTCACGACGCTATAACTACCAACGAGCAAAGCAAGAAGATCCAAAGGTCATTCAAGGGCGGTTTAATAGCGTATAAGCTACGGCTCAGCAATACGGTATCCTACCGGAGGATATCTACAACTTTGACGAGACTAGCTTCGCGATGGGCCTTACTGCGACCACAAAGGTTATTAGTCGAGCAGAATACTATAGTCGGAGAGCTGTTTTATAGCCAGGAAATCGCGAGTAGGTTACTACAATTAAATATAGGGCTTGCCAATACCAAGCCGAGACTTTGGCTGAAGCCACCAAATGAGGGATCAGTACGAAGTCTGGAGTCAAGGCTTGGGTTGTATCTTGGCGCCGGAGTCCGACGCTGATGCAGAAGCCTACGGGCTTGGGAAGATATCTACTTCAACTTTCCTACCGAGGATGAGGATGTTGGCCCCTTTCCTCCTCACTTTGGAGGCCAAAATCTATGCGAGTCGAACGTCCAATATGCAAACGCACGGCCCATTCAGTTTACTTCCCTGTATCGGATCGTAGACAGTTACGTACCTTCCCGAGTCTAAGGTCACCAAACACAATGGGTTTCAGCACCATTCCGCGACTAACTTAGATTTCCGAACTCAGAAAGCAATGTATAACATTGGGTTCTGCCGGGCCAAGGCGATGTCGCCCTTCCCGTGCAGGATTCCGAGTGGTTCAGGGCACCTCGAGATATCTACAACCAGTGATGAGATGAGATCCAAGACCTCACCAGTTCAAAGGCGAGTAACAAATGTGATGGACACCGTGGCTTGCAACAAAAGAATGTTACCTTCTCAACTCAGCTACTTTTGTTGGCGATCATCGGGGCTTCCTTAGAGCAGGGGGATAACGTTTGATATCGCAGATGGCCGGATTCTCTATAAAGAAGAGTGTGTCGCTCCGGGAAGTCGGGGCTTTCCACGCTTTGAGGACCATCATTAAGTCGGTTAAATTTAGCCCTTGTGGAATCGAACAATTTGTGTCGCATCGCTATTGTTAGTCATGCGTTTTATTGCCTTATCTGCGGCCATTCTAGTCCTCGCACAGCATGTATGCGCTTTTCCGGTCGAAGCCGGTCAGGCATCGGGTCTGGATGTCACCCTGAGCCAGGCGGACCATACTCACATCAAAGCCGTGGTGAAGAACGCCGGCAACGAGAAAGTGACCTTTGTACACCTCAACTTCTTTAGTGATAGCGCCCCTGTGAATAAAGTCGCCGTTTTCAAAGACGGTATGCTTTCCGTTCCCGTGAAGGCCTGATATGATGCTGATTATTAGTTTAGATGCCGAAGTAGCATTTCAGGGCATCATGCGCCGTTTGAAGCTTCAAGAGCTCACGTCGGAGGCTCTCACAACCCTTGCGGTCGGAGAAACCATCGAGGATGAGTTCGACATTGCCGCAACTAGTGATCTATCCCACGGCGGGCTGATGAAGCTGCATTCCAGCGGTCTAGTGCCTTTGGTGAACAACGGTTCCGTCTTTGGGTACTTGCCGTACCACTCGAACTACCTCGAGATCGAAGTAGATGCGATGAAGGCATCTCAAGTCTCCAAGGCGATCAAGCCTCTCACTCGTCGGACCGAGAAGAGCTGCAGTAATTCAAGCCGAAACGCCACCCTCGACAGGGCACTGACAAACACTGCATCCCTGGCCACTGCCGCGGCGCAGGCTGCCCTCTCCGGTTCTGCATCCAAGTTCAGCGAATATTTCAAGACGACATCCAGTTCGACACGCCAGGTCGTGGCCGCTCGGCTGCAGGCAGTGGCAAAGGAGGCTCAGTCGACCGACTCCGGTTCCACCACGTACTACTGCACTGATGTATATGGATATTGTGAGATAAACGTGCTGGCCTACACGGTGCCTTCTCTGAACGTGATTGCAAACTGTGACCTCTACTACTCGTATCTGGCCGACTTAGCGAGCACCTGCCACGATCAGGACCGGGCCACCACGACCCTGCACGAGCTCACTCACGCCCCGGGGGTGTACACGCCTGGCACGGAAGATCTTGGGTATGGCTACTCGGCCTCCACATCCCTCAGCAGCAGCGACGCTGTTTTGAATGCGGACTCGTATGCTCTATACGCGAACGGTACGTTCTGCAGTCCCTCGAGTCTCCTCAGCCCATCGATGTTAGGCTAACCACAAAACAGCGGTCAACCTCAACTGCTGAAAGATGATTGGCAAGGGGGCCGCAGTCCCTCTCAGGGGATAGAAGAGACGTAGAGATGAATGCCGTGCTTGGTGGAGATGAAGCAAATGCAGATTCAACTGTATTAGGGGATCTGAGGTCGAAATTGACTGAGCTTCGTTGGAAATGGCTCTCCGTGCCAAAGAATGTCGCTGGCTGTACAATGTAGTGAGTCGTACCATCCAATCGCTCCTCTAAGCGAAGTATCCGAAAAACCCGGTACCCACAGACCCTTCTTGTAATTCCTATGTAACGTGTCATCGCGTAACTGCAAGTCCAATTCCACGCGGAACAAAAAGCATGCAGAAACACGGGCAGTCCTGTAGTCTGGCTTTCGAACTTCGATATACCTCGTTGAAGTACTCCGGATATGAAAATGCGACCAGCGCCTTCCGGTGGTCGCTAATGCCAACAGAGAAGGACAGGGTTATTTACGGTCCAAAATGTATATCCAGTGGAATATCTCAGGGGTATAGGCCGATAAGGAGACGTCGCCCAACGGCGCTTTCAACGGCGTGCGCGAGCGCAATGACCAATATTCGGCGAGAAACGGCAAGCCGTCAAAACGCAGTGTGGAGTACGAAAGCGCGATCCACGTGGTGTTCTTCTGTGTCAACGGCACGAGATGCAAAGCGAGCGCCTCCACGGGAGACAACGTGACGGCCTCGCTGGAGAGAAACTTCTGTACGGTGGGGCAGATGTGCGACAGATCGTCTGCGGGGGAGATCTTTCGGTCGCTGAAAGTGGCAATAGCATCGCTCGTGCTCTTGTCTAAGATTACATCGAAGGGCGCAAAAGGAGTCAGGGTGGAAACATGTTCCCAGGAGAGCAAGTCGGCGCGTATCCAATGCATTGCCTGACCAGGAGCTCTCTGCCGTTCAGCTTCTCGGCCGAGGCGAACGGCTTCGGCGGAGAAATCAACATTCTGTAAGGGGCAGTGCTTTGTGAGAAGTCTGCGATCAATGACCGAGAGTATGCATCCGACGTATCGGACTTACGACTATGCCGTTTCCCGTCCATTCGCGCTGCGTATATGCATCTCGTAGCTTCATCCCCAGCTCTGAAACGCCGGGGCCCAAGTGCAAGACGCGTGGTGTACCTTTGAAGCCGGGCCGGCGCTCCAGATCTGATAGGACTACATCTAGGAGTGCCTCACCCGAGTTCAGCCATTCGCCGACATCACCACCGGTGGCGAATCTGGAATCCCAGAATTCGGGGTCGTCATAGTCCGGGGCACCCGCAACTTTGGTGTGCCTTCTCTCCGGCTTTGTCATGGTAGCTGCGCGATGTGAGGAGCTAACTAATTGACGACCGTTGAAAACTCGTCGCGTGGGCACGTGACCGTGACCTATGAAAGTCTCCATTTGATTATTGATTTGAAGGTCTTCACTCTACATCTTGGTAGTCACTGGGTTGTAATTTGCGATGGCGAGCGAAAATATTCCCAATTTTATCTCTTGCCCTCTCGCTGAATATGTGCTTTTGTAGATGAGCACTAAGGGCGACCTCGGGAATAGGAGGCCGTTGCTTCCACTCCCTCGATGAACCCACTACATATCTCGGGTCCGACAACGTGCCCTCGGATGCGCCTCACTAAAGGGTCAATTGCAGGGTTGATCAATATGTACTTTTGCATTTCTGTTTCCAATGAAATACCGTTTACCGCATGTGACCAGCATGTGACCCGAACGGTGGAGTTCAGGGATTACGATCCGAACTGCTTCTGTGGTTTAACTTCGAGTCAAGGGGATATTGCCAGCTACTTACCCCTGGAAATCAATCCTGGAGAAACTTGTAAAGGATTGAATGACAAACGATCGCCTAGAAGACCAGAAAACGCCTTTTCTGCAGATATTTTACATTTCACCTTTCACATTTCACTCAAATTTTCGATGCCCCGCCCCGCTTCTTCGTGTGCCACGTGTGGGCCACGGCACGGAACGCGACCGGATTTGTTGTCCCGTCTTAATATTTCGGTATCACTAGGGAGTATAGAAGTGGTTAGTGCAAAATAGAATGTCTAGAATAAAAGTATAGCGACCCACTACTATAGTGTATCTGATGTATCCATTTGTATCTCTCTCCTCTCGCAGGACGGTGTTTATCAGTCTATCCACATATGTACTCTACTCCATACGGAGTACATCGTACCGATTACACGCATTCAGTTGGTAGGGAAAAGCTTTCCCGACTATCGGCGCAACCCTCTTTTTCTTCATGCGGATGCGGGTCAATCAATCCGTGCCAATCCGTCAGACGGTACAGTATCAGTGGTTGATGATAGCTCAGACAGCGCATTGCGGGGCCGTCAAAATACATAGTCGAAGTGCACAATTCCATTCTGAACCTCCTTTTTTGATTCTTCACACCCACGCCTCCCCCCTAAAACCCCACCTTCTGTTTCTCCCCATTCTCATACACTACCGTGGGCATCATGGAGGACAGGCGGGTCGCGACGGAGCGGATTGCCGCGGTATGTCTACTCGTTGGTGTTTTTTGTTTGTCGTCTTTTATCATAACTGACTCAATAGGACCCGGACATCTATTCGGCGGAAGACCCTCACTACCCGGATGATTGGCAGTCGTAAGTTAGCCATCCGTCGGAGTCATCTCTGCTTTTCTTCTGACGACTCAGGGAAACGACCTCCATTGGTTCCTCGATCTATCGGGGCTTGATTGAAAATGGTCGGCGGTAAGTATTCCGGTCACCATGTCTACATTCACAACGGTCGGGTTTGCTGATCACGCCTAGATATCAAAATCTGCGCCATGAAGATTACCTGTAAGAACGGAACAAGTCCAGGAATGCCGAAATCCGTCTGACTCGATTAGCATTCCCTCGGACGACCAAATGTTCGAGGCATACGAAGCTGGGTATGTGATCTCGTTCCTTCCAATCGTCCTTACTGACCGGGTTCTAGCCATTTGGTGGCTCTCGTATTGGAATCAGACCGACAGAATCCTCTGTTCCGGGCTCCTGTCCACGATCCCAAGCAGATTCTGGATGTTGGAACCGGCAAAGGCATCTGGGCCATGTATGTTGAATCTAACCTAATAGGTACTTCTATTTCAACAAGCCTGCTTACCCGATCTTAGTGACGTCGCCGATATGTTCCCCAATGGTAGATCGTTTCGGGAGTTTATTGATCGTCTTTTGGACCGAATGCTGACTCGTTTTAGCGACCGTGCGAGGAGTTGACCTCTTCCCGCCTCCCGTTTCTTGGATGCCGCCCAATTGTGTGTTGGAAGTCGACGACGTTCTCCAGGAATGGACCTGGCGTGAGCCCTTCGACCTCATTCACATGCGTATTATGATCGGCTCTTTCGATCCGGCCGAGTGGGATCGGGTCTACAAGCAATGCTATGAGTGAGTCTTCTGGTGTCGCGGCATTCCAATCGATTCATTCATTGGCGCTGACGACATCCGAACAGCAAACTGCAGCCTGGCGGGTGGCTGGAACAGCTAGAAGCCAGTCCCTGTATTGAATGTGATGATGGCACTTTGCCCGCGGACAACATCCTCCAAAGCTGGGGCCCGAACATTTTCGCCTGTGGCGAAGCTGCCGGTCGCGAATGCGACGTTATCGACACGATGCACGAAACCATTCGCAAGGCGGGCTTTGTGGATGTCCACGACAAGACCTACAAGTGGCCGATTGGGCCATGGGCCCGCGACCAACGCTACAAAGAGGCCGGCACGGTCAACTTCCATCACTGGATGTCCGGCATGGAGGGCTGGTGCATGTGGTTGCTGACCAAGTTTGGCTCCCCCGAGCCGTGGACCAAAGATGAAGTCCTGGTGTACGTGGCCAAGCTACGCAAGGAGCTCAAGAACCCGCGATTTCACATCTATCAACGCGCGTAAGTTTTGATCGGACAACAAATCCCCTACTGGACCTGAACTAACCAATACGCAGCCGACGTGTGTGGGCGCGCAAGCCATTCCCCGATGAGATCGAGCGGTCGGCGGAGGTAAAGGAGGAATCCACGGAAAATCCAGATGTCTCAGCTGAGAAACAATAAAGGGCTACTTTGGTAGCCGAGTTGCTCTTTCTTTCGAGATACAGAGCATTGTTTACTTCTCTGTATATCATATCCGTGATGTCGTGATCTGTGGACCCTTTGCTATTGACGGTGGTGCTTGCTAACGAAGGAATTGTTGGCTCCTTTGGATTTTCTTTATAGCCCCATAGGACCTAGATATCGATGAATGTATATTTGTCTTCGGTCCTAAAGCGTGCTAATGCAAGTATCCGTGTGCTATAGAGTATTTTTGAGAACTTGCAAAGATTATGGCCGGGCTTAGCTTTCCACTGCCCAACCCTTGCGAAGAAGCATCGGGGATAGGCAAACTCGTCTTCTGAGAGATTAGGTCGAGATCGGTGATTGGCCCATCACGAGGCATGACAGTGGCATATTTCAATTCGTCTTTGGGTCAATTATCCTGCGTAACCTCTCGGGATTTTCACGAAACAAGAGAAAGGGTTGCTACCATCGAGGCTAAGGCCTCACACTACACACATACCAGCATGTGGCAATAGGTGGATTACATGGAATAGAGAAGCCCCCAACTGGCGTAAATCAACGCCAAGTCATGACAGATGTGGAGGTCATCATCGCCTACCTGCCGATCCAAAGCAGGATAATCAGATCAGATCGCTGCGCTAGGGTGGTTACCATGATCGTAGCCGACACACTATCATAGGGGATGACAACTGGACTGCTGGGCTTCAAGATTGATAACATTGTTCCTGACGGGACCGAGATTAGGGCTCAACATCGGCAGTCCAATCCCGGCCTCCTCCTGTCGGCAATGAACTTGCCTATCTGCAACAGTCAAAAAGGAAGTAGGGGTTGAATCTGACTCGACGTAATTAGCAACCCTATGGCCGTCATGTTTACCCCGCAGCTTCAATCGCGGGGAGACTCACTAAATTGCCGAGTGGCTACAATTGACGCGCTCGTGCAATCGGAATATTCGCGGCATGCTTCCGCTATCGCAGTGCAGATTTTAGTGGATCGTCGGCAAAGTTCGGGGTGGGGGTAACAAGATAGGATGCTGCCTTTGGAGGATAGGATAGGATTCCTCGGATGTGCCGCAAGATAGCAGTGCCTCTCTCCTGGGACTCCGTCGATTTAAAAGAACAGTCTTCTCCCAGGCTTTGTGGAAGTAGAGGGTTAGTAACCGAATCTATGTCGCATACTCTGAATCAATCTATGGCTCTCTCAATGGCGGGAACAGACGATGTACGGACATCTGTAGACGCGGCCCTTGCAACGCTCGAAGAGTCCCTGCGCCGGCTTAACCACGAGGTAAATCACCTTACCAGACCGAATGCGGTGTTCTTTTTGAGTTCCGATTTGCAGATGGTTAATCTGCGCGCTTGGTAGATCTGGTCCAATCCCGAGCTCGCCTATCAGGAACATCGTGCTCACGATACCATTTGCGATTTTCTCGAGAGACAGGGATTCACCGTTACACGTCATGCCTATGGTCTCGATACTTCCTTTGAAGCATTGCACGGATCGGGGGGGCGGTTGATCAATTTCAATGCGGAATACGACGCCCTCCCCGGCATCGGACATGCTTGTGGTCACAACCTCATTGCCACTAGCAGTATCGCGGCCTTTCTAGCCCTTTCATTTACATTGAAGAAATACGGTATTCCCGGACGGACACAGTTGCTGGGTACACCAGCCGAGGAAAATGGAGGCGGCAAGGCCAAGCTTATCGACGCGGGAGCATATAAGAACGTGGATATCTCTCTCATGGCGTGTGTTGAAGCCCCAATTTCATCCCGGTTTATCCATTCGAAATACTGATGATTTGAACATAGACATGGCGGACCCAAGAACATCTTTCCAGACCAGGGATCTGCCGATGGAATCGCCGGGACGCTAATGAACGCTCGGAAGAATATCCACTGCCAGTTCACGGGCAAAAGTGCACATGCGGGCGGCAACCCATGGAATGGAATTAACGCACTGGATGCATTAGTTTCATCTTACAATAATGTTGCCGTGTTGAGACAGCAGCTTCTGCCGGACCAGCGCATTCACTGTGCCTTTATGGACACCCCGAAAGTGGCCAATATCATTCCCGAGTTTACCACAGCATTCTGGCAGGTTCGAAGCCCGTCGCTCAAGGGCCTTAACACCCTCGTGGCCAAGGTACGCAACTGTATTGAGGCCGGTGCACTGGCAACGGGATGCGAAGTGTATATCAGGGAGTGTGTTTACCTCATGTTTTCTTTATTATCATCCCCGATGTTATCATTGACAGGGTATATTGCAGGGAGGAGCTCTACACTGACGTGCGACTAAACGATACCCTTTGTGAGCGATATCAACTCCACATGGAAGAATACGACCGAAAGGTCTTGAAGCGCCACGACAAAGTATTGACCGCTTCCTCGGATATCGGTATGTCATGCCAGCCTAGGTACCTTGGAGAGCCATTCGCCGGAGTAGAATTGACACTTTTTGGCCGTAGGAAATGTTAGCTACGTGACACCCACACTGCACACGATGTTTGGGATTCCTACCCCGGAAAACACCTTCCCCCATCACCCCAACTTCGCCGCGGCGGCCGGAACGGACGAGGCGCATGCAGAGGCTGTCATCGTGGGCAAGTCGCTGGCGCTGAGCGGGTGGGACATGATCACAAATGATGCATTGTTCGAAACGGCACGACACCAATGGCAGGAGGAGATTGCAGGCGAAGACTAGCATATCATAGTAGCTGTAGTTCGAATATACGTACAGCAGTTGAGCTGTTGTTGCCTCGGGCCGTTTTACGCCCTGTTTTACTCGTATGTGGCTCGTCTACTCCCACCTATAAATTCCACAAAATGGGATGGACATAATATCCGTAATGGAACATGAATTATTTGGCTGGCGACCTATTTATTGTTTCGCCCTCGATTGCCCCAAAAATGTCTATACGTAGGTTTGAATCCAGGAGATACCAAAGAGGAAGCGCTGTATTTGAGGGCATGAGTCACGTTCGCATATGCATGTGGTGATTCAAGGATCTTCAGTTGAAGACAACGGTTTTGTGTCCATTGAGTAGCACGCGCCGCTCAGTAACATATTTCACAGCTGTGGCGAGCACGTTGCTTTCGACGTTGCTACCGGCGTGAGTCAGCTCCTTGGGGCTCAGGCCGTGGTTGACCCGGACGACGTTCTGCTCGATAATGGGCCCCTCATCAAGATCGCTAGTGACGAAATGGGCGGTGGCACCGATGATCTTCACGCCGCGGTCATAGGCCTGGTGGTAGGGCTTGGCGCCCTTGAAGGAAGGCAGGAAGCTGTGGTGGATATTGATGATGCGCCCGGACATGGCCTCGCACAGCTTCGGCGACAGCACCTGCATGTAGCGGGCCAGCACCACCAGATCAATATTGTGCTCACGCACCAGCTCCAGCACCTTGGTCTCCTGCTGGGTTTTGGTATCGGCAGTCACGGGAAGGTGGAGGAAGGGAATATTGTAGGTGGCCGCGAGAGCCGCAAAGTCGGGGTGGTTGGAGATGATCAGAGGAACCTCAATGTTCAGCTGGCCGGTGGACTGGCGGAAAAGTAGGTCGTTGAGGCAGTGGCCGATCTTAGAGACCATGATGAGCACACGGGGCTTCTGGCTGGTCGGGTGGATCTCAAAGTCCATTGAGAATGACCGAGCTGTAGGCTCGAAGTCGGCACGCAGCTTCTCGAGATCGGGCCCATTCTCGCTACCAGTAGCAGATGCAAATTGCATGCGCATGAAGAAGCGCTGAGAAGTGGGATCACCGAATTGGGACGAATCAATGATGTTGAGGTTGTGCTGGACGAGGAAGGCCGTCACGGCGTGCACGATGCCAGGGCGATCGGGACCCGAAAGGATTAGAATGAAACTTGGAGCCATGTTGAAATTGATTTTAAATCGAGTACCTAGGTAGAGAAACGGGTGTTGAATCCCATGAATCCCTGAAACAAGAATTCACGAACAATGAACACGCAAATTGATCCGCAACCGAAAATCCCACATTTCAAACATCCCGCAGATCGCGATGACTCATCCGATGCCCCGCTCCGGCTTCAAACATCTTCATCTTCATCTTCTGTTTTCTTAGTCCCATCGGTTGAGAATAGCATATTGCTTTAGTAACCAAATAATTTTGGAAATTTTGCCGAGTATCCTCTGCTCTTTTGGCTTGTGCTTCGAGCGCTTAGGGACTTGATACAAAATGTCCAGTCCTGAGAGCCTGGGATGGGGGCATAAACTTGATTTATTCTTTGTCACTAGACGGACAAATGGGTTACATACCCTACAGGTACCCTCATGACCGACATTTTCAGTCACTGGCGTGTGTCCGTGTCTAGTTTGGTCACTTTGGTATATCAGTCATATATTCCCATCTTTGAAGAGTGAAACCCCCTATCGGATAAAATGGGTGTTATAGTAGATCATTTGGTGAAAAACAACGCACAAAAAGCAACTCCACTATATACAGATGAGGCTCTAGCCAAAGTCGAAGAGGATATATACATAGTTTGCATCCTTCTACCCGGTTCACAGACATCTTTGGGCCCAAACCTTTCCCCAGCGAAAGCCATATGTCCATAAACTTCCATTATTGCAGGGAGACCAATTCTTCGACGCTCTTCATGTCACGGTCGTTGTTCTCGCCCACATCTAGGGCAACCAGGAACCGGCTCACACAGTTGTATCCGGCAATGCCAGCAGTAAGCTCCACAATCTCACGATCGTTGAAACCAACGGCCTGGAGCTGCGCAAACACCTCATCCTGGACAGTGATTGAGCGGGTCATTTGGTCGGTGTAGCGCAGGACCGCACGCTGCTGCAAGGTGAGCGCACTACTCTCCAGCTGGGTAAGGTCCCCCTCGGTAGTTGAGGGCAAAGTCCGGGCAACCTGGAGCTCCTCGGGCTTGATCCCACCCTTCAGGGCCAGCGGCGCATGGGCATTCCACTCATATACGGCGTGATTGAGCACGGCGACGCGACAGACCGCCAGTTCGAGGATGCCGGAGTCGACAATCGTCCGCGAGCGAATCGCACCTAGAAAGCTGTTCCAGCCGTCGGCCACGGGCGGGCTGTGTAGTAGAGACAGGTCGAGCGGAATCAAGGGACGTGGGTTTCTACGCGCCGCGATGCGGGCATATATATCCGCTGTGTCGGTAGGCGCATCGACCGGCGGGGTGGAGGGGGCGTAAGGAAGCCGCATGGTACGAGTTTGATTTTGTTCAAGGAGTTCAAGAGACGAATGGTAAATCTTCGCGAAGTATACATCGATCTGTCAAGCTGACAACATCTCAAGTTCTCGGTGTTATGCCCCACGTCGTGGAGATTGAACCGAGCGACTATCGCTGCCGCGAAGTCTGTCCGGGCGGATAAGTGCTTTGCCGTACCTTTTATCAGCCCATGGCTGTCATATTCTGGGGAATTTGATGCTGAAGGGTTCAAACAGTCCACTTTCAAACCCTGCATAAATCTTTTTTAATCTGTCTCTATTCTAAGTTGCGCCCGACTCTTTCTGACTGGGGGTTACATTGTTACATTGTATACGTTAGTACCCTTCGGCAGACCCTAAGTTTTAAGGAAGTCAAAGGGAAACCGTAGCAGACAGCAGAGCCCAAACGGTCATTTCGAAGTCAACGATTAGACTCGAGCCTTCCAAAGATGTGCCGAGTTCACTACGGGCGTAGTTATAGACTGTACTATGTATCGGCCAGTCTATCAGTCGATTACAGGCACCTACGTGCCATTTCAAACAGTCTAATCACCGTGTACGCGAGAATTACTTCCGATCCTCGCGCCGAAGATTGTCGTGATGATGGGGCAGACCTAAGGATTAGAGATTAGGAGAAGAAACAATAAAGAATGAAGACACTACAGCAGGGTCAATTGAACCATCTTGAACCTGATTGATAGACTGAAGTACAGTATAACCCAAGTGGCACTCGGCAATCAAATCCCGCGAGACCCGGGATTATGCTTCACTCAGTGCCGGCCTTTTTTTGGTTCGACCGGTACCGACACTCTTCTCCATAGCTGCTCGTCCACGGGGATCCACTCATGGCGATCGCTACAATGCCCCAGAATTCCAGAATTCCGTGTCGGACTAAACGCATCTGCCCTGTGCGTGCCGGCCTTCGGTGCCGGGGCTACATTCTCCCCGCACCCGCTGGCCGAGACCTCTGTATACCGTCCTCAACAGTTTCTTTCGTATGACCAGATCTGCAATCTGCAAGGCATTCGCCTTTTCCTCTTCCTCAGTTCGACCTTTCTCCCACACTGCCAGCGCCGCCATGAAGCATCATTTGATGGTCGGGACATGGACCGCCCCCGGGCGTATCTACACCGTGCAATTCGACGACGAAGCCCTCACACTGGAGCTGCTCAAGACGACCAAGATTCCCGAGGCCGAGCCTATCTCCTGGATGACTTTCTCTCACGACAAGAAGGCCATCTACGGCGCCGCGATGAAGAAGTGGAACAGCTTCGCCGTCAACAGCCCGACCGACATCGTCCACCAGGCGTCGCACCCGGTTGCGGGTCACCGTACGTATGCCATCGGCTCGATCATCTTCAATTGACTTCTGTTGACCCTGTCTGCTTGACTTTTACCAGCCCTAGCCCCAAGCAGTGAAACCAACACTCGCGCCATCTTCGTGCTCGCGGCACACAAGCCTCCCTACAACGTGTATGGCAACCCCTTTTACAAGCATGCAGGCTTTGGCAATGTCTTCTCGGTCAAGCCCGACGGTGCCCTGGATACCAACGTCCAGAACTACGAGTACCAGGAGAACACGGGCATTCATGGCATGGTGTTCGACCCTACCGAAACCTACCTATACTCCGCGGACCTACAAGCCAACAAGATCTGGACTCACAAGAAGGATGCGGAGACTGGCCAATTGACCCTTTTAGACTGCCTGGAGGCTCCGGACCCCGGCGATCATCCTCGCTGGGTCGAGATGCACCCTAGCGGTAAATACCTATACGCCCTGATGGAGGCGGGCAACCGCCTGGCCGTCTACGTGATCGACGAGCGCACGCATAAGCCGGTCTTTATTCACATCACCTACCCATTACTCCCCTCTGGTAAGTCCAATCGCGGTGATACACGTATACCTACACCCATACCCACATACCGTCAGAAGCTAACTAGATCTAGGACTGCCGCCCCGTAACAAGTACCGTGGAGATGTGACATTCACTACTCGCAGCGGCAAGTATCTCTTCGCAACTACCCGGTCCAACCACGTCGATGTGACGGGCTATATCACCGCGTTCAAGCTAGGACCTAGCGGTGAGATCGAGCGCCAGCTCTTCATCAACCCCACCTCTACCAGTGGCGGCCACTCCAACGCCGTCAGCCCATGCGACTTCAGCGACGAATGGCTAGCACTGTGTGACGACCAGCTGGGCTTCGTCGAGATGTACCGCTGGCGCGACGAGACGCTAGCCCGCGTGGCCCGAGTAGACATACCGGAGCAGGGCTTTGGCATGAACGCGATCTGGTACGATTAAATGAAACAGACGTAAAATCCTGATGTAGATATGAATTGAATTGAGTTGAACGCTCAAACACATGGATATAGTATATAAAACTCCCCGCAAATTGCGGGGATTAAAACCGGGCCGACTTCGGCAGTCAATATCGGTTGCGCTCAGCTTTCTTCCGGTGAGGGGCAACTTTCCACTGCCGGGATCACTTCGTTATGGATCGAGTCAATATAACGGGCTTGGGACCTACTCTACGTAGGAATCGCTGAACTCTCCTTTCTTATCTGCCTACCATCAATTCGCTATGCCTACCTCCGGCCTTCTCTACGTGACGATGCAGCCTCAGAGCTCGCTGCCGGATACCCAGTTCCACGACTGGTACAATACCGAGCATGGCCCTCTGCGACTACGTCTGCCCTTCATTACCAATGGCTTCCGCTTCCGTGCAACCGATGGCGAGCAGCCCGAGTATGTGGCGTTGTACGATATTACGGATATGGACGAGTTGACCCGCAAGACCTACTTGGACCTACGGACGGACGTGATCAAGACGAAACGCGAAAAGGAGACCATGGCCCAGATCGACGTCGGCCGCTTTCTGTACGACCTAGTGGAGGAGCGAAGCTCCCCCAACTTCCGCCCGCTGGAGGAGCGAGCCGACACCGATGCCGAGACCCGCGGAAGCATTCTGGTTGCCGTGACCACGGCTACACACCCCGACCCCGAGAAGCAGGCCGAGCATGACCGTTGGTATCGCGAGGAACATTTCGAGATGCTCTCGCGTGTGCCCGGCTGGCGTCGTAGCCGTCTGTTCGTCACTGCTGCCATTGACTCCTCGGCCCCGCGCGAGTCTCTGGCTCTCCACGAATATGCCCCCGTCAATGGCTTGGGCGGTGAGGCCCATCAGGCCGCCATGAACACTCCCTGGCGCCAGCGTCTCATGAAGGACGTGGTGACCTCCAAACGTCGTCGGGTCTACGAGTGGTACTACACTTTTGGTCCTGCGCCGCGTGAGCTCTCCTCGCTGGCCGCTCCCGACGTCGTTGGACCCTGGTCCTCAAATGACGGCCGTACTCGTACCTTCCCCTCGCCCACACGACCGGCAGTAGAGTCATTCGTGACCACCAAGGATGGCGTCGACATCCCATACCGCTTAGAAGGGAGCCCCAACCCTACCGCTCCCGTGGTCGTGCTTAGCAACCCTATCCTGGTCAACTGGAACATCTGGGACCGCTTTGTCGATAGCTTCTTCTCTCGCAAGGAGAACCAACGCTACCGTGTCGTGCGATACCTAACGCGTGGCCGTTATTCTGCGAGCGGCGAGCAGCCCGTCACCGTAGACGTTTTGGCTTCCGACCTGGCGACTCTGCTCGAGGCACTTCGCGTACCGCCCAAGGCCGCCCGCTTGATCGGCGTTAGTCTGGGTGGTGTGACCGTCCTCAACACTGCTCTTCTGTTCCCCGAGCGTGTGGGGGCATTCATCGCCTGCGACACCAACTCGTCCGCCCCGGAGTCGAACCGCAAGGCCTGGGGGGACCGTATCGCCATGTGCGAGCAGGATGGCTCCGTCGACCCCGAGACCAAGGAGCCCATTGTCGGCGAGCAGCTGGCCGAGGCGACGACGCGACGTTGGTTCGTCCCGGAGTCGTACGAGACCCAGCCTGAGGTACTGGCACCGGTCAAGGAGGCGGTGCGCACCAACAGCCTGAAGGGCTTCGCACATAGTGTGCAGGCCCTCTGTGCCTACGACGTCCGCGACCGTATGGCCAACGCTACTGTTCCCGGCTTGTTTGTTGCAGGTGCCAACGACGGCGTTCTGCCCCAGACCATGCAGAAGATGGCGGGCGATCTGCGTGGTGGCGCCGAGCTGAAGATCATAGACAAGGCGGGTCACTTGCCTATGGTGGAGCAGCCGGAAGCCTTTGCGGACGTCGTCACCGAGTTCCTGGGCAAGATCGATGGTTGAATGTGTATATGTTGCGTGATTGTAGATAAACCTGGATTTTTGATGGCATATGGCGAAAAATAATTTGATATTTCATGACCCGACAGCACATATCCCCGTATTGGATCCATTAATTGTATTTTCTGAGTGCTGATGATCACTGTAATATCATACGATACAAAATAAGAAGATGATATTGACCACATTAACAGCAACTACGTGACCCGAGCAGGTGCAAACCCTCGCCCGTGCGGCGCCCGAGTCCCGCCAAGGGCGCAAGTTCCCCGCCTTCTTCTCCGTTCTCCGTCCTCTTCTCACCTTTTTATCCTTCCCCAACCCGCCATGACCGACAGTAAGGTCCCTCAGCCGGGGCCGGCAAAACTGAAGCGCAATGCGGGCCCTGACGAGTGGCTTGAGGCCGCCAAGGACTGCAAATACCTGTCCGAGGCCCACATGAAGCAACTCTGTGAGATCGTCAAGGAGTATATGATGGAGGGTAAGCTGTCCCCCCGGGACTTCTCCCCTGAAGATATTAATCCTGTATATCAGAATCGAATATTCAGCCCGTTTCCACTCCCGTCACAATCTGCGGTGATATTCACGGCCAGTTCTACGATCTTCTCGAGCTCTTTCGTGTCTCTGGTGGGATGCCCGACGGCTCGGGACTCGACGCCCCGAAAACTTCTCCCTCCGTCATCTCCTCTGCCGATATCGAGCCCCCGTCCACCATCACAGACCCCAAGATCCGGAAGAAGTTACGAGGCCCGAATAGTTCGAACGAGGATGAGAAGGAAGCCCAGCGGAGCCGGTCCGGGAGTCAGACGTCGGAGGTCCAGCTCAACCGTAACTTTGTGTTCCTGGGTGACTACGTGGATCGTGGATATTTCAGTCTGGAGACATTGACACTATTGCTCTGTCTCAAGGCGAAGTGAGTGTACACCCCCACGAGAAGTATCGGCCGAGGCTGACATCATCCCTTCTTAGGTATCCTGATCGGGTCACATTGGTACGTGGCAATCACGAATCTCGCCAGATCACGCAAGTCTACGGATTTTACGAGGAGTGTTTCCAGAAATATGGAAGTGCGTCGGTGTGGAAGGCCTGCTGCCAGGTCTTCGACTTCATGACGCTGGGCGCCATCATCGACGGCAAAGTCTTATGTGTCCACGGTGGACTGAGCCCAGAGATCCGTACCCTGGACCAGGTACGCGTGGTAGCTCGTGCGCAGGAAATCCCCCATGAGGGTGCGTTCTGCGATCTGGTGTGGTCCGACCCCGACGACGTGGAAACATGGGCAGTCAGCCCTCGCGGAGCAGGTAAGATGGCACGTGCTATCTGTGTCGAATCCTCAAAAAGTTAACGTGAAACCCTTCTAGGTTGGCTATTCGGTGATCGAGTAGCGGACGAGTTCTGCCATGTCAACGATCTTTCGTTGATTGCTCGCGCTCATCAGCTGGTGAACGAGGGCTATAAGTATCACTTCTCCAACCAAAATGTGGTCACCGTGTGGAGTGCTCCCAACTACTGCTACCGATGTGGCAATTTGGCTTCCGTATGTGAGATTGGAGCCGATCTCAAGCCCACCTTCAAGCTGTTCAGCGCTGTTAGTGACGACCAACGGCATATGCCCGCCTCGCGGCCGGGCCGCAGCGAGTACTTTTTGTAAGATGTTTCGCGACGAGCTTTGCATGGGTGCCGGCGTTTGGGTTTTGGTTTTGGGAAATGACGAGCATTACAACTAGAATGTGAGGACTTATGACATTAGGGCCGAAAATAACCGCTTCTGAGACCAGAAACGGCCGCCTTTCCGTAACTTGTAACGGCGAGCCGCCGCCCACTACTGAGTAACGCCACTATTCTGCACTCGCTAAGCATCTTTAGTTACCCTCCTGAGCTGTTGTTGGCGCTCCGCCTTCAGCAAGTTGGTCTCACTGTTTCGCAAAACGACGCCGGAAATGGCTCCCTCTGCAGCCAGCTCTCCCTCCTCTTGCCTGTCCTCGCCTGTATATAGAATACCGCCCTTCCCCTATCTTTCTTGGTATTCACCCTCCCTTCCTACCCTTGTTTTGGTACGCCTCTTCTGGGCCTCTTAATTTAATCTCTTACGTGAATTTTTCCTAGACTATGGCTCTGATACTATTATAGACTCGGAACCTAGTCGTTCCGATAGCACCAGCTCCTCCACCCTGTATTTAGCCCAATGATTAATACTACTATACCAATCCTATCTCTAACTATGGGATGCATGGCCAGGTGCGAGACAGTACTGATGTGAGTCGTGATTGCGAACTAGAGAGGAAGAAGTATGCATGGCCTAACCCGATCGGGACTAGTGTGTTCTACTACACTACGGCGCGCGCATACTAGACAAACTAGGCCTAATTGGGTAACTAGAATTGCGCATAATATGCTAGATTCAGACTTGGTTCCTGGTTCAGACCAGGCCTACGTAGTAGGTAGTCTGGTTTGCGTTTCTTTGGTGATAACCTTCTCTCGATGAACACATCGGCGAATTCATTGATGATATCGAGCATAGTAGTTTGGTCGTCGCTCGACTTCCTGTCCCACACAGAATTCGACATAATCCACATAGGTATGTCTGGGCGCTCTTAAAATGTTGAGCAACCGCCTCAATTCTTACAGGAACGTAGGGACGGCACAAAGGTTCATAGGATTTGGTGTCGGGGCGAAGAATTATACTGGCGATCCGACAAAATCAGAAGTTCAGATCTATACTTGGTGCGCTACATACTTGAACTGGCTTCACCAAAGAGGCCGAGAAGGCGCCCATGTCTTGTATAATGAGTGTCGCCTCGAAGCGCATACGAAGTTGCAATCTGTTTGAATATTGTAGGCAGTCAAAAATTGGCATTGCCTCTCGCCTTCCTTTTTAAAGCCACCTCCCTCTTACCTTATCTCCAGGCTCCCGAGAGGGCACGAGCTGACGGCATCCGGCATCGGGTACACAGCACAATGGCAATGAACGGGAGCTATGTTCGTGTGGGGTACATCGGTACATCGCTTGCCGAGGGACGTGCTGTCGGATCTGCACCCGGAGCTGATCCCGAAGAGAGCTCGGCTTGCATGCCGGACCTCCATAAAAGATGCGTCCGAGGAAACGGTGCACACACTGAGTGCAAACACTTCAAATCAGTCACATAAATGGAAAAGGTCGACGTGCTCATCTGTGGTAGCGGGACAGCTGGCCTTTGCGCTGCGACATGGCTGGCTCGCTATGGTGTGCAATGCAAGGTGCTCGAACGACGCAGCGGTCCTATGAAGATGGGCCAGAGATGGGCCGGGCAGACGGCGTGCAATGTCGTACCGTGGAGATCTTTGAGAGTTTCGGGGTTGGTGAGGAGCTTTTAAGAGAGGCCTATCACGTCCTTGAGGTGAACTTTTGGGCGGACGATGGCACCGGCGCCATCAGACGTACGGGACGCACGGCGGATACCCAGCCGGGCCTATCGCACCAGCCGCACGTTATCTTGAATCAAGCTCGGATCAATGGGCTCCTCATTGAGCTTATGCACAAATATAATCACCAAGAAATCGACTATGGATACAACGTCACCCATGTCTTAGTCGATACCGCCTCCGCTATAGACCCGGATGCCTATCCAGTCAAGGTAACTGCAGAGAAAGACGGTAAAGTTGAAACCTTTGCAGCCAAATATGCTCTGGTGCGTTGCCTTGTTCGATTGTCAACCGAATACTTACGCCTTATATAGGCATGCGACGGTGCCCATCGCAAGTCGCTGGGTTACAAAATGATCGGTGATAGCAGCGACGCCGTCTGGGGTGTGATGGACATGGTTCCAAAAACAAACTTTCCAGACATTCGCAAAAAGTCTGCTCTTCGCTCAAAGGCGGGTAACATCCTGATCATTCCCAGAGAGGGCGAGAACAACAACTTGACGCGGTTCTATATTGAACTTGCACCGGGGACCAACCCGACGGACGTGACTCTAGAGAGCCTGCAACGACAGGCGCAGGCTATTTTCCATCCCTACAAGGTAGACTATGCCGAGACGTTAGGGTGGTCGGCGTACTCCATCGGTCAGCGTCTGGCCAACTCTTTCCACAAAGACCACCGGGTCTTCTTGGCTGGCGATGCCTGCCACACCCATTCTCATAAGGCCGGTCAAGGGATGAATGTCAGCTTGCAGGACGGGTATAACATTGGATGGAAGTTGGGCGAGGTCTTGACCGGCGTAGCTACCTCTTCTCTTCTTGAAACTTATGTCCTGGAGAGACAAAAGGTGGCCGTTGACCTGATCGACTTCGACCGCTACTTCTCCAAGCTCTTTTCCACCGGTGCCAAAACTACCTCTGCTGAGTTCCAACAAGGCTTCATCCAATCCGGCAAATACACCGCCGGCCTGACAGCTAAATATGATGCTTCCTCCATCACCATCGCGTCGACCTTGGAGTCCACCCAGCTGGCCTCGAATGTCGTTGTTGGCATGAGGCTACCCAGCGCACAGGTTGTGCGATTCTGCGACTCCAAACCCAACAACTGATGAAGTGTCTCAAATCCGATGGGAAATGGCGCATCATGGCCTTTTTGGGGGATTTGAGCATCCCAGAAAATGGCAACAAATTGAACGCCGTAAGTTGGATCATGTTCAAGTGAGTTAAATGACTTCTAATGGAAGTATCAGCTCGGGAAATATCTTTCCTCGCCGGAGGGACCAATTCACACATTTACGCCAAATTCCCAAGACGTCGACAGTCTGATTGAGACGATCGTTGTGGGCCATGGAAACCGTCACGATGTGAAACTGGAGGATATCCCTGAATGTTTCTATCCGGCAACCGGCCAAAACCAAACAAGAGGTCAGTCTTTGTCCAGCGGGATTTGGAACACATCCTAACCTGCCCCCAGATTTGCACAAAATCTATTACGACGACGAGAGCTATAACGAGGGCCGCGGGTATGCTTATGAATTCTTGGGTATTGATCCGGCTCAGGGTGCTCTGGTTATCGTCCGTCCTGACCAATGTGAGTCGTCCTCTTCCGGACCTGAATCCGTCGCTCGTGCTAAGTTCCTGATATAGATGTCTCCGCTGTCATCAGCGCCAGTGACTACTCCGAAATTGGCAGCTTTTTCCGTGTATTTCTCAAATCACAACCGTAGGTTGATCAGTCAGGCACCATTTAGGACTGCAAGCGGTAGTTATCGAGTTGCCAACGCCATTGAAGGCAGACTTTAGTGGCATAATAATCGCTACACTGTGATATTGGAATAAACGAAAATAAGGTTCTCCTTTTTGGGGTTTATACTCGTGTCTCATGGTTCCTCGCTTTGCATTATTAGTTCAGTACTTCACGGATGGAGTAGATACAGAATTGATATGCATTCCTTCGACTATTCTATTTACAGACGTGCAACACCGTCTCTTCGATGTTGTTTATGCCACCTACAAAGAACCTGGCGATGTACTAGCCCGATTCGACGTCCGATGGTGCTGTTTGTCAGCCGACAGGGTTCACAGCGGAGCATTTCCGCTACGATCAATAATCTCGGCAGATGAGGTGATACGGCTTACAATTCCAAGGCTGGTGACATATTCGCCATAGCATAGCTCATAAGAGCACTGCAGGGTTATATAGCCTGCGAGGTTACAATCATTGTTCCTCTGACCTCCTTTCCCCTGGACTACCCTGGAACCGTTCTATTGCACTATGACCATTACCAAAGTAGTCGTTGCTGGAGTAAGTGCCGCATCACAAAGTACTCATTTGGCACTAATCGTAAGTTGGAGTAGGGAACTGGCAATCTCGGCCCTGCCATTGTCAACGCACTCGTGGAGGCTGGCTTTGATGTGACCGTTCTGAGTCGGTCGGCATCAAATCAGTTGGACTCACGCGTCAAAGTCCAAATTGTTGATTACCGCTCTTTGGAATCTCTCATCGCCGCTCTCGATGGGCAGGAAGCCCTGGTCAGCACGCTTGGAGTTGGCGTGGTTCCCCGTGAAATCCATCTTCGTCTTGTCGAAGCAGCCTACGCTGCTGGCATTCGGCGGTTCATTCCATCCGAGTTTGGCTGCGACACAGCTCATCCGCTCACATCACAGCTGCCCGTATTTGGTGACAAGATTGCAGTGATTCAACGTCTGAAGGAACTAGTTGAGCAAGGCGGTGCCTTTAGCTACACAGCCGTCCACACCGGCCCATTCTTTGATTGGGGTCTCAAGAACGGCATGTTCATCAACTTTTCTGGGCCGACTACTCCCGTGTACGATGGTGGAGATGTTCTGTTCAGTACCACTACCCTCGGAGGTATTGGTCATGCGGTTGCTGGGGTGTTGAAGCACCCCGAGGAAACTCAGAACCGTCATGTCTACGTCTCCGAGGCCGAAGTCACTCAAAACCAACTACTCGGCTTGGCTGATCCAGAGCAGAAGTTGCAGCCTCAGCCTGTGCAGACTGAAGAGTTGGAGCGGCAGGCCTATGAAGCCGTCAAGCAACCTACACCTGATCTACGCATATTTGCTGTCAATTTGATCCGGCGAGCCATCTTCGGCAGCAAATACGGTAGTTTGTTCACAACGATTGATAATGAGTTACTGGGAGTTCAAAGGCTGTCGGAGCCTGAAATTGAGGGTCTTGTCAAGCAATCTGTGTAACCTACCACCCGAGGAGTGCCAATATATATGAGTCGCAAATCAGTATACTCTTCATCACGATGATCTATTCAAATATCACAAAGCTTCGGTGCAATGATGCCCCACCTGGGCGGGGTTGATAGGAATATCTCCTCTCCTCTATGCATTAGTTTGAATTTATTCCGATCTCTATCCATTTACTTGGCTCTTCCTGGCCCTTTCTATCACCTTCGTGATGGCCGCAAGGAATGACTCGGATGCAGAACGCTACCGGAAGTGGTACGATCCAGATCTTGAAGAAGCCAATCCGCAGATGAGACATCTACTGGAAAAGTATGCAAAAGTCCCACCGGCAGATGTAGTAAGCCATACCAACAACATTGCATGCTGCTCTCTCAATTAGTGTACCTCTTCTGACCACTATAATTCAGCGTGCGCGGGGTTTCGCTGCGAATCCCTATCCGTGCATGGGCAACTACCGTTTTCTGAATGTCGCCCTGCTCAATCATCCACTTTCCGAGTCGATCGTCTCGAACTTGAAATCTGACACATCCGCGATCTATCTAGACCTTGGTTGTTGCGCCAGCTCGTTCTCGATGAAGTACCCTCGTCGCAGCTGATCGGGTTTGACATTGGAGGCCCATTGATGGATCTCGGCTACGAATTATTCCTTGACCATAAGACTATAGAGAGCAAATTCGTGGTTGTCGACATCTTCAAGGGCGAGGCACAGGGTGAACCCTGGACAGAATCGGTCGCAAAGGGAGCGGACATCGTGCACTGCTCTGCATTCTTCCACCTGTTTCCACTCCCACAACAGATCGATGTTGCCAAGATCATCGCCAAAGTGGTCAGAAAGGGCGACATCATTGTCGGAAGCATAGTGGCAGTGTGAAGCCCACAGAGGTCCCGGCTATCAGAGCAGGAACTACTAGCTTCAGGCGTGATCCGAGTACTTTGGCAGAGATGTGGAAGAAGGTCGGGATGGCAACGGGCACCAAATGGACAAAGTAGAGGGTTCTCTTGACGAGGTTGGGCTTCAAACCAAAATCAAGCATGGTTTGGAAGACGGGAATTCCAGCAGATTGTTATCTACCATCACACGGGAGGAGTAGATGATAGTAGTAGAAACATCCTCTATTAAGTGAGTCACTGGCGGGGCATCACCAACCTCTTTCGACCTCACCTGCAGTCATGGCTCGTCCTTACACGCTGGCATCCCATCTCCAGTACTTCAATACTCCCCTCGCAGAATTCACGGCGGCTCGGCCTGAATTCGAGAGCTTCGGCGTCGGCGGCTATATTTTCTCGCAGGATGAATCCGCAACCCCGCGCGTCCTGCTGCTTCAGCGCGCGCTGACCGACTCAATGCCCGGATGCTGGGAGTGTCCCGGAGGCTCATACGAACCCGGTATTGACGGAACTTTGCTAGACGCAGTGGCTCGCGAAGTGCTGGAAGAGACCGGGTTGCATGTGTCGCGCGTCGTCGAGCTGGTGGCCGTTGACACGTGGATACACACGCGCCGCAACAGCAGCAAATTTCGCATCGCTAAATACTCGTTCATCGTCCAAGTCTACGAATCAGTGCGACAATCCGATACACAACCTGTTTGCAGTGAGGACATGCCCGTTCAATTGATGGCCAGCGAGCACCAGGCATTCGATTGGGCGACCGAAGAAGATGTGCGACATTCTCTTCAAAGCGGCAAATATCAACTGCCTCCGGCCTCACCCAACATTGTTCGGTCTTTTGAATTGTACAGAGAACTGTAGAGTGAGATTATACAAAGCTGGAACTGGAATTGAGGGAATATGGCTTCTTCACCGAAATAATCCCTACGTTCCTATTGTATTAGTCCTCGGCAGGGAGAACACCTTCGGCCTGCATCGCGAGAGCAACCCGATCAACCTCCCTCCACACTCGCAGTAGATTGTCTCCCGCTACTTTGGCCGCACCTTCGTCACTGAGTCCCCGCCGGAGGAGCTCGGCAATCAGAGCCGGAAATTTCGATACATCATCTAAGCCCCGCGGCACGCTGGGAATCCCGTCAAAGTCACTCCCCAAGCCGACATGGTCAAAGCCCGCGACGGTTCCAATATGCATGATGTGATCCGCAACCCGCTCCAAAGTGGCGTGAGTAATATCTACGTCCGGCAGGCCGTCGTCACGGTCGGATGCCGAGCAGGAGATGAAGTCGGGCGCAAAGTTAACCATCACGATCGAATTGCGCTGCCGGACCAACTCCAAGATATCGTCGGGCACATTGCGAGGATGTGGACACAAGGCCTGAGCCGAGCTGTGGCTAAAGATAACAGGAGCACGACTGCCAGTCCAGTCGGTCTTACCGGAGCCCAAAACATCGCGCATGGTATCTTCGCTCACGTGGGCCAGGTCAATGATCATTCCGAGTCGATTCATTTCAGACACCAGTTTCTGACCGGTCGGGCTCACACCGTGCCACAGCGGATCCGCCTTTCGCAAGCTGCCGTCCGGCTGCTCGACGAGTGCAGCGTCGGCATACCGGTTATGGCAGTTGTGGGTGAGAGTGGAGTAGGACACACCCATGTCGTAGAACATGCGCAGATGGGCGAACGAGTTGCCAATGGAATGCAACCCTTCGATGCCCAGGGGTGAGATGATCTTGCCCTCCTGGAAAGCGCTCAGGGCCGTGGTGCCGTTGGGAGGTGTGGAGAAAACATCTGGATAGGCCTGCTGCACACGCTTCATGACATCAACTTGCTCCACGGTCATGCGGATGCCTGTTCAGAGTCCGTCAATATAAGCTGTTCGATGGCAGAGTTGGGCTTTTCACATACTCGCCGCATAGTTCTCGTCCGAAAAGTCAGTCCAATCTGCCGGGCAGGGTACATAGACGCTCCAGAAAGTGCCGCCGACATAGCCGTGCTTCAGACGAGGCAGATCAACGTGGCCATCCAGGGTGCCATCAGCAAACGACTTGGTAAAATTGGTCTCATGGATGTGGTTGTGATAGAACTGCCGGATGAAGATGGGGAAGTCATCGTGACCGTCTGTGCGGATCATCAGGGTTCGTTCTCTTGGGTTACTCCAACTTTGCCTTTATCTCACCGATCAGAGGAGTCTGGGTCAGGATGTTGTGTACTCGGTCTTCAATGCTGAGCACGCGCGCGGGGTGACAACGCGGCCACAGGAGCCAGCCACCGGCCAACAGAACACAGAGGACCAGGCTCCAGCTACGCCAAGATGACTTGGGCTTTTGGATAGGCGCATCGTTACGGGGGCTCTGGGGGTGTTTCTCGTCCATGGCGAGGAGTGTCGAAGGTGAAGTCCGGGCGCTATCGATGGTTCGGCGATAACGGGGTTCGGGTTCCATGATAGCAGTGCGGAGATGGAGATGTCGGCGAGATTAGAAAAGAAGGATAATAAGAGTATTCAACTATCAGTCAGTCGGAATCCTCTCCGGGTTTGTACGTAGCGTAGCTCCTGGGAGGGAAACAATTTACGTGGTTACACCTGCACATCCCTGCAAGAATGGCCTTGTATTTACTACCTCAACCTTGAAACTACCGAGTGTCTGAGGAACTATTGTAAGTGGGCCTAACTAGTGACCTTATTCGCCTATTACTTCTACATCTTCCTAGGCGTTTCTTTAGATTCTTTAACCGTCTTTCCACATATGTTTTGTTTCATTTCCAGGCCCACGGATATGTATTCCTTTGGACTTTCTCAAAAGATGTCGAGCTCTAATATATCTACTTTTGAAAGCAGCCTACTTACGGTATTTACTTCGAATGTTGGTCCCCTGGTGGATGTGAAGGTGTGTATTGTATGTGTCTTTGCTCCGCTTTACTCGCTCACACGTCCAAAATGCAAAAATTGACGGCTTTCCCTGAGACTGTAGATCGCGGACTCATTCCAGGTTTCACCAAAGCTCCTGCCCCGACTCTTTCAGAGTAATTTCGTATTTTCGTACTTGTAGATCGGTTGAAGGTGATGCTCGCCGCTGACTCAGCGGGTAGCCGTTGGACGCTGCGCTTCGAATATCGCAGATGTTCACACTGTCACTATTGACCTACACTTTTTACTGTCGCTGGGTACCCAACTTAACATACGCTCCTTCTAGAATGACACAGCCCGGCAAACACACCGCCGGTGTGCTCCAGATTTCGGTAGCGGCCACAAAACCCGGCGCGCCAGCGAAGAAAGCCCCGAAGCCCCCAGCACCGCGTCTGAAACTGCTGATCCGTCGGCTGCCTCCGGGACTGACACAGACGGAGCTTGAAGGCGCCCTTGGGCAGGACTGGACAGTGGGTGGAGGCAAGGTGGATTGGCTTCAGTACAAGCCTGGCAAAGTCTCAAAAGAGTATGGCTCCCGGAGGCAATTGACAAGAATTGAAGCTCACTCTCGTTGCAGCCCCGCCAAACCATCCCGCCCGTCCAGAGCCTACATTCACGTCACATCCAACGAGCATATCGCCCCGCTGGCGGATCGAGTGCGACAGACTTCATTTCAGGATGCTCGTAACACGACCCACGACCCAGTTCTACTAGGACCTCCGACCCTAGAGTTCTCCCCCTACGCCAAAACTCCCGGCACCCGCATGCGCAAGGATGCTCGACAGGGCACGATTGACCAAGATCCCGAGTTCATTGCCTTCCTCGAAAGCTTGACCCAGCCTCTTACCAAACCGACGCCTGTGGATTCGGCAGAAAACGATGAAAAGAAGCAGACGGTGACGACGACGCCCCTAGTGCAATTCATCAAGGACAAGAAGGCGAGCAAGGCAAAGGACGTCCCCTCATCCAAGTCATCCAAGCGAGCGGAAAAGGAGTCAAAGCAGGAAAAAGTCCAGGCCAAGAAGCTTCTACAGCGATCTGACAAAGAGCTTGTAACCAACTCATCATCAGACAGAAGAACCAAGGGTGATAAGCCGAGCAAGGAGTCCGGCAAGGCGGCCAAGCAAGCTGCAGCTATTACAAAGACTGGAAAGTCGAGCACCTCGAACGCCACCAAAGAGGCCTCAACTTCCGCTACGGAGAGAAAGAGGGAACGGGGTACTGCCACCGCCGCCACCAAGATTTTACAACGCGATCTTGGGCTGTCACCTTCGCCCTCCGGGGGCCGGCGACGTGGTAAAGGCGGCTCGACCGAGTCAGGGTCACCCAAACCCGAGGGCTCGCGGGACTCTTCGGCGCCCACAGCGGCGGAGAGAAGCAAGAAAGAGGCTGCTTCCAAACCGCCCAAGGGTACACCGTCAACCCCCAGCTCCAACAAGGCGAAGGATGGGGAGGCCAAGGCATCGGATGCAGTCACGACTGGGACCACCAGCGCACCGCCCGCCAGACCACCCAAAGCTGCCAAACCCAATGCCGCGGTTCCCGCGAAACCGGCACCTGGGTCCACTCAAGCCTTCCTCAAACACGCCAATCCTTCTCAGGGTGTCACTGAAGCACTGCTAACGGCAGCGTTCCTTCCCTTCGGCGCAGTAACCAAGGTGGAGATCGACAAGAAGAAAGGATTTGGATACGTGGACTTTGTCGAGTCCGAAAGTCTCCAAAGGGCCATGCTCGCCAGTCCGGTGGCCGTCGCGCAGAGTCAGGTTGTGGTTCTCGAGCGCAAGGCGAATCCCGGAGGAGAGAAAACTCGGAAGGCTCGAGCCGACTCGCAGCAAGCCAAGGACGGCAAGGCGAAGACGGGTGAAGGCAATGTCGCAGCGGCAACGGGATCTTCTCGGGGTTCTCGTGGAGGACGCGGAGGACGTAACAAAGGGAAGGGTGAAGGGTCGAAAGGGGGAGCAGAGAAAACAGGAGGCAGCGAAGCCAAATGAGATCTAGCACTAGCAATGTGTAACGCAGGCATGATATCCAGGTAAACTAGCTCAATGTTAATGACAAGATACCCGATGCATACGACGCCGACAGCAATCCTCCATGTTAAAATGCTACTGATGGACCATAAAATCTACGAAAGTTTTGTAGAGTAAAGTGTACAGAGAAAGATATTTGCATTGAAAGTGACTCAAAAACCAACACAGAATCATCCACACCATCATCTTACCAAATCAATCTCCAGCATCAAAGAGAAGAAATGGAAGAAACAGGACCTTTCAGACCTCCTCGACACCCACCAGGCCCGACCGACCGAAGTCAGACGTCGAGACCAGGTTAAGATCATCACCACTCCCTGGACCGAACACGCAGACACTGCAAGCAGCACGCGTGCCAGTCGAGGCGGGAGTCCAAATGGCTTCACTTTAGGGCATCGAGGACATAGCAGTCATCAGCAAGGGTGGAGATTCTGTGGCTCTTTTAAAGAGCTTTATGGTGGGACGTCTACTCTAAAGTGATTCTTTGAACTGTGGCTGTTGTTAGCAAGAGTTGTCCGAAGAAACATCTGAAGAGTCAAATGTATGGGGGGGGAGGCACATACGTAGAGTCGCTTGAAAAAGAGAAGAAAGTTCGGGGGAGCGCGGCCTTTTTATATTTGGAGCCGGCAGGCGGTGTGCGCTAGCGACTAAGCGAGTTGCGCTCCAGTTTGTCGTGTTTGCATTTCGTTGGTGGGGGCAGTGACTCATGCCCTTCAATCACATTCTTCCAATTGCACCGCCCGTGGGACCCACGGCAGAAAAGTTTGTTAGCTTGCGTTTTGCACACAACTGATTGGCCACGCTCCACTTGTTATTCACACCGTGTCGCTCTTTACGCTCTTAGCCCGTTCTCGCCTAACTAGTCTCGGCTATCCACCGTGTCTAGATGCTGTTCGGCTTGCCGGTTCAGCTCCGGGTTCTAACTGAGCGTGACCAGCCAAAACTTGACTGGGACTTATCATGACTCCAGCTCATGTACAGAGTTCACCGTGCAATGTTGAGCTAGAAAATTGACGAAGGTTGTAGTCCGTACCCTTGACTTCCAGTTATGTACTTTGTATCTGCATTCTTTACACTGGCCCTGGAGATTGGAACCCGTGGACCACCTGGGCATCCATGGATGAACTATGAACTCTACTTGGAGGTGACTCTGTAGAATTTGATCTTGGAAAGAGCTCTGAGCTCGAGGGTCCTTTTGAACCACATTTTTCTCATGTTTACGTATGTCCACGGGTATCATTTGGTATTCCTTTCGTAGGAGTTAAACCAGGAGCTGTAGTAGTTACCCGGATCGAGTGCAACCCTGGAGGTGGTCGATATATATCTTGAATGTATACCTGGACATTCCCGATGACCTCGGTCCACCACAAAAGCCTTTGAGCCTCTGAAGTGCCCGGGTGCCACATTCACATTTGCTGGCTGCACCAAGCAATCTAATGAGTCTCATTGAGATCCCCTGCAACAAAGACATTCTACTGGGGAGGCCGATGCCCAAGTGATGAATGTTCACAGGCGTCTGAAGATCGACGGATAGCGTCGGCCCACACACGATAAACGTGCTTATCGATGCGGGGAGCCAAACACGACCGCGGATTCTCGACTCCTCCATCATGGGCCGTCCTAAGGTTCATCCCTCGAATCGCCTGCGAGCAAATACAGCCTGCACTACATGTCGGGCGTCCAAGAAGCGATGCAGCGGGTCTTTTCCCTGTACCAATTGTATCCACAAGGGACGCGGCCGCGCCTGTATTCCCTTCAAGTCGATACATGCCAGTTCCCAGAGTCGGCCATCACCTGCGACTCAAACAGCGATACAGGGTGTTCCGAGCAGGTCGAGTGTTAATTCACACAGCCCGACAGCTTCACATACTGGCGACGCCGATCGCCAGCTCGAACGGGTGATAGAGACGGGCTCGCGATCGCCCGAGGCCACGCATCGCACGCTCCCGCGCATGCTGCGAAACCTGCAGGGTGAAAGAGGTATCTCGGATTTCGCATATCTGATGCCGTCGCATGACTGACACTCTAGTACAGTTTACGTTGGCAAGGCCGCTTCACTTTCATTTCTTCAGCTCCTCCGGGACACGGTCACTCAACATATTGGACCTTCGCAGTTCTCCCATAACTTCAGTAGTGAGGATATGCTGGAGACTGAAGTCCATCATGATCCATTGGATTTTTCGGCCGAGCGTTGCGATAATGAGGAGAAGCGCCGATTCATTCAGACCTTCCATACAGTAGTAAGTCGGGTCCCATCCAGGGTCGAGACTGCACACCTAATGTTTGCAACAGACCAGCGGCTTTCTTTACCTTGGATGCCATACACATTCCTTAATATCCGATGGTCCGGAACCAAAGACAGACAGAGGAAAGTCTCGGGCGGCCGTCCGCGACCTCGTCATTGCCATTGGAGCGCAGTCATGTTCCAACCAACCGGAAACCGTTCAGATAGAGCGCTTCTTCTTTGCTCGGGGCCAACAAAGGACATTTGCCAATTTCTTGGAAGACCCGAGTATGGATCTCGTTCGCATGTTTTTGCTCATGTCGTTCTATATGTTCGGTGCCTGTCGCCGTAACGCAGCGTTCATGTATCTGGGTGTGGCGGCCCGGTCCGCCGTTGCATTAGGGCTGCATACGGACTCCTACGGATCGCTGAGTCTGGGTGAACAACAGGAACGGTATGGAGCACTCTTCAATACAGGGTAGGAGCATCTTCTGATTCCAACAGGTCGCGATTGTGGATGAGCCTCTGTGTCATCGACCTACTAGCAAGCTCGATCCTTGGACGCCCGGCTGCCACGGCATCTTTACTCCGGGAAAATAAACGAGAGATCCCTAGGATGACAGCTACTGAGGCCCGCCTATTTGCTTCGTATCAATTGTCTTCGATATTAGAAGAGATCATCAGTCGCCTATACAGCGAAAAGGCGGCATCTGCAGAAACGGCGGATTCAGTACTCACTAAACTGAACCGCTGGAGTGATCATTTACCCGACTCGCTCCGTTCGTCTACATCATCCGAAAATGAAGAATCTATCACGGCGCAAGAGCGCATCATTGGCAATATGCATGTTGCATGCTCATATCATTTTGCGGTCATACTTGTTACCCGCCCTTTTCTCATCTCCACACTCAGCATCCGGCTGGCCCGGTTGCATCAGACTCTCTCGGGTGTGGCTATCGACACGCTCGAGGAAGATCCGGCACACTCACGACTTGCAGCTGCTTGTGTTGATTCGGCCGTATACATGCTTCAGACGTGCACGGAAATCCATGAATCGGAGCTCCTTTTGCGGAATATGGCGATTCTGAAGTACGTGCTTTTCCACAGGACGGAATTTGGTACTAATGGGTGTATAGGGCATTCGTCTTCGCCGCAGCTCTAGTATTAGGATTCTCCATGTTCTCCCACCGCGAAGTCGACCCTGACATTGACGGTTCATTTGCAGGCGCCCTCAGTATCCTGCGAATGCTCGCTCACCAGTCTGCACAGGCCGCCCACTATCTCGAGATATTGACCTTACTCGAGGCAGCCGTCACACAGCAGCGACGGCGACTAGCTGCCCAAGCACGGCATCGGCGCAGCCAATACGTGAATCGTATCTTTAGTTTAGACGATGGCCCTATATCTGCGCGAATGCCGAGTGAAGATGAAGGCCGAACCGCCACTCCGCTGCTAATGCAGGGCGGACCGTTCTATCCGTGGATTCCGCAGGATGACGGCCCGACGATAACACCTCCAGCAATAGACGGAGATTTTTTGGACTGGGAGGGCATGGAGCTGCCGCTGTGGGATAGTTTTCCATTTAACGGGCCGGCATCGTCTGTGTTATGAGACGATATACAATCTAGGGACCATTATTGTGTAAACCAATGCGTCTATAACTAGCCATATTATCTAATAATATCACGAACTTACTGCTCAACTAGCTCGACAAACTAAGATCCGTCTTCCTTCCATCATGTCCAGATAAGCGGGTCTGATTCCCCAGATCCGACGATAAGCAGTGCGCGGCCCGCGCTCTGTGAACCGCCGTGCATTATCCGACGTAGAAAACAACATAAAAGGAGAAGCATAGGGGATGATTTGGGGATTCACAGATACTCAGGCAATTCATATCTCGATCAACATGTCCGGTTGGAGACGTTTGAACGTCGGCGTAGTTGGCGGCGGCGTCGGCGGTATGTCCGTCGCCGTCGCTCTGCGCAGAGCAGGCCACGAGGTGACGATGTATGAAAAGTCCGATTTTGCAGGCGAAGTAGGTGCTTCTGTCTCATGTGCAGCCAACGGAACTCGCTGGTTGCACGAATGGGGAGTCGATGTTGCCAAAGGTGATCCGGTAGTCTTGAAGAAGCTGATCAACCGCGACTGGAAGACTGGAGAGCCCGTGAGCGTTTATGACTTGGATGACTACGAGGAGCGATGGGGATACGTGTACAATATGTTCCATCGACAGTATATGCACGCTATGCTGAAGGACTCGGCGATGGGCGAGGGCGAAGGAATCCCGGCGAAGCTGGTCGTGAATCATCGCGTAAGTGGTCGGTGAAAAGTAGAAGATGATCCCATCGGCTAATCGTTGCAACAGTGTCGTGATATCGATATGAACACACACGCAATCGCCTTTGAGAATGGAGTCACGGCGCAACATGATCTTATCGTCGGCGCAGATGGCATTGGATCTGCCGTGCGAGGCATCCTGGGCATTCGACCCGACAAGAAGCCGTCCGATTCCAGCTGTCTGCACGCTAATGTGGACACCGACGAAGCAGTCAAGCTGGGCCTAGTCGACTATTCTCAGGACAGCGCACTGGAGTATTGGGGTGGCCAGGAAGGCAAATGGGACAAGATCGTGCTGTCACCCTGCAACGGCGGAAAGCTACTGTCGTATTACTGCTTTTTCCCTCGTGAACAGGGCGATTATGCCACGCAGGCGTGGGGTGCCGAACCTCGCCCAGTGGAAGAATTGTTGAAGCCCTACCCCAATCTGGATCCCCAGGTCCACAAGCATCTCTCCATCGGCAAAGAGATCCAGCCATGGCGTCTATGGGTTCATGAACCATACCCATACATTCACAAGGGCCATGTCTGCCTTTTAGGTGATGCCGGACACCCGATGATGCCTCACCAGAGCCAGGGAGCCTGTATGGCCATCGAAGATGCAGCCGCGCTGGGCATTATATTCAATAAAAAGTACTTTAACGGCGACGTCGGGCAGTCCCTTGCAGTGTATGAGGAAGTTCGGCTTCCTCGGGCCACTCGAGTGCAGACCGCAGCAGCCAAAGCAGCGTACAACATCAACGAACGAATTGGTGAGCCACCTTTGGTGAACGATTCGCACGATCAACCCTAACTTTTCCAGGGTTTTCCGTCAACAAGAACACCGCCACATACAAGGTTGAAGATCCGAAGAAGATCCTAACGATTGAAGAGATGAATGCGTAAGTCATTTAGTTCTGGCTGGTATCCATATGCTGAGTTGCCAACGTTGTGCTACAGTTACGATATGTACAGAGACGTCGAGGAGAAATTGGCAGCCAAACGCGGAGATCTATATACAGGAGAATTCATCTGCGGGTTGCCAATTGGTCTGGAATTACCCAGTGGAATCACGATCGGAGAATCAGCATGAAACGGGGAATTGAACGGCTATATAGGCTATGATACTGTACGGGGGAAAAAAAAAAAAAAAAAAAAACGAACGAGCAATTAAAGACATCCAGATAAGGCATCAAGATATGGTACTAAACATCAGGTGCATTCAAATTGTGGTATATACAAACTTGTTCATATTCATCATTTCTTCATCGAAGGATTCCTCTACGAGAACAGGGCGTCACCAAGACGGTAGTGAACGGTCTTGATCTGGGTGTAGTTTTCCAAAGCGTAGGAGCCGAGCTCGCGGCCCATGCCGGACTCCTTGAAGCCGCCGAAGGGAGCCTGGTAGTTGATCAGGTTGTAGTTGTTGATCCATACGGTACCGGCCTTGATGGCGTTGGAGACACGGATGGCGGTGTTGACGTTCTTGGTGTGGACGGCGGCAGCAAGACCTGGGTCGGATTAGTACCACACTCAGAGCGCAGAATGGAAAGGGGCTTACCGTAGCTGGTGTTGTTGCCGATCTTAATGGCGTCGGCCTCATCCTTAAACTTCTGGATGACGACGACGGGGCCGAAGATCTCCTCCTGGGCGATCTTCATATCAGGAGTCACGTCGGTGAAGACGGTGGGCTGAATGAAGTAGCCCTCGGTGCCGTGGCGTTCACCGCCGACGGCGACCGTGGCACCCTCCTGCTTGCCATGCTTGATGTACTCCATGATGCGGTCAAACTGAAGCTGAGAAATCTGAGGACCTTGGAAGGTGTCGGCATCGAAGGGGTTGCCGAGCTGGTTCTTGGCCGCACGCTCCTTGAAGCGGGCAACGAAGTTGTCATAGATACCTTCCTGAACCAGCAGGCGGGAAGCGGCGCAGCAGCACTGGCCGTGGTTGAAGAAGATACCGAAGTTGGACCAGGAGATGGCGTTGTCGATATCGGCATCGTCAAAGACAATGTTGGGTGACTTACCGCCCAGCTCGAGAGTAACCTTCTTCAAGTTACTCTTGGCGGAGGCCTGTAGAATCATGCGGCCGACCAGCGTAGAACCAGTGAAGGCAACCTTGTCAATTCCCATGTGGCTAGCAATAGCGGCACCGGCGGTGCGGCCGAAGCCGGAGATGATGTTAATCACACCGGGAGGGAAGCCAGCCTCGACGATCAGCTTCGCGGCGTACAGACCGGACAGAGGGGTCTGTTCAGCGGTCTTGAGAACAACGGTGTTACCGGCGGCGATGGCGGGGCCGATCTTCCAGGACCACATGAGGAGAGGGAAGTTCCAGGGGATGATCTGACCGCAAACACCGATGGGCTCGTGACGCGTGTATGAGAGGGTCTCGGTGTTGGTGTCGATGGTCTGACCGTGAATCTTGTCGGCCCAGCCACCGTAGTAGCGCAGGCAGCCGGCGGCGTTTCCGATATCGATCTTAGCCATGGTGACGGCCTTGCCGTTATCAAGGGCCTCGACGGCGGCCAGTGTCTCGATATTACTCTCAAACAGGTCGGCCAACTTGGTGAGCATGCGGCCGCGGTCCGAGGGGGTCACATTGTGCCAGACGCCCTCGAAGGCAGTGCGAGCGGCCTTGACGGCGACGTCGACATCCTTTTCGGTAGCCTCGTGCACGGCGACAATGGGCTTCTCGGTGGTAGGGTTGATGGTCTCGAAGGTCTTGCCCTCGACACCCTTGACGAACTCGTTGTTGATGAACCTGGAGAATGAGGGTTAGATGGTTGATATAATCAGGGTGAAGTAGTTGGGATAGCAGGGTGGGGGGTGAGGGTGGTTTGTTACGTACAAGCCGAGAGGCTGCTCGTAGGTCAGGGTGGGAGTCTTGATGGTAGTGGAAAGCGCCATGATTGATGAGTTATTGCAGATGAAGAGGAGAAAGTCTGGAGTAGTAGGCCTTTCTTATAGAGATGAGATGAATTGGTAATGCGGGGGTCTTCCCTTCGGGGAGTTCGGACAGTACATAGTTCAGGTTTCCCAAGGGTACCTTGTGATACATGCGGATCCGCATGTTCTGGGCAGTGGAGCAAGTCCCCATCTCGTACTGACCCTCCCCCACCTTTCTTCTTGGCGGGGGATTTCATCATTTCATCATTTCATTCCCCCTCATACACCGGAGTAATCCGCATAGATTACTAAATGGTCAAACTCTACGTCGGACCAAAGGCAGAGGAGGGGTGTGTGGATCCTATACGATCATCGTGATGTATGTGCGAAGTATTATCTCCCCGGTTTACTTCGGTGGGGTACGCGATACGGGGTACGGGGTACGGGGTGCATATACAGAGTACACTATTGTATGTTCCTCCGTAAACTCCGTACTGCTGACCGACAAATCCCGAGATCTTCTGCTTTCGTTTCCTTATTCGGCAAATGGTTACGAGCTTAGTTCGAACTATTGTAGAGCTAGTCCGCCAGGGTATCGGGTACCCTAGGCTGCGAATATAGACCATCTGTAGATTCTACAGTTTTCCCCGGTTCAGAAAACCCATGGGGAGATCGACGTGTCGCGCTCGCAGGAACTCCGCGACGTTCTTTCCCAACATGTCCACCGTGCTTGTCAACCCGACTCCTCGATCCAACAGATTCCGGAATAAAAGTTGTACGGCGTAGAGACCCGGGAGCTCAAGACGCTCTATCGCTAGCTGCGACTGACTGCGGCCGGTCCACCGACAACAACGTGCAGAGCTGTAGATACTCGTCGCGGTAGCGAACCCCAAAATCCGCAGTTGGAGTCGGGCCTCGCCTGAAACCCACCCCGAGCGGTGATGCCGACCTTGGTGGTTGGCGGAGGGGGTCCAGACTGTACTCCGTGGATGGCCGCTCGATTGATGCCTCGCTGCTCGAAGTGGATGCCATCCAGCATCGCGGTGGCGTCCAAATTGTAGTACCAGGGTCCCTGTATCTCATACAGCAACTGTGACTTGCAGGTGTCAACGGTCATCGCACTGCCTGAAGCGTACTTCTGCACCGTGATGATCACGTCGCCTTCCTTGGAGATCTCGACAATCGGGTATCCAATGTTCCCCCAACCGCTGCCATGTCCGAGGCTCTTGAAACCTGTGAAGTTCCCTCCGCAGACGTAGTTGCTACATTCGACGTGATGACCCGCGACGAGCGCGTTGGCGAGCTTGTCTAGCTCATCATGTTTCCAGATTGTGCGTAGATGGGCTTGAAGGGCCAGTCTGCTAGTCGCTACCCCGTGTAGACCTTGCGAAATTCGGCACCAACCGCCAACAATCCTTGCGCAGTGGAAGAATTTCGTCTCCAGACGCCCGCACGACCTATCGATCGAGTAAGTGGCACCGAGAGATTTCCTATGATGGGAGAGGATATTGGCCTTCAAATCCAGCCATTTCTTCTGAACCATCTGTATGACCACCTCGTAGAAACCTTTTGTGTCCGTCACACCTGCATTGACCGCTAGTTTGATCCCATAGTTGGCCAGATCTTCCAGTGCAGGATCCAATACCTCCAAGAATGAGAGGTCGTATGCTGGTGCTGTATCTGGGGTGGTTTACCTGGTCCACTCGCCGACCCGCGGCAGCGGCCATGTTGAACTCGCTCATGGAATCGGCGATGATGGCATCCACCAGGTCGGTTGGGTGATGCCGTGCAAACTCCGCAATCGCATGGCGACGGTCTGAGGCAGAGCCCGAAGCGCCTGTATGGATTATGGATTATGGATTATGGATTATGTATGATTAGCGACTTTTCGATCGAGCTTCCAGTGACCTACTTGCAATTCTAATCGGACGACCCGAATAAGCCATGGTATTGTGATTACCTTGTGCAAGGTAATGTCCAAAAGCGTAAGAGATGTCAGTCTGTTGCATCTTCCAAGGTCAGTTGCACCGAGGTAACTCGGCTGGAAAGGCGAAAATGCGGGGTTCGATCTGATAAATAGCTTCAAGTTCTTCTAGCCGCTCCTTATGAAGGGCTCCAACTGCACAACGAATACATGTACATAATAACATTTAACCCTCGGAAGGGTGGTAGGATCCAAACCCACTAAGTTAAGCGCTTCCATGTCTCGTAACTTGTCAAAATTCAATAAGATTGAAAATATACAACGGAGATCTAAATGTAAATAAAGCCAATCAATCAGACCAAAGTGACAATCAAGACACACGAAACTACCATGCCCTGGCCTTTCCTTTTCCCTTGCCAGATGACTGGGAAGATGGAAATGCCCCCGGTTCACGAGCCGGGAATTCTGCCCATTCCTCGTCAGTCCCGCGGCTTTGGTCTTCGGCCAAGCTGAGCTGAATGGCAAAGTCCAAATCGTCCATTTCCTTTTGTTGGCTGCTCTCGGCATTCCTATTCCCATTGCCGGTGGTAGATGGAGCATGTCGTCGCATCCCCTTGCCGTACTTGATTGGGATGGACGGTGTTGGGTCAACCGAAGATGCAGACGCATCATCGAGAAGGCTGAGTCGAATGGCCTCGGCTAGATCAGCGTCGACTTCCTCATCTGCAGCATCATGATAGGGAGAAGATGAGGATGACACTTCAGCTACTCCGAAAGAACTCGGCCCGGTAGTGTCGGGAAGGGAAGAGCTGGCAACTGAGCTTGCGGCCACTGCCGAACCACCCTGTTTGACTACGTCCCCAGCATAAGCTTCCTGGCTCAAAAGTTGGGCATACTGGAGAAGTTGTTCCTCGTCAATGTCTGGACCAAGGAGATCCACGCCGAACCTTTGACTCAAGTGCGCTCTTTCCTTCTCGTCCGCAATCTTCTGCCGCTCAATTTCGATGCGTTCATCCTCAATGAAGTCTTGGATGGCACCACGTCCACTGTTATTGAAACGCTGACCCTCGCCGACTCCATTGTCACCGCGCATTCCACGGCGAAGACGTCGTTTGCTAGTCTTGTATTGATCAGCAGCAGATGAGCTGTATGACCAATAACGTAGATGTGTGCCAAGGGAGACCATTCCACGTAGATTTGTCGGATCCGGGTCTAAACAAATAGCTCCAGTGGCGAAAAAGTTGTTTCCGACCCCAAGCATGGATGCTTCAGCCTGTACCAGTCGGCGACGAGCGCGGGACGAGAACCGGGAATTGATGGTCCTGATCGGGCGAGTCGAGGACGCCAAGGGATCCCACGCTTGCACCAGGCCGTCATTGCCACCGTGCACGAGGTACAAGGACGTCAGTGCCACGCAGGAGATTTGGGGGGATTCCGTTTTGATGATATGTAGCGGAGGTATAGAGTTGATGACATCCACATTCTTGGCAGCAAGTGCGCGAACATCCCAAACAAAGACGACGCCAGTGTTTGTTCCAACTGCAAGGTATCGTGCTCGTTGCCCAGGAACTTCGAGAGCTGATCGAGGCTTGTCTAGGTGCGGGAGCATTGGCGAGGACATGGCAGACGAAAAGGAGCTTCCGGACATTGCTAGGAGAGGATCCTCCGCCGCAGTCAGAGTAGCAAATGTAGAGTTGTCCAATGAAGTGCTTGTAATTTCCGCGGACTTGAGATCCCCAAAGGTAAAATCGGAGATTCGCCACTCTGTGTTCCCGTCAGATATCGGCTCACTTGACCGGGCTGATGATCGGGAAGGAAGCGCATCGCTAGCGGCTGAACTCGGCAGATTGGCAGGGCCTCCAAACAGGGAGGTAGGGAGTTCCTCAGCTTTTGGGTAGGGTACCGATACAGCTGCGCTCAAGCCAGGTTTGACAACAGAGCGAAAATATCGTCGGACAGATGCTTTCTCAGGCTCACCTCCGCGGGCGATAACGAGAACTGATTCACCGAAACCAAGCCCATCATCACCTGCGAAATCAACGTGGAGATCACGTCGCATATTCCAGCCTTCGCAGACCTTGCGGAAGTGCTTCGGTTTGTACGAAAGGAATTTCTCAATTTCCTTCGTCTCCGCCGCAATCTGCGCCTCATCAAGGTGCATCGAATCGGACGAGGATCGTGGGCTGTAACTGCCATCAACCGGATCTCGGCTGAAAGGGTCTGGGCGTGCTTTACGTCGACTCAATTCAATGAGCCCCCATCGTACACTTCTGCCAGTCTTCCAAGCGAGTTCATCCAACTGCTCAGCATCCAGTTTGGTCGTCGAAGGGTCCTCGGGTTGTTGGCTCGGGATATCCGTGAGGTAGAAAACTTCACCCAGGGCATTGAGGGCAACAGCCCAAATGCGCCGCTGGGAATGGCGCTTAGGTGAATAATTATCATCCACGGCGATGCCAATAATGGGAACACCAGGACTCAGAACCCATGTAGCGGTCACCTGCCCTCGTTCATATCGTTTCTCATATGTTGGATGGGGACCCAGCGCATATGCCGAAATCACACCAGATGAAGAACCAGACATCATGGAAATCAAGCCACCGGTTGTCTTGAGGATAGACGACGACTTGGCAATCCAGACTGAACAAATAGAATGCATGGTAGTCGTCACTGCGGGAATACCCTGGCGATGACGGGAACCCAAGTCGGAAGGTCCCAAGAAGCGGCCTCGTTGCTCCAGGGTCGAGATAAAGTAGCTACGGCCCCCTGGACAACCCTCCCCGTAGATCATGCCGTACGGCTGGCTTACATCCATCGAGTTGGGCACACCGACCATCTCTCCTGACCCAAGGCCGTACGGTGAATCGCCAGGGAAGATGTCTGCGAAGTGCCGGAACATCTGGAGATCAGATAGCCCCCAGGTGCTGACCTTCACTGCCGAAGGATCACTAGCAGAACAGACCCCCTGCTCCGAAGCGCCATGGATGAAGGTTGGGTCCTGCTTGGAGCTATTGAAGGTCCCGTGGATTTTGCTCACGGGGAAGATCAACTGCGAGGTGTAGGTTGCCACGGCACTTCCGCTGCGAGCGTTGGCCGAGCGCACAGTTCCGTTCTTCTTGGATGGCTGGAATTGCGCTGGCTTGCCTCGAGATAATGACCGCATCAGACGAGTCCGCAAGATATACTCACTGCGCCAGGATGCCAATGCCGTCAGTCGCGCAAAGAGTCGCCGGTCCGACGCCAAATCCACCTCATCTGTCGACGGACGACGTCCGTTGTCCGCGGCCCGGGGACCCGGGAAGAACCGGGAGAAGGCGATTCTCCAGGCATGGGGAGTGGTGACCAGGGAGTGAAACCGACGAGATACCAAGGTGATGGCCGAGAGGGTCTGCGGAGGCAGGTGCGACAAGATATGCGTGAGAACCTCTGCGCATAGAAATGTTAGTAAGGACTCCCTCTGCGGGGCATTTTCGGAGCGGGGTGTACCGTTCGGCATAGATTCGAGAGCGAAGTTGGACTGGCCTGTGGAAGCAACAACCCGAAAAGCTAGATCATTGCCATTTTTAACGGGAGCTCTAGCACTTTCGTACTGACTCACACGGTTGACAGGTGAGGATGGCGGGGCTTCTGCAGTGTCATTCAGGGGCGGAAGGCTCGCGCCTGGCGCCGGTAGGTCCAGGCCTGAGCGGTCTCCAAGCATCTCATGGTCAAGAGGGCCGGAGACCGGAGGGCCATCGAAGTCATTTCCATGCTGGGCAGAGCTGGGCTTGGCGTGGGATGAGTCAAGTGAAGGCGTATGTTGAGATACGGCAGTCGGGTCTGATTGCATAAAAAGAATTTGGGATATAACCGAGGACAAAAGCGACTGAGCCAGTGACTAGACCTGGATCAGCCGAGACGATGCTGTGAATTGAAGAGGGGTGGAAGCGTGTGAAAGCGAGGCGTTGTAGAAGGGAAGAGACGAAGCCGGGAAAAGCGGAGAGGCAACTTGCAGCGGCCAAGCCGCAAGTACCTTGACACGCGCAGTTTTCACGACTAAGCAAAATAGTTCCTTTTGATTCCGGCAGGCTAAAGCGTTCTCTGATCTTCTCTGTCGACCCGATCTTTATTTCTGTTAAATCTTCCTTCAAAAGTGACAACTTGATTTTGCTACTTGGCCGCTCTCAACGCGTCGCACGGCACGTGATAGCGCGAGGCAACACGCAGCGCGCAACTTTGGCAACTCGCAAAGAACGTCACTCGTCGGAGGTGATGGTCTGCTGGTGATCCGATCACCGATGCTTGTCTCTTGCTAAGCCGACTCTCCTCATTAGACACAGCCAGACTACCGGGCGGGCCCTGAGACCCGACAGTTGGCGCGCGCATATTCGCGGGCAGTTAAGCAACATGCCGGGGATCAATGGTGAGCATTCTTCAGCAACATCATCACCTAGCAATCGTCTGACTTCATCTGTAGATGCAGAGACCATCCGAATCCTCATCTCAACCGACAACCATGTCGGATACAATGAGCGAGATCCTATCCGCGGGGACGACAGCTGGAAGACCTTCCATGAGATCATGTGTCTGGCCAGAGAGCGCGATGTCGACATGGTTTTGCTGGCGGGAGATCTGTTCCATGAGAACAAGCCCTCCCGCAAATCCATGTACCAAGTCATGCGCTCAATCCGGATGAACTGCTTTGGTGACAAGCCCTGCGAGCTGGAGATGCTCAGTGATGCTAGCGAGAGTTTTCAGGGTGCGTTCAACCATGTCAACTACGAGGACATGGACATGAACATCGCCATCCCAATTTTTTCCATTCATGGCAATCATGACGATCCCTCTGGCGAGGGTCATCTGGCCGCTCTGGATCTGCTCCAGGTGTCAGGTCTTCTTAACTACTACGGACGAACTCCTGAGTCTGATAACATCGAGATCAAGCCAGTCTTGCTTCAGAAAGGCCGAACAAAGCTCGCGTTGTATGGTATGAGCAACGTCAGAGATGAGCGACTTTTCCGTACGTTTCGCGACGGCAAAGTTAAATTTTTCCAACCGTCTGTGCAGAAGGACGACTGGTTCAATCTAATGTCGGTGCATCAAAATCATCATGCATACACAGCAACGGGATACCTGCCTGAAAACTTCCTACCAGAATTCATGGATTTGGTCATATGGGGGCACGAGCACGAGTGTCTGATTGACCCTCGGCTCAACCCAGAGACAAAATTCCGCGTCATGCAGCCAGGATCTTCGGTTGCGACATCTCTCGTCCCCGGAGAGGCAGTGGCGAAACACGTCTCCATTATCAGCGTCACGGGTCGCGAGTTCAAGTCTGAACCTATTCGTTTAAAAACGGTCCGACCTTTCGTGATGCGAGAAATTGTGTTGTCCGAAGAAAAAGGAGCCCAGAAGTTTGCTCGAAAAGACAACAATCGAACCGAAGTGACGCGGTTCCTCATGTCCATTGTCGAAGAGCTGATCGAAGAAGCCAATGCCCAATGGCGGGAGATGCATGGTCAACCCGATGACGAGGAAGAGGACGAGCCGCAAGAGATTCCCCTCCCACTTGTGCGTCTCCGCGTTGAGACTTCCACGCCAGAGGGCGGAAGTTATGAATGTGAGAATCCGCAACGGTTTTCGAATCGCTTTGTGGGTAAAGTCGCGAACGTGAACGATGTGGTGCAGTTCCATCGAAAGAAGAAGATCGCTTCAAGAAAGACGGATGTCAATATTGACGAGGCAACTACATCCAACCTGGCAGCGCTGGATACAGTGAAAGTAGAGCAATTGGTGAAAGAATTCCTCGCTTCACAATCACTAAGTATCCTTCCCCAAAACTCTTTCGGGGATGCAGTGGCTCAGTTTATCGACAAGGATGACAAACATGCGATGGAGATGTTTGTCAATGAGTCCTTGGAAGGACAGGTCAAGCATTTGATGTCCTTGGATCGCGATGCAGATGACATGGACGACGTAGAGAGGGCCCAAAGTTCCTTGGTCACGGCCATGGAGAAGTACCGCACGCAGATGGAAACCATGTTCTCCCAGGGGAACAAGAAGCGTACCACTCGTGGGAAGAAGCGGTTTAAGCCCAAGCCGGATGGTTGGGATACCGAGTTCGACGGTGTGTGGGAGGATCAACCCGGTGCCCTCATCCATTCCGATAACGAGGATGAGGATCCAGCTGAAGAAGAGGCCAGAGAGGACGGTACCGCTCCAGCCCGCAGTCGTGTGACGGCGACAATCACGCGTGGCCGCGGTAGAGGTCGGGGCGCTGCTCGAGGAGCGGCTGCCAGTTCCAGGGCCACAACAACCAAGGCTGGCTCTGCCAGAGGGCGCAAGAAGCAAGCCCTCACCGATGAGTCGGCTTCCGATAACGACGTGATAATGCTCGATGACGCTGCAGACGATGCCGGAGCCTCTCATGTCATATCTGATGACGACGATGACTCCCAGGCACTGTTTGTCAAGCAACCTCGTGCAACCGCTAGCTCTAAGCGGGGGACCAAAGTCACATCCACGACGTCTGCTACTGGACGTCGAGGCGGACGCCCAGCGGCTTCTCCAGCACCCTCGTCGGCCACCGTCGGTGGAACTGCGACTCGTCGAACAGCTGCGCGGTCTGCTAAACCGACGCAATCAACTCTGAATTTTGCTAGTTCGCAGGCCAGTGCTCCTCGTTCGTCACGGCCAAGCATGACCACTCGCAGTGTGAGTGTCATCAGTGATGATATTGATGACGATGACGATGATGACGATGCCTTTGAACCCGTGCAGAGTTCCAGCTCAAGGCGACGGCGGTGATCGGTTTTTGGATGCATTTCCATATTTACAGTCTAGCGTTGATATATTTCGATTATGATCACTCATGAATGCATACTCTTATAATCCGAAGCATCCATATCCGCTACGTGCCAGAGTAATGGTCTCCTCAACGTTAGCCTCGTGGACCTAGAAGGGTTGACCGTTGTCCTATTTATAGCACACAGGTTAATAGTAGCCATAAGGAAACACGCTGCGAAATATGTAAGTGACAGTTAGCATGATTAATTCAAAATGAACAAAAAGCAAAAAGCTCGTTTGCCAAACGGTTTCAAGACTATGTACCGAATTTCCTCTACCAAGATATTCTGCTGCTGGGCAGTACTCAGACCATTGCTCAATGGGTGCCAAGTGGTAATCTGAACATTTCTTTTGTAGTGTCACACCTAGGGTTCCCATGAAGCATTGCTATAATCATAGGTCAACGCGTCGTTAATGCTCGGAATTCATGCATTCATGCTCTCAATTGAACATTAAATAGTAGTTGATCAGTCACCTGGGCAAGAGACTTTGTAGATTCTCGACTCTTAACTTCTCTCAAATACTCTTTTACGGGTATCTCGGTGCTTGCACTGGAATTTGAAGACCTGGTGGCGATCAATGGAAAAATGGTTCTGTAAAATGCAATTATCGCAGCTCTAAAGCGCTGGAGTTGACGGCGCCGACGTCGCCACCATCTTATCCGGCTGTACAGTACGACTAACAGGAGCCAGTTCATCGTGCTCTTCTAGACCCCGCGCCACCATGTCGGTGAAATCGACGCCTACCTCCGTCAGCAAGTCGGCATGTTCATGAACAATGTCGAGACACTTCTGCCAGACCGAGGTGCCGCGCTGTACACTGCTGAGCTGGCGGCTGAGTAGGGCATTGAATCCATCCAGATGATGCTTGGCCCAGCGGATACAAGAGCTGGTCAACACGGCTGGAAAGCACTGTTGGTAGATGCTGATGGTGTTCTTGATGAGCGAAAAGTAGACGTATGAAATTTGAAAAATATACAGTGGGAGGTCGCCCTCGAAGACGCAGGCCCTATAAAAGCGTTAATATACGGCTACTATTGCGCGTTTCGGGTCATCTGGATTCACGCACCGGATGCGTGTGGCAATCACGTCGGATCGAGCCTTGAGGTACGTCTCACGCGCCTGATCCTCGAATCCCAAACGGCTAAGCCAGGTGACGTTGGTTTTCGTTGCCACCGGGAACGAGTGTGTGTCCACCAGGGCACGCGACAGAATGCCTGCCAGCCGTGTCGCTCTTCCATCCACTTTGGCATTGATAATCTCCTGGGCGACAGGGTTTCCCTTGAGTCCTTTGGCGAGTTTCCGCAGTCGTTCGATGCTGGATACCGCCGCCTCGAAACTTTGAAGAGCGATGTCAATGTCCAATTCGTCCACCTGTCCCTCCACCCAGCGGAGGTTTTGCTGTTTGCCATCGACATCGATGCGCAGTTCGGACTTATCGCGAGGCCCTTCCGAGAGGTCAAACGGTTCGGATTTGAGCGATTGTGACATGTGTCGCCCGACGAGGTACCCATACGTCTCTAGAGGCTTGCTGGCAGCCTCAGTTTCTGTTCGCAGGGTACGTCGCAGGTCTTCGACCGTCTTGCGGAATGTCGCCAGAAGCTCGTTCTTGGTCGACGTGTCACGTTTGTCTTGACGGTAGGTAAACGGCTTGGTTCCGACCCGAATACTGATCGCGTTTCCGATGCCGCGGTCCAGGGCTTCTTCTCGCGCGGCGCCCGTGCCCAAGTTGGCGGCCAGATCAATCATGTCGATGTCCTGCAGTGGCCAGCATTCCTCGGCCACGAGCTTGGTGGGTACGGGTCCGCGGTGGTTGGGGTTATTCTGGTCGACTCGCTTGCGCTTCTTCGCGGCCACCAGCAGATGATCATTCAGCAGGACGATGTGGACCGGACGCCTCGGCTTCCAGGTTGCCGAATCCAGCTCAGCCCAATTGCCCGTCTCCAACACGATATGTCGACCCGGAACGGCCGGCAGGAATTTTTGGGAGCCTTCGACGGTTTTCCACAAAGTCTGCAACTGGACGCTCCACATGCTTTCCAAGTTGGCAACGGAGCTGCGGTTCGCGTTGCGTTTGGGAAAATGATCATCTGTCGGCGACATGGGATTGGGCGTGTTGCCCACAGAGGTCTGGCCCAACGCGTTTGTGAGCTCGGACATCAACGTACGTAGGGTTCGCATTTCATCCTTGAGCTTTTCCGCCTCTCTACTGATCTTAATAAATTGTGTGCGGTTCTGGTACACATTCTGCTGGAGGTCGGTTGATGTTCGGTTCTTCACTTTTCGCAGCTTGTCCTGGTAATTCTGGATCTCCTCTTCGGACGCGTTGGCAAGGAGGTTGGCGACATCTGTGCTAGGGTGTCAATACAGCGGTTGTGTCAGAGCAAATGCACTACACGTACATCGTTCTACCGGCAGACTGGGGTCTCGCAATGCATTCAGGTCTACCACGGGTGCGGGTGTTGCTCCTTCAACTGGCGATAGTTGTTTGGAGGCCATGACCGGGGCACCTAGCCCACCATAACCTCCTTGTGCCGCAGTTGGGAGGGCCGGGACCGGAGGAGCATTGGCATCGAAGTCGGGGACGGCATTGTACCTGGTAGAATAGCGCCGCTTGACCAGATCGGATGTGGCACCGCTCTGGGGAGCTCGGTCGCGGCTCGCGGCTATTGCAGCCTGACCGGCATCGGGGGATCTGGTATTGGCGGGCAAGGGGCCGGAAATGGGCTTGGGAGCACTGATCTGCGGGCGCTGCCTGCGAGACTTGCTTCGCAGGGTCAAGCCTCGGCCTTCCATGGTGACAAGGGGGAGAAGTGGAAGGGCCAGGTGGAAGCGGAGGTAGAAGGTGGAGATGAGGAGAGCGAGTTGGGGATGGCGGTCACAGCTCGGCGAGTTACATCGAGTCGAATGCGCCCGGCAGCCTCGAACGTTTACGACGTTAGTCAACTGGCACTTTGGAACAGTTAACTAACTAGTTAACTAATTCAGGCTTTAGCTATTCTTGCATATTCTTTTACCTTAACTATGTAACCTGGCACAACTTCTACGCATAGAAGCCCTAATCCTGAAACTCACCAAGAATTAGAATATAGAAATGAAAAGAAGACACTACCTAGGGAAATAATCGTATAATAAATGAATGAATATCAATGCTCTTCTTATTATCCGGCATAACCTTAGAACAAAACAATTGAACAAGTCATATAGGTAACGTGATCCTCCGGCAGCGCCTTATATACTTCGCACAGCTGTCCACCAGCATTTTGAGCATATCTGAACCTTGGAACCTTCACTGCTGCCATTTGTAACAACTCTCTTAGTGTCTCGCTCCATCAATTTCATTACTCTCTTCAATTAGAGCAACGTTCTGCACTGACGTCGCGTCGACAGAGCGGGAGAGAAAGGCCGACGGAAGAACGTAAATCCCCTCATCAAATTTATCGTCCAAACAACCAACGCATCATCGTCGGTCACTCCCGCTCGCATCTCCTTCCCATCGTTTCCGTGCTCTCGGAGCCCTTCTGCCGCCCCCCCAATCCGCCTATTCATATATCCTTCCTTTCATCATGCGGACGTCTGTTTTGGTGGCCGCGTCGGCCGGCACTATCGTGACCGGACTGCTCGGTAAGAAGCTCGTTAACCTCCGGGAAACCAACACGTCGCTAATCCATTGATCTTCCATGGGACTACAGCCTACGCAGTATACTTTGACCGCAAGCGCCAGACCGATCCCAACTTCCGCAAATCACTGAAGCGGAACAACCGCCGTCTCGCCAAGGCTGTCAAGGAAGAGGAGGAAGCCCAGGGTGCCGAGCAGCGCGAGGCCATCAAGGCCGCCATTCAGCGCGCCAAGCAGGAGGGATTCCCCGCTGACCTGGAGGAGAAGGAGTCCTACTTCATGAGCCAGGTCGCCAAGGGTGAAGGCCTTTGCGCCGAGGGTACGCCGTCTGCCAAAGAACGGATTGAACCACATGTGCTAACTCAATTGCAGGCTCTGCCCAGATTGACGCAGCTCTCGCTTTCTACAAGGCCCTCAAGGTCTACCCGCAGCCCAAGGACCTCATCGCCATATACGACAAGACCGTGCCCAAGGAGGTGCTGGAGATCCTGGCGGAGATGGTCGCCATGGACACCAGTCTTAAGCTGGGTGGGTCTTTCACCGGAGAGAGCAGTGCCGACAACCACGGCGTTGAGTAAACATTCAATTTCCGTGGACCATCAGGTCCAGTCCAAGACCGCTTGGACCCGACAACTTCGTCTTGAAAATCCCTTGGCTCGCCTCGGCTGTAATATTCTCTCTCGCCTTCACCGTCTCCCTCACTATCATATCACCCTCTTCCTTTCACCCCCCATTTTTCAGTCCCCCCTTCTTCCTGCCTCCACTCTCCACTATTCCCTTTTCTTCATGTGCGCTCTTGTATATGTATTGGGTTTTGGCCTAGGCCGGTGGCATCGGGAGCCTTGGTATTTCTCGGCGCCAATGATTTATTATCGTTTCCCAGTTTTCTGCATTTCACATCATGGACAAGAGACTGAGACGATATACAGGCTGTATTTTAGAGTGAATGAAAATTTCTCGCAAAAGATGTTATGTGTTGAGTGCGTAGTACAAATAGGTGTTTAGATCAGTGCAACAAGGTATATAGTAGAGGAAGAGATCCGAAGAGACTGCATCTGCATGGTGAAGCTAACTCGATGATAGCGCCCAGCCCTTCCCAAGACTCATACTCGTCGTCTTACTAGCCAAAACTTTTAAAGACCATTCGATATCATATTGACAGGGGAATCCATATGCTTGTTAATGTACAGAGTCTATCACGCTTTGAGGGTCCATGTCAACCCGAGCATCGGCAAATTCTATGCATCAAAGACAACTCTAGATTGAATACCACTCGTACCTGGACATGTCGTCCTGTTTAAGATGTTCCTGATTCTTGCGCCATGATCGTCTACCATTCAGCTCAAATCGCGACGCCGGAGCCCAAGCCGCGTCCCAAACCTTGGGGTCATTGAGATAGCTCGTGGCCTTGAGAATCCCGAACCGGAAATCCAAGGCTTCGGGGTCATCGCTAGTTCCAGACGGCAGTCTCATATAGTACCGGACGCTGTCGGGAATTTCCTCCTTCACATGGCTGATGAGAACCAAAGCCTGGTCATCCGAAAGACCTCTATACCGAGACTTGCCGCTCTTGGGAGAGAATTTGGACAGGGCCTCGCCATGTTCAAGGAATGCCAGACACTTGTCACGTTGGGAAGCAGTCAACCCCGAGAAGGGCTCGTCTAGAATCACAATGTCCGGCTTGTGGATCAAGGCACGCAGGAACAACACAATGCGCTGCTGCGCGGTACTGAGTTGCCCGAATCGAACAGTGTCGGCGTATTCCACGTCGTAGTCGGGTGGGAAAAATGGTTCATTGTGGCTCACCCCGGGGAGTTTGGGGAAGTGTTGAGAGAGGTCGACCCGGGGGGGTCCATTCTTCTTCTGCCCTGCATTCGACCCATTTGGATCGAGCTCGGCCTTGAAGGCGCGAAGAAAAGCATTGATGTCCATGTCATTTTCGTGGACAAGCTTTGGTTTGGACAAGAAAGTCTCGGCAAACGCCGACTCTATGGATTCACGCACCGTCAATTGACGCGGGAAGAATGCATGGATCTCGGGCGACGAATGTCCCAGCCGGGACTGAAGCTCGAAGATCGAGATGCCAGGCTTGCCGACTTCAGGAAGACGAGACCGTCCAAATAATTTGATTGGGAGGGCATATGCCTGGGGATGGTCCGAGGTAATGAGCGACAGCAGCGTCGTCTTGCCCGAGCCATTGGCACCGAGAATCGCCCAGCGCTGGCCTCGACGCACCGTCCAGTGCAGCCCTTGTGTTGTCTCATTGTCCACTTTCTGTTCCCAGTCACCCAGGACCGCCTTGTCACCGTATTGGACACGCACGCCGTCCATCTCAATCAGCGCCTCCCCACCCAGAGAAGTGGGATGAGATTTCCGACGGCCGTCAGTCCGGCTCAAGGTGAAGTCTCGGAGCAGCTGTTCATCGAGAACACCAGACTTCAAAAGACCACGAGCTTCTCGCGCCATCTCATTTTCAGGGCCACTCAGGACACGGCTTTTCGGATTCGTCGCAAGACGTTTCCAGACTCGCAATTTCTTGTCGATCTCGGACCGCAAGCCCTGTTGGATGATATTGTGGGAATTTCCCACCATGATCATGTGTGTGATCCACTCGGGCACCGCATCCTGCGGGCGGAGGGCCAGAACTAGCCGCGGAGAGGATTTTTGAGCCAGCCGGAACAGCAGAGCACTGATGCTACGAACCGTAACGGGATCCAGTCCCATAAAAGGCTCGTCGAGAAGCAGCAGCTCTGGCTTCTTCAGTAGAGCTTTCGCAATACGTGCTCGTCGAGTCTGGCCATTGCTAAGATTCGCGACCGGCATATCAAGTAACTTGGTCAGGTGCAGATCGGTGATCACTTGCTGCAGTAGCTCCTCATCGTGTAACGTGCCCTTTTCCTCTCCTTCCATAGGATTGAGTGAGGTTTGACCTCTTAGGAATTGCTCTACAGTCCAATCGGTCTCCTCGCGATGGCTCTCATAACGAGCACTCAGGTATGCGCCTCGAGTGCCACCAATGGCTCCGGAGCCTTCACCACTGAATCCGATGTATTGAATCGCATTTTCGACAACTCGTAACCGAGGGTCTTTGGCAGCGAGTTCATCGGTGAGGAGGTAGGGATATGATCGTGCGTTGGGCGGGATAGAGATGTGCTGGCCGCGCAGAATATTGAGCATGTCAGTTCGCTCCGATGGACCAATTACGGCCCAAAATTGCTGCGCGGGCTTCGCACCCTCCGACGGAGGTGAAGCACTGGAGGGGAGGGTAAAGTTGAAGTTTCGGTATAAAGGCGGGTTCGAGGTACCATCTTGCTCCGTCGGGTACTGCTTGTAAAAGGTCCCGTCTTGGATGCGAATAAGCGGCACCGATGATACGAACCGGGTTGCGCGCAAGGACGGCCGCAGCCAAGAGCGCAGCGCTGTTCGAAGCATTGTCGCTGGCAGGTGAAGAGTCAGAGCGCGTCTCGGAGTTTGGCGGCGTTAGTAGGGGCGGGTCACGTGGACCGGCGTTGAAGAGTAGACGAAGCATAAGACCCATGTGAAACATCATAATGAATTCATAATAGGAGATTGAGGTCATACAGAAAAAGCATAGCATTCAATTGGTACTCTGCGCAGTCTGCATGAAGCTTCAAGAGCTCCGTGTTGGATCCAGATCTATAGCCGACCTCGGAGCTACATTTGGATGCCGAACCAGGAGAGAGAATGAGAAACTACTTGGAAAAGGACGTTCAATGCATGGGAAAGGGATCGCTCTTGTTATTTTAATGGAAATATGGCAAGATTCCTCAATCCAAATAGACTGGGTACAGACTCTGAGAGTATTTGGTCGCGATGATCAACCGGCTAAATGAACGGCCTCGGTGGATCGGACTCGGGTCTTGTGTTTCTCTCTCCTAACACCTAGAAACAGTGGTTTCCATTTCCCCTATAGCTTGTCTACCATCATCTGACCCCTCGAACTCATGCCGATCCCCTCGCTCCCGCTGTTCCTGGCGGCGCAACAGCATGCGCAAAATGACCCCGCGAAGGTGGCCGTCTTGGATGCAACCAAGCAACAGTCCTTCACATACACGCAGCTTCTTGAAGATGCAGCTGGCCTTAGAAAGCAGATCACAGAGAAGCTGGGATTGATCGACTTGGAAGAGCGGCGCATTGCTTTTCTTGTGCCGAATGGCTACGATTATGTCGTGACCAGCTGGGCAGTTTGGGCTGCTGGTGGAGTTTGCGTGCCGCTTTGTATGTTGCTGTGTTCAAACATGTTCATGTTGAGAGATGCTTTGACATCTTTCTCGATCAACTGAATAGATAACTAATCTTGAAAAATAGGCACCAGTCACCCCGTCAAAGAATTGCTATACGTCGTTGGCGATTCGGATCCATCGCTCGTCATTGTTCATCCTACTTTTCACAAGGTTGCACCGGCCCTGCGTGAGGGATGCAGCACCGATATCCCCTTCATGGGTCTGGATCCATTCACCAAGAATGAGGCGCCGTCTTTGCCATCCTTCTCACCATCATTGGCCCTGGATAGACGCGCCCTCATGATCTATACTAGCGGAACTACATCAAACCCGAAAGGATGCGTCACCACGCACGAGAACATAACCTTCCAGGCAGACTGTCTGGTCAAAGCTTGGAAATACAACCCAAAGGACCATCTCATTCACGTCCTTCCACTCCATCACATTCATGGCATCATCAATGGGCTAGTCGCTAGCCATTTGAGTGGCGCTACAGTGGAGATGCATCAAAAGTTCGACCCTCAAGTGATTTGGGGGCGCTGGCAGGCCCAAGACTCTACTCTCTTCTTCGCGGTGCCTACGATCTATTCCCGTCTCAATGATTATTTCGACACTTACATTCGCGGAACGCCCCAGGAGAGTGCCGCCCGAGCTGGCGCTCATGCCTTGCGTCTCGTGGTCAGCGGCTCGGCAGCGCTACCGACTCCCATCAAAGCCAAATTTAGTGAGATCACCGGTCAGACCCTGCTGGAGCGGTATGGAATGACAGAGATCGGCATGGCTTTGAGCTGCGGACTGCAAGTGGAGAAGCGTATTGACGGAAGTGTCGGCTGGCCGCTTCCTGGGGTCCAGGTTCGGTTGACTGATAAAGAAACCGGTCGCGTTGTGGAGGAAGTCGACGAGGACGGCATGATCGAAATCAAGGGCGGCAATGTCTTCCTCGAGTATTGGCGTAAGCCCGAGGCTACGGCCTCTGAATTTACGGCAGATGGATGGTTCAAGACTGGAGATGTCGCCAAGCGCGACTCGGATGGTGCATACTTCATCCAGGGCCGTGCGTCCGTGGACCTGATCAAATCGGGTGGCTACAAAATCTCTGCCCTTGAGGTCGAACGCAAAATGCTGGCCTTGGAATCTATCCAGGAGGTGGCTGTGGTCGGACTGAAAGATGAAGAATGGGGTCAGAGAGTGGGAGCCGTGGTCAAATTCCGAGTAGGTCTCCGGCAAATCCCAATGGGTCTTGGAGGTTGCTAATATTATCTAGGGCACCCCATTGGACCTGCAGACTCTACGCGGCAAGCTGAAGACTGAAATGGCAGCGTACAAAGTCCCCACCGTTCTGGAAGTCGTAGATGCCATTGAGCGGAATGCCATGGGCAAAGTTAACAAAAAGACCCTTGTGCAGAAGTACTGGCCGGACAAGGCCTAAGGCGAGCGAGAATACCTATAGAGTGATATACAAAGATAGAAAGATTTACAATATAACTAGTCACACACCTGTCCAATACTAGAAGCCACGTCCTTCTTCCTAACATTGAAGGCGCCTAGCGCTTTCTTTGTAGGAACAGCGCTATAGCTCGCCAAGATGATTAAACATAAATTCCTTGTCTAGATTCTTATCCCACGCGTGCACGCGATGATTTTATAATTGAAAGACCCAGCGGGGGTCCTTGTCCCCCAGAAACTCTCCCTCTGCATCTCCAATATCACCCATCAAAGGCCTCATACCTTGCGCTTCCCGAACACGCTCTTTCTCGGCATTCTCGCGACGAAGTACCTGCCACAGAATGGCGACGACAATGATATTGGCCACAAGGTAACCGAGGGCGAATCCATGTCCAATGAAATACCGTGGACTGCTCTCGCTACGGTAAAGCTGTGTGCCGATAACAGCACCCAAATTACCAATAGAAATTTGCATGGCATTGGCAATGCAGCGCTTGGTCTGGCCCGAAACATTATTTGCCGGCCACGATAGCATAATAGCAACGGCGGGATAGATGCCCGCTGCGGCGAAGAAAGTACCGGCGTAGGATACGCCGGCCCGGTCCTGCGCAAGTAACATGATGTATCCAATACAACCGAGGGCAGACGAGCCCATCATAAAAGGCGCACGGCGGTGTGTCTTTTCCGAGAGCACGGCAACAGTGATCGTCAAAACGAATGCTACCGCATATGGCGGAACAGTGAGAAGTTGGGCTTCAGCGGCGGAGTAACCGAGCTCCTTGATAATGGTTGGCTAAATAGTAGTCAGCTTCTGAGACGACCCAGTTTGTAGCACACGAACTGACAAAAAACAGTGAGAGTGTGTACATAGGTAACGACAAGGTGTGAAACCCTAACCCATAGAGCCAGACCTTGGGATCCTTGAATGCGTCCAAAACTGCCGACCACGAAAACTTCTCTTCCCGCGTAGAATCGTTGTCATTTCTAAGCCGAAATTGAATGAATTCGCGTTCTTCTTTGGACAGGAAACCAGCGGTCGCTGGGTAGTTGTGCACCCAGAAATAGGCAATGATAGAAACGACGACAGTCAAGAGACCTTCCTGATAAGAACCAGCCATATTAGCATATTTCCCATTGATGGTCGAATTTTTAAAGTCTTACCAGGATGAAGATCCAGCGCCATCCATTTAAACCTCCAACTCCCTTCATATGTGCGATACCCTGACAGCAAATTTAGCAATCGATCGGCCATACAACTGAAGCCGCGACCAACCCAAGCGAGTACACCTCCAAAGGCACCGGCAAGACTGGCAGCACTGAAGAACAGAGCGACGCGATAATGTTGTTCATTTCGCTTATACCACATAGACAAGTAGTATACCACGCCAGGAAAAAGCCCACTTTCCGCAACACCCAGAAAGAATCGTGAAGATAGATAGCCGGGATAGTTCTGAACGACGCCCAACAAGGTCGCAACCACGCCCCAGACCAAGCTGACAGTGGGAAGCCAGATTTTCGGTGTACCCAGCTTCAAAACCGTATTCGCAGGAACCTCGAAAAGAACGTAACCGATAAAGTATAATGTCAAGCCGGTAAGGTACTGATCTCCGGTCATACCCACGTCGGTGGCCATGCCCTCGAGTTTGGCATTTCCAACTATAACATATCATGTCAATTTTTTGAATACTGTTTGTAACCAGATCAACCAAGAACGAACCATTGCTTCGATCCAAAAATGACAGTAAATACAAAATTGTCAACGGTGGCAGCAGCTTATAGTCGAGCTTTCGCAGTAAGGACTTTTCGTTGATACCGACGGTTTCTGCTATGGTGCTAGATGAGGGCGAAGCTCCGGAATGCTTAAATCCGGGGTCGGGATCGGCTTGAGCCTCCTTCTTCTCACTAGATGTGGACATGACGATGAGAACAACGGTCCAAAATTGAAGTAGTTCACAGACAAACTCCAAGGGTGACAGATGGCCGCAAAAATGGCCATGTCAATCCCAGAGCACATCATTTCTATCCATTGCACGCGATATCAAAAAGTTACATCATGCGCAAATGTCAGTTCGGCCGAGAAGCTTGTGAAACAGCGAATTGAATCAGTGGAGGTAATTGCAATCGATATTGGTTGGTGAAGATGCAAATCGATGAGCAATATCGAGGCGTTGATGGTGTCATCGCGTGGTGGAGATGCAACAAACTTTGAAACTTTGGATCAGGGGTGCTAAGTATCGGAGAGTAGGTAACTGGGTTGTACTTGTTCTAAAGTTTCACCCTATTCATACTCCGTAGTTCCAAGGTTTGCTTTTGTATCGAAATAAATCAACTTTGACTGCTACAGTCTGTTGCCCTAACTGGCATGCGGCCGATCGAGGAAAACCTCGGTAGATCATCACTGGATTAGTGGCACTGTTTCCAGGGCAGACTGATCTTTGTCCCGAGGATATCAGAACATTTAGCAGTATCTAGGTACGTTATTGCGAGTACAGATACAAAATGAAGCCCAGAAAGAGTCTTATGTAGGTGCCAGCCAATGGCATTCTGCTTGCTAGTTATAACCGGATTCAGGTATCACAGAAAACCAGACAGGCAGAACAAGAAGAAGCACAAGATATATACGAGAGTCATTCCAAGGTTTCGATTGAGATAGAATCAGATGAGATCCTTATTATTCATTGCTGAGAATCGGGTGGGTCCTGACTGGAGAGACCTTGTAGCTTGAAGAGAGAATGCAAGATGGATATCAAAACGAATCCAAAATCAAGGATGAAGGTGGGATTTCGGCTGCCAAATGCCAATGCAATGAAAAGATGCCCCAATGAACCCCCAAAACGCCAAAATCCCCAAACCAAGCCAAAAACAGACCGAACGCAACGCACGCCACGCAAAAAAACACACCAAACGTAACACACGACACACACATAACCAGATAACCACATAATATACAAGACATACATAACACGGGGTTCATCAAATTCATGAAACGGAGATTCGTCTAATCTATACAGCTCACGTTCTATCGAGGCAGCTGCACCTACGAAAGATATCCAGACAGAACGCGCACAACTTTTGAAAACGGAACAGGAAAAGGAAGACACGACGTGCGTGATGGAAATCGACGACGCGCTTTTCGTTGTCCCTGTTCCAGGGACATTACGGGATGAAAAGACGTCTAAGGCGTCAATACCAGGGCCAGCAGGGCCATGCGGCAGTACAGACCGTATCTCATCTGTAGTCACTATGTTAGCATGTTCCTCAAGTGAATGTGAGGGAAAGTTGACGTACCTGGCGGAAGTAGGCAGCCCGCTGGTCAAAGTCAACCTCCTCGGCGATTTCAGCGTTCCGGGGCAGCGGGTGCATGACCACCATGTGGCTCTTGGCGTGCTTGAGCAGGGCGTTGTCGATGACGAAGCTGTTCTTCAGACGCTCGTACTGGGCAAGGTCGGTGAAGCGCTCCTTCTGCACACGAGTAGAGTACAGAACATCGGAGCGGGCGACAATCTCGGGAGTCAGCTCCTCAGACTCGCAGATGAGCTTGCCAGAGGACACGAGCTCCTTGCGGATCTCTTCGGGAAGAGCCAGCTCATTGGGAGAGACGAGCTGGACGCTGACCTCGTAGAATCGGAGAAGCTTCATCAAGGAGTGCACGGTGCGACCGTGCTTGAGATCACCGGTGAAGGTGATGGTCAGGCCGTTGACAGTACCCAACTCCTCACGGATGGTGAAGAGGTCCAGGAAGGCCTGGGTCGGGTGCTCAATGGAGCCGTTGCCGCCATTGATGATAGGCACGGGGGAGAACTTGGCCGCAACATCCGTGCTGGTGGGGCTGGGGTGGCGCAGAACAACAGCGTCACCGTAGCAGGCGAGAGTGCGAATGGTGTCCTGCAGGGTCTCGCCCTTCTGAGTGGACGAGTGCTCGGTGGAGATGGGAATGGTCCGTCCACCCAGGCGCTGCATAGCGGCATCGAACGAGGCCGAAGTGCGGGTCGATGGCTCGTAGAAGAGAGTGCACAGAACACGGCCCTTGAGGATGTCAAGAACACCCTGGCGCTGGACACCAAGACGCATCTCCTGGGCGACAGTGAACAGCAGGTGCAAGTCTGCACGAGAGAACTGGTTCACAGACAGCACGTGCTTTCCACGGAAAGGAGAGCGTGCAAGCATGTCGTACAGCGAGGACGACAGCTGAGCAGAAGGGTACAGAGGAGGACCGAGCTCACCAACCGACGGGACATTGGCCTCCAGACCGCGGGTAGTACGACGACCGGGGGTACCAGACACCGACACATGGCGATCAAGAGAGCTCTCGGGCCGAACCATGGGAGTCATGGGCTTCTGCACGGGCGAGGTGGGAACGATCCGGTGAGAAGACATGTCGGTACCCTTGGGGGCATCCTTGGTGACGGCACCATCAAGGCAAGAGGTCTTGCCCTGGAAGATGACCCGCTGGACGGAACCGCGCATCGTCTTGCCATTGAATGGAGACCAAGCCTCGGAGCTCTGGAACACGTACGGGCGGTCAACCTCGATCTCAAGCGAGGTATCAGCCTGATCGTGCAGCTCGAAGATCTTCTTCGGGTTCTCGTAGAGACGAGCGGAGACGTCGTCTACAGTCAGGCGGCCCTCGGCGACAGCGGTGAAGAGCAGGGGAAGCGATTCCGCAATACCGGCCACGGGGGACGCATCCTTGCCAGCAAGCTGGAAGGGGATGCTGCCAATCGAGAAGACGTCAATGATGCTCATGTGCTCCCACAGAGCCTTCTGGTCCTCAGTCGAAGGAAGCGAGCTGCAGGCCGGGAAGTCCTCCCGCGAAAGGAAGAGGCAGAAGATGGAAACGTCACATGTCACCTTCAAACCCTTCTCCTTGCTCAGCGCAATGAGTCTGATGTCCTCCTTAGACGTCACGCTCATGACGTGGATGTTGCGGCTATGCAGAGAGGCCAGCAGCAGGATCGAGGCCAGATCAGTGCCCTTGGCATCGGTGATCAGAGGCTTGGTCGAGGGCCAGGCTCCGAAGTGGTTGGTCACAGCGGCCACCTTGTTGATGTTGCCCGAAAGGTGGTTGAAGGGGATGAACAGGGAGCCGACCTCGCTGGTGACTTGGGTGACCTGATCAGAGTTGGTGGCAGTGGCAGCAACAGAGATGTTGAAGTCGCAGTAGGACTTGTCTTGAGCGTTCAGTTGAACGATCTTCAGGTCACTAGCCTCGGTAACGGAGCTGTCAACGCCCACCGGCATCACACGGACCATGCTGAAACCAGCAGCGATCGAGGCCTTGCTAACCAACTCGAAGTCCTTGGAACCCGGGGTAACAAGATCCGGGACGAAGGCAGCAATGTTGATCAGACCGGGGAGGACCACGGTACGGTGGCTGGTCTGGAAGTCAGAGGTCTGGATGTTCAGAGGGAAGTGACGGGCGATGGCCTCAATCAGGATCTTCGCATTCTTGACATTGGTAACCAGGGGAGTCTGGTAGTCCACAGCCATACGACGGGTGCGGTAACCCTTCGACATGTAGTTGGCAGGGCGGCGGAAGCGGTTGTTGGACGGCAAGTTGATGTAAAGATCGATGAGGTTGTTCGACAAGTGCTGGGTCAAGGAGTACTCCGACTTGATGTCATCCTCCTCACCAGGCAGGTGCTCCAGGTACTTGACGGAGATACCGTTCTCCTTCAGGAAATCAGCAGTACCAGAAGTAGCAAACAGGTTGTATCCGAGGTTGGACAGCTTCTGGATGGAAGGCAGCATCTCCATCTTCTCCTTGTATGAACCGATGGAGAAGAGGATGTTGCGCTTGGGGAGACGGAAGCCAGTAGACAGAAGGGCCTTGAGGTAGGCCTCGTACTTGTCACGGCCGAAAGAGGCAACCTCACCAGTCGAGGCCATCTCAACACCCAGCACGGGATCAGCACCCGAGAGACGCGAGAAAGAGAACTGGGGCACCTTGACACCAACATAGTCCTTGGGAACGTTGACAGGGGGGTACTCGGTAAACGGAATACCGATCATAGCCTTAGTGGCCATCTCGATCAGGTCAACGCCCATGACCTTGGACACGAATGGGAACGAGCGCGAAGCACGAACATTGCACTCAATGACCTTGATGTCATTGTCCTTGGCAATGAACTGGATGTTGTAAGGACCAGTAACGTTCAAAGCGTTACCGATCTTGCGGGTCGCTTCCACAATGCGACGGACAGTCTCCTCACTCAGGTCCTGCGGAGGCAGGATAAGGGTGGCGTCACCAGAGTGGACACCAGCGTTCTCGACGTGCTCCGAGATGAAGTGGCCAACCATGACACCGTTGCGGGCCACGGCATCCATCTCAATTTCCTTGGCGTTCTCGATGTACTTGGTGATGACGACAGGGTGCTCGCGAGAAACATCAGCAGCCTGGTTCAGGTAGTTCGCCAGGTCGTGCTCGGAGTAGACAGTGTTCATGGCAGCACCGGAAAGGACGTAGGAGGGACGGACCAGCACGGGGTAGCCGACTTTGTCGCAGAAATCACGGGCTTCATCGATGCTGGTCAGTTCCTTCCAGGCAGGCTGGTCAACCCCGATACGGTCCAGCATGCGCGAGAACTTGTAACGGTTCTCGGCTCCATCGATCATCTCGGGCGAAGTACCCAGGATGTTCACATTCAGACGGTGCAGGGGTAGAGCAATGTTGTTCGGGGTCTGACCACCCATGGACATGATCACACCGCTTGAAGCCTCAAGCTGGTAGATGTCAAGGACGGTCTCCAAGTTGATGTTCTCGAAGTACAAGCGGTCAGCCTCGTCGTAGTCGGTACTGACGGTCTCAGGGTTGTAGTTAACCATGATAGTCTTGTGGCCTTGCTCGCGGAGAGTGCGGATAGTGCGCACCGAGCACCAATCGAACTCGACGGAAGAACCAATACGGTAGACACCAGAGCCCAAGACCATGATACCGTGATCTTCAAAGCTCAGATCGTGCTCAGAGGCATTGTAGGTCAGGTAAAGGTAGTTGGTCACGGCCGGGAATTCAGCAGCAACAGTATCGATCTGCTTGACAATGGGCGTAATACCTGCCTCAACACGCATGCGGCGAATAGCCAGCTCATTGGAGCTCAAGAACTTGGCAAGCTGACCATCCGAGAAACCAAGCTGCTTAGCCTGACGGATCATGTTGATGGGAACGATGGTGGCATTGAAGGTACTCAGGGACTTGCCAAAGTCGCTCAGTCCCTTGAGGCGGCTCAGGAACCACTTGTCGATGTTGGTCAGCTTCCAGATGTCATCAACGCTGTAGCCGGCGTGCATAGCGTTGGCAATGGCAAACAAACGCTGGTCAGAAGGAGTCTGGAGCTCGCCCTTGATAGACATGAGAGCACTGGTCTCGTTGAAGCCGAGGTTGTGGAAATCAACGGAACGAATGGCCTTCTGGATGGCTTCTTCAAAAGTGCGACCAATGCTCATGACTTCACCGACACTCTTCATGGACGAACCTAGCTGGGTCGAAACACGAGTGAACTTCTTCAGATCCCAGCGGGGAATCTTGACAACGCAGTAGTCGAGCGAGGGCTCGAAGCAAGCACAAGTGGACTTGGTGACGGAGTTCTTGATCTCGTTAAGAGGAATACCCAGACCCAACTTAGCGGCAATGAAGGCAAGCGGGTAGCCAGTAGCCTTGGAGGCAAGGGCCGAGGAACGGGACAAACGGGCGTTGACCTCAATGATGCAGTATTCTTTGGAGAAGGGGTTCAGGGCGTACTGGATGTTACATTCACCGACAACACCAAGGTGGCGAATGACATTGACCGCAGTCGTCCGCAGCATGTTGTAGTCCTCGTCGGAGAGGGTCTGGGAGGGGGCGACGACAATAGAGTCACCAGTGTGAATACCGAGAGGATCGAAGTTCTCCATGTTGCAGACGGTGATACAGTTGTCCTGGCAATCACGCACGACCTCGTATTCGATTTCCTTCCAGCCCTTCATACTGCGCTCGATCAGCACCTGAGGGCTGACGGCCAGAGCCTTAGTGCACAGGTCCTTCAGCTGCTCCATGTTGTCGGCGAAACCACTGCCGAGACCACCAAGGGCGTAAGCTGCACGCACAATGACGGGGAAGCCGATGTCCTCAACGACTCGCAGCGATTCCTCAATGGTCGAGGCAGAAGCGGATTTGGCACATTTCTCCTGGATTGAATCCATGCTACGAGCGAATAGCTCACGGTCCTCGGTGGTGATGATGGTGTCAATAGGAGTACCCAGGACCTTGACACCGAGGGACTCGAACTCATCCTTGAGCTGAATACCGACCTGAAGAGCGGTCTGGCCACCAAATGTGACGTAAATGGCATCGGGGCGCTCATGCTTGATGACCTTGCGAACAAACTCGGCGTTGACAGGCAGGAAGTAGACCTTGTCTGCCAAACCCTTGGAAGTCTGAATGGTGGCAATGTTGGGGTTGATCAAGATGGTGTAGATGCCTTCCTCCTTCAGCGCCTTGATAGCCTGGCTACCTGAGTAATCGAACTCTCCAGCCTGTCCAATACTCAGGCCACCACTACCCAGAACCAGGACCTTCTTGACGTGCACGCGGGGGGCAGCCTTGACGTTGTCAGCCTTGAGGCCACCGGGAAACTCCACGGGCTTGTTGAGGGGCTCGGGAGAGGCAAGGCTCTTCTTGATGGTGTTGATGAAGACGTCAAACAGATATTCGGTGTCCCGAGGGCCAGGGGTGCTCTCCGGGTGGAACTGAACACTGAAGAAGGGGCGGCTGATATGACGGATACCTTCGTTGCTGCCATCGTTGGCGTTGACGAACAACTCCTCCCAGCCGTCCTGAAGGCTGGAAGCGTCCACAGCATAACCGTGGTTCTGAGAGGTGATGTGGCACTTGCCCGAGATCAAGCTCGTGCAAGGAATGTTGTGACCACGGTTACCGAACTTCATCTTGCTCGTGGTAGCACCAACCGAGCGAGCGATGAGCTGGTGGCCCAAACAGATACCAAAGACAGGTGTCCGGGCATCCTTCAGTGTCTTGGACAGGTTGTTGATAGTAGTGGTCAAGGTGGCAGGGTCACCGGGACCATTCGAGACGAACAGACCGTCGTAGTCCTTTCCGGCCAGGGTAGGGAAGTCGTAGTCCCAAGGGACGACCAGGACCTCGACGCCACGGGCAAGGAGGCAACGGAGCTGGTTGTGTTTCATACCGACGTCCAAACACAAAACCCGAACGGGACGACCCGAGGGGTGCTTGAGGGCAACATTTTCGGGGGGGATGAATAGACGAGGCTCACGAATGGAGACTGCAGTTGACACCATCGCGGTCAGAAACACAATTCTCTCAATTATTTTATCAGATGCATATCAGGATCACTCACCCTCATTGACGAGGTTCTTGGTGTTGGGGTCCACCCAGTCGATCTGCTCAAAGTGCGACTTCCAATTTGCCGCATCGATGCCAGCGGCCATATCGTTGGTGGCACCAGCGTTTTGGAGTAGCATGCGGCCAAGCATGCTACCCTTCTGACGAATGCGCTTGGTCAGCGCACGGGTATCGACACCGTGCATGGCGGGAACGCCCTGCTCCTTGAGCCATTGGCCCAAAGAAGATTTGGCCAGGAAGTGAGAGAAGTCTTCGCCAGCATAGGTTGCCACCACCAATGCGGAGACGTGAATCTGGGTCGACTCAAAGTGCTTGGGCAGAGTCTTGAGCAGTTCATCCATCTGCTCGCGGTCCGGCACACCGTAGTTACCGACGAGCGGGAAGGTGATGACCAGAATTTGGCCGCGGTATGAAGGGTCGGTGATGGACTCGGGATAGCCGACCATACCGGTCTGGAAGACCAATTCACCGGCCACGCTCTTCTCCGCACCGAAGTTGTAACCCTGGTAGACGGTGCCATCCTCCAGCTCAAGGGCCACGAGCCGGTCACTGCCACCGCGGACGGGTAGAGACGCCGGGGTGATCATGGCAGCAGAGGCCATCTTGGGCAGCAGGTCCTTGTTGTTCTTGTAGGCTACTGCGCCGCCCAAGTTGGGACTGGTCGGGGAGGTCAATTCCTCGTGAGGGACCGACTGGGACATCGGAATTGGAGCAGCGAAAAAGAGGGGACAAGTCCTCTCGAGGACGATGTGAGCGAGTGCAGGTCACTCTACTGCAGCATCCACCAGTATGACTTTTCTTGAATAGGATTTTGATTTTTTTGGTCCTTGTCGGGGATGTGGAGGGTTTATAAAGGCGGGGAAGAGGTATAATTAGAGGAGATGAAGAGAACAGCTGCAAGAGCTGGAGGTATGAAGGAAGAAGAAGAAGAAGAGAAATTATGGCAGAATAAAATTTTCGTGCCACTGAGGGTCCACCGGTTTCGGTGTTGAGTGGGGCTGACCGCCTCAGAGTTTTCGCCCTGATTCGGCAATGTGCTCATAGTAGAATGTAATAGTCGGGTAGTACTGTACTGTGTTTACTGTGTATACGATGGCCCTCCATAGTTTCCGATTGTATTGCTGAGAATGCATTCTTCAGAGCATTCGATTGCGATATAGCTAAGCAAATGCAATGTCGATGTTCCCCTCCAAAAGTCTGCAGGGCGTGCAGGCGGTGAGTGCTGATAAGCACGATAGGCGATCGGAGATGCAGCGATGCTTGATATACGAGTACCTAGGTAATAGGTATGCTATTGAAGGAGATAGCCTGGGACTTGATGTTGATGAAGCTAGGATGGAGGATCGGGGTGAGTTAAAGGGCATGTTCAGGACCTCTGAAGATCGACATATACAATGACGAATGAGGACATTTCGGGCCGTGTAGCTGTAGAGGACAAGCGTGGAAGTACCTGTCGACTCCGTACTCTTTGAATACGCATTTAGATATCTACGAGTGCTTGAAGAACCTCCAATGTTCACATGGAAATACCCATGTAACTTATGACACGAGTTCCTACAAGATCTTTCATGTTTTCCCTCTATCAAGAGATCTGGTATCTCCAACCTATTATATGACTACAATATCCGTCACTCCTACTAGAAAGAGCAAAATTCAGTCATTTGCAGTGACTTACATAGTTTGTATTAAACCTGAAAGAGGTGGAATGTGCGGTCAGCTGCACCATGAGGCTGCACAATGACGTGCGGAGCGCCCAGATCTTCGATAGTTCCGACTCGCGTGTTTAACATGCGCTACCCGAGGACCTTACCTCGTCGATTTCTTCCGGGCCTGCTACTCCGGATTTATCGTGTCTTTCTTGCCCTTCTCGTGTATATACTTGCCACTTCAATGTGGTGACAAAAGACCTCTCCTCAACATTCCTCGGTCATGCAGAGACACACGTGAATTTCTCGCTCCTTACAATGCTGGCCTCTTTGCTTCGTCCAAAAGGACGGCGAGATCGCATTGACCAGACTACTTTCTATTCCCCACTCTCGCCCAGTGAGGCCTCCCCTTGGTTTCGAACGGTCGCGCGACGCGGTCCGCGACGCGCCCTGGATGCCGACCACAGCAGCGAATGCGACGCGCCAGAGCTCGAAGAGATCGACGAGGGAGTGGATGAGGACTGGGTGGGGGAAGACGAGCACGAGGACGAGGACGATGGGCCAGTCGAGTCAACCCCTCTTCTTCCCATGTTCTCTGTATCGCACTTGGGTACCGCCAGACCAGATACAAGATAGATCGTAGCAGGTGATTAACAAAAAAAATTACGACAGATGCTCTGCCCGTGTACGATATCACCCATGCCATCCGTCCACTGATCGCCTCCCGCTGCGAGACAACCTTGACCTGGGACCAACTTCGCTCGCCGCAGGTGTCCCAGTTCCTAGTCAAGCCGATCCAGCAGAAAATCATGTCGGCACACTTTTCACGAGCCACCCTCTATGCTTTGATGGCCAACTGCCTGCAGTTCGACAAGGAAATACAACTGAATCCTGGAAACAGTGGTGCTAATCAGACCAGGGCGATGGTGAGCGAACTGCTTGCCATCAAGTTATTGCGGGAATATACAACCAGAGAATTGATCGACGCCTTGTCATATGAGTTTCACCCTCTTCAGGGTCAGGACCCCGCTACTGCATGGCCATCTGGCCCTCGGGGGAGGCGGTTGGTAGGTTCGGCGCGCGTGTCGTGTCTGGAGGTGGCCATTCGTGCCCAGGCCAAACGATTCCTAGCCCATCCAGTCGTTGTGCAACAATTGGAAGCCATTTGGGCGGGCACAATCGTCTTTCACTCTGCCGCCGATCATTTGCATCGGCACGTTAACAGAAATGCCGCTGGCGAGCTGGACTATGGAACATCGGCGGATCTGAATGGAAACCAGGTGCCCGTCCCGGGCAGTGCGGCGCTTCGGCGCTCTGTGACTTTGTACAACCCCCGCGACGCATCATTGTTCAAGCTCTCCCGGTTGCGAGTTCCGCGCTATCGACAATTTCTCTCGACATTATCTTTCGCGGTGCTTCTAGGGCTGTTCTTGGCGGTCCTGGAACAACGTAGTCGGTCGATCACATCCCTGGAGATTGTATTCTGGTTCTGGAGTGCAGGTTTCATGCTGGATGAGATTGTCGGGTTTAATGAGCAGGGGTTCAGTCTTTACCTCATGAGCTTTTGGAACCTTTTTGACTTGGGGATATTGTTGCTGCTCTTTTGTTACTACTGCCTGCGGATCTACGGGGCTTTCTTGACATATCCGCGGAACCGTGAGTTGGCCGATCAAGCATACGACATTCTGGCTGCCAATGCGGTACTGCTGTTTCCGCGCCTTTTTTCGATCCTTGACCACTACCGCTATTTTTCGCAACTGCTGATTGCGTTCCGCATTATGGCATCGGACCTGATCGCGGTATTTGTGCTAATTGTGATTGCATGTAGCGGCTTCTTCGTCGCCTTCTTGTCCTTTGGAGACAATAACTCTCCGAAAGCAGTGGCATACGGCTTGTTCCAAATGCTTATGGGTTTTACACCCACTGCCTGGGCAATGTGGGAAGAGTACAACTTCGTGGGAAAGATTATTCTGACAGTCTTCCTCTTTATATGTCACTTCGTTGTGGTGACTATACTAATTACGGTTCTCACCAACTCCTTCATGAGGATTGTTCAAAATGCCAACCAAGAGCACCAATTCCTGTTCGCCGTCAACACCATTTCCATGGTCAAATCCGATGCCCTCTTCTCCTACGTGGCCCCGGCAAACATCATCGCTTGGCTTGTGACGCCTTTGCGATCTGCGATACCGTTCCGCCAATTCATTAAGCTAAATCGGACAATCATCAAGATCACACACCTACCGATCTTATTCACCATCTGCTTTTACGAGAAGACAATTCTCAGCGCTCGAGTAGTTGAGCCGATGGATCTGGTCGAAAACACGACTGGTGAGGAAGCATCAGCCCCCCTGCAAAATTGGCGACCCAGTCGTTTCCGTGGGTTTAGCTCGAGAGTACACCGGCTGGTGCGACAGCCATCTGTTGCGACACATCAGAAAGACCAGGCATTAGAAGAAGTGTTCCGAAGGCCTCTTGGGGACGAGGGGGTGCACGAACGACCGAGCAGCATTCGGAAGCGACAGACAAACAACGTGATCAAAGACTGGATGCAGGAGATTGGCTCTGGTCCGGCTCATACCCCCGATGAACAAGATTCAGCCGTCCTTGAAATGCTGCCACGTCGACCTCGGCTCCCGTTCCGGAAGACATTGACTGCACATGGACGCAACTTTACTGAGACTACTCGTTCAGTGGCATCAAATCCCGAAGACCGAGTCAGTCATATTGTTAGCCCCGCATTCCGACCTCGTCGCAAAGCGGTCTCGCCTACTCGCACCCGGCAACTATCCCCGCACACGGATATGGAAGGGGATGATGAACTTACTAGTGACGACGCAGAGTCAGATGGCAAATATTCGGATAAAGAATCCATTGATGACGACAAGCATATCGGGAGCACCGAGAAAACGACTCCCAAGTTTTACAGTTCTCGGCCATCCACTGCGCGAGTGTCACGACGTGGCAGTCCCACACGCCGGCCCAAGCACACACGAAATGCTTCCGGCATTACCATGCTCTATAATCCGATCGGGTCCCCGAATGAAGGAACCGAGGGTCGAACCACCCCTCTACGACCAAACGACAGCTCCTCCGAGGATGAACTTGCCGCTCCTGTCTCTGCGTCCGCAGACCAAGGTACGATGAGAAAGCATACGTTGAATGCGATACTGGCTCGCAATGCGTCTGTCGGCTTGAACCCAATATCTGTTCCGGAGATGGACTATCTCTCCGACCGTCCTTCTGCACGACGACAGCGCTCTCTGCTGTTTGACCTAGGGTCTGATCTGGGAGATAATAGAGCAGTGGCCGGTGGCTTTGCGGGCGCCATCCCCAGCAGCTTCAATACCCAGATGGGACTCGCCACTGAGGGTCTCCGCCGAGATGTGCCTAATCAGGACATGCTGAGCAAGTTAGTTTTGGCTCGTATGAATAATATTGAAGAAGGCTTCCGCGAGGTGATCAAAGAAGTCAAAGATCTTGCACGTGGCGGGTCCAGTCGCAGTCGCAGTCGCAGTCGCAGCCGCAGCCGCAGCCGCAGCCGCAGCCGGCCCGACCAGCTTCGAGCAGTTGGACGTGAGAAGGAGAAGAAGAAGCGAGGAGGGAAGAAGGACCCCCAAAAGCGCAGGCCTAAATCGGAGGGAAATAGTGCCGGGCGCGACAGGGGACCCGACGAGGAAGCATGAATGATTTCCGGTGTTACTATTGTATATGTATCATGGGTGGCACTTGTCTTATGGCGCTTTTATCTTGTCTATCTACAAAATATCATGAACATACCTAGGGGAGGTTTCTATGTAGATCATCTTGGAAAAAAATACAAAACATTCATTAAAAGATGGAGAAAACGTTGTAAAGTTGTGATGCTATACCACGATTTCCATTTTAGTGCGCGCCCCTCGCCGCTTTTGTACCCACCGAGCACAATCCACGTTACTCAGATCTTGGGTGCCCCCAGCCTAATTTTGGGTTCTTCCCGGGATCACCTCAAAAAAAGGAAGAAAAAATAAAGCCGGCATTTTCAATGCTAAATTGGTCGCTCTAATTCGAAAACCCTGAGATATCTCATATCTTTCATTTGGGAACGGTCGCTCCATTTTACCTTGGGGGTAGTACATCCATTCCGTCACCATCAAACACCCGCAATCAGAAATGGCGGCAAAAAAACTATCCATTCTACCGGCGGACATGATGGAGTCACAATTGTGCACAATTGACCTCCTAGCGGCGATGTTCCCGTCACCAGGCGAGCTGGAAATCCCTGAATCAACCACTCGATGTGTCGAGAGACTCCGGGACTGGTGCTCCATGCCTTCTGGGGTCCCAGAAGGCATCCCTCCAAGTATATCTCTCGCCGTCCGTCTACCGATTGCAGATGGAGATAAAACAATCGAGGTCAATGTTTCCGTCCCACTACAATGTGAGGATTCGGAGACAGTTGGCTGCGACCAGCCACCGTCATTAGGCTATTCACTTCGACAGCCGGACTGGATGTCCAAAGCCGAGCTAGCCAGACTTGCCCCCTCAATACCGCAAGGCGACGCTCTAGAGGCATTTGAATACATTCAAGCCGGAGCCAACCGCTTTCTTCAAGACAAGCAGTCGCAGTCACAGGCTGCGACTCCAGAAGAAAGCTCCAGAGGACCGCTCGTGAGAGTGTGGTTCTATTTCCCGTCTCTGTCAACCCGTAAAAAGAGGGATGATATGGTCAACCTCGCGCCAGAATACTCTTTGACGGGCTTTGTGCTGGCGGGCAAGCCGGGTGTATTATGTCTGGAGGGCGCGTCGACGGACATCGATGCCTACATGAGCTTCATCAAGACACATTCGTGGGGTGATATTCCTAGTCATCAGAAAAAGGTCCGCGAGAGGTTTCGAGAGACGGAGGGTATTCAGAGAGTATTTTCAGGGATGGAGGAAATCACGGATTCCCTAGGGGAAAGAGGCGGACAGCGGGCCAATCGGGGGGATATGCAGGCGTTGGAAGCCTGGTTGGGGACGAAAGGGCTCCACGAGGCATTTGAAAATGTAATATTTTAGACTTTATCGCTCTGCTCATGAAATATCCTGTACTATACCATCGCATTTGGAATGGTGAATATCAGCTACCTAGATAGTACGTATAGCAGTCTCTCCGTACTCCGTCTTCTTGACACTTTAGTCTCTTATCTCCTTTAGGAATGTCACCCACACCTAGCCCCTTGGATCCACTGCCTTTCGCGTAGCGCGGCGGATGTCTGATTACCCATGTATGCCCAGCCCTTCGTTGGTTGTGACTGAGTTACTCTCCGCCATGCCAACGCTTCCATGCCAACAAGTGAAACATGAACCAGCTACCTCCCATTACTCCGGCAGCACTCATCATGGCGATAGAGCTGGACCTTGATCGGACTTTGTCAGAGTCCGTGGCATTAGAGGGGAAGAGAGACCAACTTTATAGGTTTGCGCCCATTGATAGACCGTCCCTTCAAGGTAGCCATATCTGTTGTTTTCACAGTCGCACTCTTCGTATAGTTTGTATATTAGCGAAGCAGAGCGGAAGAAGAGAGTTTTATGGCAAGGGCTCCGAGGAATGACATCGAGATGAGCACATTGACAAATCTCTGGATCTGGATCAGTCGACCATGGTTGAGGAATAAGCCTCACGGGTCCTTACCTGTCCTCTGGATACCCGGAAATAGTGAAGTTGCGGACTGTAATCACTCTTCTTGCGCCCTCTTTGACTGCTTGGTTCTGGTCTATTCACACTATTCGGATTCTAAACGACTCACGATATTGAATGACTATGACCGCATCAGCCCGCAAAATCACTTCACACGCGAGACGCAATTCTGGGCATATTATGGCTCTGGACTTGGGATCATGGAAGAGCGGTGCGGGTTGACTGTAAAGTTCGGTGGCGTTTTCTAAGTGAGACATGGAACCTAAGAAGGGGGAAAACTAAGAAAGGGGAACAGAGGACGGTGATTGGCTCCATTTGACTAAGATGGATGCACGGGCCTCTTTGAATGGCCCACTTATATAAGCCATGCTGATCAATCTTCTCTTCTGTGCTGCATGTTGAACTTCATTATGGGCATGGAAACTTCTGTCCCTCTTCAGTATCTACAGGTACAATGGCTGACCGCCCTGATAGACCTCGCCTTGGTCTTCCAGAGCTCATGTTACAAAAGATGGGGTTCTATCATCATCCGGTCTTGTACATTCGAGTTATTTCTAGTCCCAACTATCCGATGTTTTGCCATTCTGATCCTCTACTGTCTAGGATCATGCTTTGTCTTCTCGCATCTCCTTGTGTGGTGGTTTATCCCATTTGTCGTCAATATTGTGATGCGGCTTCATGTCGCTATTATCGGTTCAACATTTATTCAGCACTCATGCTTTTCTTAATTAGCCTCTGGAAGCTCTTTCAAATTAACGTGCCAATCAGATAAGTTTATGGGCCAGCTTCTGGATGGAGACCAGAATGGTGTTACCTAGGAGGATCCTAGCCTTTTTGCTTCCTTGCTGCTCCACTCGGTCCTATATTCATGTACGAACCCTTGAAGCTCCTACGATGTGTTACTCCGTAGTGAGGTCACCTTTGATCGCCCATTATCACATGATTGCAGGAAATTGGGGGGATATGTTTGAGAGTACTTGGGTCCTGCTTAAAGATGTACAAAGATGGCTTTAACAAAGTTCGGATACCGATCCCTATCGTGAATCAGGCATCATAGGTAAAGACATGAGAATAAAAGAGCTATGTCATTGAAAACCCCGGTCAACTCTTAGACTTCTAGAGATGTAGAGTCTACAGGAGACTCTGTTTATGTGTGAAATCGTCAAAGGGTATATAGGCACCATAACAGTCATGAAAATATAAGTTGAGAAGATCAATTAACGTCTCGAGCAAGGAAAGACGGGGCGATTGTCTAACTGCCTAGTCACAAATTCTCCAATGCTTCTCATCCTGTCTTTGGCTTGAATGAGTCAGCCAATAATGTGGCTGCGCACACTTGTGATTGGCCGCATCGAATAGGCAGCGGTGTTGATACAATGAGCCTCATTTGCTCCTGCCCCTCATACGCATCTTACTGAGACTTATCTGCTTTTCCACTTGTACTCAGGGTAATCTTGTAATCCTCACTTGTTCCTTTACAGTGGCCTCGGATTGTCACTCATCTTTTACATCCGGCCCCGAACTGCCAGGTGTACCTCGACTCTCTCTCAAGTTGTTCACTCGCCAGCCATCAACCCAATCTAAACAAGCTGAGCAAAACAATGGCGCTACCGCTTCTTCTCTTCCCTGACGGGGATACCCTGGTCTACATTGATCCAGCACCAAAGGATGGGGCTCAGAACTTACCGAGGCCGACAGCCGTTCATCGCGTCCACAGTGACATGCTTCTGGCGACCGGCTCAAACTATTTTCAGTGCCGTTTAGGTCCGCGATCACAGAACCGAGTACGAAAGCAGCGTGGCTTTTCGCATAAACTGCCCGAGGGCATCAAATACGTTCTAGATCTGACACCCCCTATGCTGGAAGAGGATGCTATCATTTCGATGACTGAGGTATCATGCCCGATGGGAATCAGAACTTGGGTACGCTTCGGGCCCATGTGGGATCTGCCCTCTCAGTGTGTTGGGGGAGTCGACGAATGCGAGACGGTGGAAGAGGTCATTCTTCCATTTGTATTAGACACCTCGCCAATGGAAGAAGATGACGAAAATCTGGATGACGAAGAGAGTGCGGACAAAGAAGAGGAACATGCACTTCCTCTCACCCGCCAACGGGCTGGCCTCCCAGTCGAATACTCGGCCAAGCGCCACCGCGATGGCATTGAGCAGATCTTGCATGTTCTGGAGGGGCTGAATGTCATCCTCGATACCCCGTGTAAGCTATGGACCTTTTTTGCAGTGGCCAAGCTCTTCGATGTAGCAACGGTTCCCGCCGTGGGCGATTTGATCAGCTCCTGGTTCTACATGGCGAACAACACGCGGTTCATCGAAATTCACCCGAAGATTGCATATCGGGTGGCCTGTGGGATCAAATCCCAGGCCCTTTGCCGCGATGCATTCGTTGGCTTAGTTGGTGATGAGGCCATGTTGTATCTGATCCGATCTGGCCGGCTGCGCCCACTGAAGGCGTGGGAGAGACACTTTGCTCGTAGCCGCTTCTCTGATTGCTTGGATGACATCGAGGTCCAACGCATCGAGTATGCCAGCAAGAGCTTTGCAGAAGATGTCATTGGACACTTTCTGCATCTGGCCGGGACCGATATGACCTGGCTAGCGGATATCGTGGAGTTCAGGAAACTTACACAGCACATTCAGAATAGCCCTGTCGACAAGAATATGGTTCTTGCGCTGATCGCCGCGCTGAGAGACTACATTCGATACAAGATCTACAGGGCTCTGGTGGCAGTCAGAGACCCGTTGCGATCGTCCGATACTGTGCCAAAGAGAGGTACTGCTCCATACTCAAACGCCTTTCGGCACCGTGACATTCTGCAGCGGATTATCGGTAAGAAGTTCTGGGTAGAGCTTCTGACCCTGGATTTTAAATCAAGTGGGCTTTATGGGACAGAAGAGCACTCTTCGATTGCGGAAGTTGGCAGTGGTCTTCTCGCGTTTCGAGGCCAAAAAGCTGCGCGGATTCGCCACCCCTCTCACATATGGCTCGGTCAACGTGTTGATCATTTCAATTGCGCCGTCACCCGGGTCAATACAGGCATCAACCTGCGAGCTGCGAATTCTCCAACCGAAAACGAGAAGAAGCGGGGGAACTTCAGCTTGAATCACCGTAGCCCTCTTTCTGGGACTGATCCCTCCACGAGCGCTGATGCCAATACTACCCTTCCATTTAGGCCGGCTCCCGGTGCCAACGCCTTCACGAACATCGATGTGAACATTTCACTTCCATCCAGGCAGGTTCCATCGCAGAAGAACCCGAGTTCCCCGTCAGACGAATTTTACGATGTATTCGACTCAATCGCCGAGGATATGAGGTTAGAAAGGCTCTTCAATTCGGATGTGGACGACAAAAAATTCAATCTCCACATTTTCTTCATCCAAGTCTCATCATATGTGAGAAGCTATACATTAAGACTAATTTACCCCCGTGATATACATGTCATATCGCTCGACGCAACCGATACTCTGACTTGCTTGGGAGACAATCAGTTCCAGTTTTTGCCTCTATGGGCAGGTGGTAACGACGATGGGACCGGGGGTGTTTTCACAGACCCCAACATTCCCATCATGAGCAACGGTGGTTTCTCTGCGCCCGGCCCTGCAGTGCACACTGGCAGCGATGCCTCGACCGATGACTCGTTCAGCGAGATCGGCCCAAGTGATTCTATGAGCACCATCCATGGTGCCTCGCACCACGCTACATTTTCTCACATGTCCGATTTCATGTCGGTCAACTCTGCTGGTATGGCTCTAATTGAGAAGAAAGATGAGGGAGCTGGGCACAAAGCCGTTGAGTCGGTGTTTAGTGACGCTGCAAGTTTGGTACTATCGATCCAGTCTAGTGAAGAGGAATTGGACTTGGACGATTGCTGTGACGGCGTTAGTACTGTGATCATGGGGTCTCCCAGTCTTTGGGACGATACTGATGCGGATCATCCCGACATTGTTGAGGAGCTGGACGATGGGGAGTTCGAGCTGATTTGATGGAGATGGAAACACAGATCAAAAGGAGTTAGGGCTGTTTTCTTTATGACTCATGAGATGGTAATATCGCTAATATGAATGCGATGAGCTTGGAAATTTTTAAAAAGAGATCAAGACGAATCAAGACGACGCCATGAATGATGAATTAGGGAAGTAGAGAAGTAAATACAGTCCAAGGATGATACGCCCCGACACCTGATGACGTGACTAAGCGGTGTCCACCTGCGCATGGGAACTACCGCAACTACTGCGGACGCAACTTACCTGTTCCACTCAGCTCGGCTTTTTCCTGTTTAGGATCTGACCATTTGTATTCCCTCCGCTCTCACATCTGCAGATATCAGCCATGGCTTCCTCCTCCAAGGCTCCTAGCTACCTGCTCTAGTGAGTGACCTCCCTCCGAGGAGACCGAGCATCAGGGCACTAACGACACTGGATACCAACAGCTCCTGTATTGCCCATCGCACCACCATTCTAGCCGAACATTCATCTCCGGGCACCTCTTCGACCTCTGCCTCATCCATCGCGTCGATCATCCTCCCCAAAATCACCCACGACAAACCCCAGAAGTTGACTTACACCCATGAACGACTGTTCGTCCATTACATCGCCGACTCCCCGACAGGCGACTCGGCCGACGACCAAACCGGTCGCACCGAGACCAGTAGTCATGCGCCCCTCACCTATCTTGTGGTCGCATCCGCCGAGCAAGGCCGCCGCGTCCCATTCGCCTACCTGCTGGAGATGAAGCGCAAATTCCTCGCCACCTACCCACCCTCCAGTACGGACTTTTCCACCTTACCCGCCTACGGATGCGCAGCCTTCAATGGAGAGCTACGGTCTCTGCTCCAAACATACAACACCGCCCCGCCAGCCGACTCACTCGCCACGGCGCGGCGCGAGATCGACAGTGTCCGCGACATCATGACCGAGAACATTGAGCGGGTGCTTGAGCGCGGCGAGCGGATCGATCTGCTGGTGGATAAAACGGATCGTCTGGGCGGAAGCGCGCACGATTTCCGTATCCGGAGCCGTGGTCTACGGCGGCGGATGTGGTGGAAGAACATCAAGCTGATGGTCCTGCTCGGCGTGGTAATTATCTTCCTGCTGTATCTGTTTATTGGTATGGGCTGCGGGCTACCGGCGTGGTCGAGTTGCGTCGGGCATAAGAAGTCGGAGTGAAGCCCGTGAGTGATCAGGAGGTCGCTTTCCATACTACAGATTCAACTTTTCAGCGAGCGTAGCCCTGCGTCTTTTACTTCCTCTTTTTGATTGTTTCCTAAGTGGACTCTGATGAGGTATGATACGATGGTTTTTTCTTCTCTTGTGTACATTAAATCTAGCCATTTACATTTAATTCTCACATGGAATCTGGAATATATACGCCTGCGCAATACCCAGGTACTATTCCTCTGAGCACTATCTGGCCTGGGACCATTTAAGACTGGGCTCAAGATGTTCTTAATTGATTCCAAGGAAAGCGATACCAAGCAAACATAAAATATATCGGAGACCCTATGCCTGTTCAGAGCTTTGTCTATTTTAAAGAGGCCAGTACAACCTAGACTAATCGCTATGAAGGCATGTACCTCACTATCAAACCCACATCATCAGGCATCAGTGTCGGTCTGCAAGCGAGACAGAACCAACCGGTCGTTGACCAGAGGATAGTTCTGTGTCCTTTCTCCGCCATTCCGTTACCTCTCCAACCATGGGTCCGTCGAAACGGGATTGACGAGGAGATAATTGGGCGAATTGCAATGTTTTCAGAATCAGGGATAAGGGCAAAGCTCGCTGCAATGTAGCTTGAGTGAACATGTAGTATAGACCGGGAACGCAGTTGAACAGGAAGAACGGTCTTTTGAAGTTGAGCTACAGCTGTTGACGGTTGCTCTTGCATACCTACACATCACGAAAGGATAAGTAGTTCAGTAAAGGGAAGCTCATAGGATGATGATTCTCCTTTTTCCCGTTTTGTCGCGATGCACCTTTGTCTGCAGATGGTGCTGATCGTAGCTAGGGAAACACACATTAAGTTCTCCCATACCATCATGGCCATTGAAAATGCTCAGCGACAAACTCGGGGCCTATACGACGACGTGCGCCTCATGACCTCACTCGAAGCTCCGTTGTTATTCAGGGTTGACATTAAGGTTGAGCTTGAGGTTAAGGTCGAGTCTCGAGTCTTTTAAAAGGCTGTGCGTCACGTGCATCACCCACATCACGTGCTTTTGGTGGATCCATCTCTGCTCGATGATTGGCGAGCTCCGCGACGAGTTAAATCGTCACGCAAGGTCTGGAGCTCCTTTGAGATCTTCAACCTTGAATCTTCATTCTGTGCTTGTCCTGTGCCATATCGCTTACCTAGGCCCGGCGAATGTGCGACAGTGCTTCCCTCGAATCCCCTATCTCGTCCAGCTCCAGCAATGCTCTCTTAGTCTGTCGCTTTCGTCCTCGAATTGACCCATCGTGACTCCGATATGGATGTGCGGGACGAATATGAGCAGTCCCAGGATCCAGAGAGTGCTTATGGGCATCTGACAATTGATGAATCCGCGCTCGTACTGCAGGATGCGTTGCTGCAACAGCAGCAGGCCCGGCGTGCAATTCAAGCTTCGCGGGCATCCCCACAGGGAGGAGGGGATTATGCGAACATGAGTTTGGATGAGTGGCTTTGGCAAGCGACTGTGTTACAGCGACAGCAGCAGACCCGGAAACCAATTCAGGCTTCGCGGTTCTCCTCACTGGGAGGAAGAGATCACAGTTCGAACACGCGTTTGAACCAGAGCTTCATCAGTCCCAGCTATCCCTATCAACAAGGGCAGCAGGCACAGCAGGCTCAGTGGCAGGCACAGCAGGCCCAACAGCAGGCTCAGCAGCAAGCTCAGCAGCAAGCTCAGCAGCAAGCTCAGCAGCAAGCTCAGCAGCAAGCTCAGCAGGCACAGCCAGCGTATCCGATAACTCAAGGAAACCAGAGGCAGCAAGGTCAGGGGCCTTTTGGACAGCCGTTCTTTCCAAATGATGGGACCCAGCAGTACACAAGGCAACCTACCACCAAGCCATCGTCCTCGTATCCGTCTAATACCTCGCGTCGCACCCACAATTACCCGGCGAATCCTTCTCAGCCAGCCTCAACTCAAGGAATGACCAACCCAATCACTCAGTTAGCATCCCAGTTCCAATCTTCCGAGGCCCGAAACATCATGTCGGATTCCCCTCACTCGCATCCACCAAGACCTCCTTCCCAAACTGCCCCGCCGTCATTCAAAACCCAACACCGGCCGCCTCAAGAGTCAAACTCAAGAAATACTGGTCCTAAGCCGTCGATGGCCTCAAGGGGGCTCCCTTCATCGAGAGCTTCTGGTGTGTCGGGGAGTCAGGCCAAAGCGGCTCCGCCTGTCCCGCCTGCTAAAAAGCAGCGACTCAAGGATGGCTCCGGACACGCGGTGAATTCTCCATCTGGTACATCTCAGTTCTCGAAATATGCTTATCGGTCTCCGGCTCGACCGTACGGCAAGAAGCAAGGCGAGCTTGTCCAGCCGGTTGATGCTAAAGATGCAGCTCTTAAAGAGTGCTACGATCCTGCCACCATCGCACGCGATGTATTGATCAATGCTGACAAGCACCCCAATGAGCCCAATCTGAACTATCACCTAGAGATAGTCAGTCAAAACATATCCTCCGTCGGTATCGCCTCAGACTTGGAAACGATTCGCTGGGATTTGATCGACCCGGACGTATCACGTGATCCGGTCATTCACCGCTCGCCCGCGCGTGCCCAGTCGCGTCCGTCGAGCGCTCTCAGCGCGCCTACTCGTCCATCACAATCTCTGCCCCCTCCTGCTCCTGCTCCTGCTTCCACGACCCCCGATATTCAGCAATCCCTTCGGTCGCTTCCTCCTCCCCCACCTTCGCCCCGATCCCCGCATCCGGCCCCGCATCCGACCTCGCCTCGGGTGTTTACAAGGCCGGCGTCAACGTCGAAGTCCCCATTCGTACCCAGGCCCACATCCACGCCCGTACCACAGCCATCATCACAGCCGCCGGCAGCGCTATCGCCCAACTCAAGGCAAACACCAGCCCCAGCCCCGACACCCACACCGACATCGGCAGCCCAAATCCAACTGCAAACGCCGTCTGGGTCTAGCTCAAGGCGGGATTTGGAGTCACCGATATCTAAAGTGCCATCGAGGTCTCCGCGTTCCTTGCCTCGCACGGAAGTCCAGGTAGAGATCCCTTCAAGTGCCCACAGGATGCCCCCACGCAAGAAGGTCCAGGTCGGCCGGCCTGGGAAGACTAGCAACAACTTGGAGGTGGCCATTCACCACGAGCCGACAGTCCCCTATCAGGTGTATCACTGCCAATGGACCGACTGTCAGGCAGAACTTCACAATCTGCAAGCGCTTCGTAACCATGTCCTCAAGGCTCATATCCCGCACAACCTCCAATGTGGTTGGATAGCATGTACGGACAAGACCCTACGGGCTGCGGCGGATATGTGGCAACATGTCAACGAGCAGCATATCCAAAAAGTGGGCTGGACTCTTGGGGACGGTCCAGTGGTACCTACATCTGGTGAGAAACCACCTGGCTACAATTGATAATTCTGCGCGGGAGTCACTTGTGTGATTCTCTTTGATTTCACTTGCATGAGCTGTCTAACGGAATCGCTATGTTAGCGGTTGATCAACCTGATTCATCCGGATTCCAGCTTTCTTTGCGGAATCCCCGCCCGGATACCATGACCCTGCCAGCCGACGAAAACACGATCGACACCTTTAGTCGCGTTCACGGCGCTTACAACCATAAGCAAAAGGCGGAGAAGATCCTGGAAGGGGGCAGCCACTGGAAAGAGGAGACTGGAGTCGACACAGATATGAGTGACCGGACCCTCTGCCGCCCGGCGATGCAGCCCTTTGTGCAAGACCAGGAGATGGCAGTTACGATCGCCAATGACCCTCTTGATTAATTTAAACGGCCGTATGTGACTTTATGATACCTGATGATAGCACAATTTATTTTGGGAGGCCAACCGGCCTTCTGGGCACTCCATCATTTCGCATGGCATGGCGGTGTCAATAATTTCGGAGCAACTTGCGGATAAACAATGTGAATGAATTGCAACTGCAGCAAAAAAAGGAAAAAGAGAAGCCAATTGGCATTTTGCCCAAAGGCCGTTATGACCATGAGCGGGTATTGTACATGCTTGTAGTCCACTTTCCTCCGTATAGACTGATTAAGCTGTGAGTGATGAGGATTCCTGCCCTTTTCTTCACAGCTTCGTATATGACCTGCATCTTGATGTCTCCTGTAGAGGCCAGCTAAGGCATTTCTATGATGCTGCGGACTCGGCGGTGGTCCTAGATGGCTTCGTGGATTTGGATTTTGCGTTGTCTGAGGTCTCATCGTCGCGGGCATTGACATCGAGGAAGTGATAGAGGACAATCATCATCATGGCGCAGGATCCCAGAAAGATAGCCAGGCGGTAGAGGTCGCCGTCGGAGATCATGGTGGAGGTGGGGAGCAATTGAGCCGAAGTTTAGTTTAGGAGATGAGAAAAGACAGATCAATGCGACAATGCGACACAAGGATAGAGTGGTACGCAGAGAGATGAATGTGAAAGGTGGGAAGGTTGAAGGTGGACAAACGGGACGTGTCACATCGGTTTTACCGCCCGCAGCTGGGGACATCCTTGTCTCTCAAACCCCCTCCTTGGAATCTTCCGCCCGGTTTCCCTCTTTCACAATCGCTTTCTCTCTATATGTGCTTGCATCCTTCGTCATGACCGAACCGCAGGCCCACTTTGCTCCTGGGCTCTCGAAACCCACGAGACCCTCCCAACTGGCCTGCCTCTTCTGCCGGCACAAGCACCTTAAATGTGATGGGCAGACCCCCGTGTGTGGTCGATGTTCCCTCATAGGCGCCGAGTGCAACTACACCAAATCACGCAGAGGCTATAAAGGAGGCCAGTCGAAGAAGCGCCGCGCTGAACCGGGCTCCCCGGACCAGTTACCTGTTGATCCCGCCGGAGGCCTGGTCGATGTCCCCGTGGACTGGAATCTACATGGTGGCTTCCACTATACACGCACCATGCCCCCGTCATCTTCCGGATCTGCGAGTCCCGGATTGCATGATATGCCCGTAGCAATGGCGCCCTCTTCCCGACCCATTACCGGACCGCTGACCCCGGATTCTTCCTCGTCAGTCGGCGGGGATGGGTACCTACTCGATATCTACTATACGTACTTCCATTCCGCCCACCCGATCTTACCACCATTGCGATTTCTCTACCGGGAACATTTCCCGCATTATCTGGAGCAGGCGATGAAGTTCATCGCCTCCCACTTCACCCCCGCCGCCTCCAGTGAAACGTATCGACCCATGGTTGTCGCGGCGGTCCGAGACCAAGCACCTTCGGTCGAGAAGGTGCAGGCACTGCTTCTGCTGGCCATCGTGTTACATTCGCGCAATGAGCGTGGCGAAGCGGGGGAGTGCTTGGCTAGCGCCGTGGACCTGGCATTTGACCTCGGTATGCACGAGGCAACTTATGCGGAAACCGCCAGCAACGGCGATCCCATTCGCGCTGAATGTTTGCGTCGAACCTGGTGGGAACTTTTCGTGATCGAGGGTCTGTTAACGGCTCTTGGAGTACAACGCGTCTACCGCACTAACCTAGTACCACCGGTGGTGCCTCTCCCTTGCGAAGAGCGAATCTACCAGGACGGATTGACCGCACCACCTCCGCCAACTATCGCGCAATTCGACCAGCGTGTGTTCGCCGACGTGGAGCGCGACTTCTCCTCTTACACTTATCGAATTGAGGCCGTGCGCATTCTTGGCCGAGTGGTCGCAACACAGGAAATGGCGGAGGGTCAGCAGGACCATGTCGAAGCTATCGATGCCCGCATTGCTAGCTGGTTCCATCATCTTCCAGAGTCCAAGGCGGAACTGCTGCGTCCAGACGGCACCGTCGACGAGATCATGTTCCAGGCAACCATGATCGTGAACGGTGCTACCATCTACCTGAACTTTCCCCGTTCTGATCTTCTCTCCTCACCCGCAGTCGCGTCGGAGGTTATCTGTGGTCATCATGGCCCCATTAGTGTTCCGGCCTTTTCTCACCACGTCCATGCTATGAAGGCCATCAAGGCGGCTAGTGAGCTGTCCTCCTTAGCTGCCATCCGCTTACCCGTCGAAAGGCATACGCCATTCTTCATCTGTGCTCTTACACTTAGTTCCATTGTCCAGCTGGCAGCCTGCTCCGTCAAGGCGGGCTCTATGCCCGACCCGAGTCGTGATCGTATTGGTCTGACAATCGGCGTCTTCAAATCACTGGGCCGTACCTGGGCTATTTCGCAGTCCATCATGCGACAGATCAAAGCCGTCTCCCGCGATGTGTTGGACGTGGGTGTGCGCCCGAGCATGGACCCGCTTGATCTGACTTTCTGGGTTCAGGAAGGTCCCAGCTGAAGGGACCTATGGAGCAGAGATGTAGTCGTTTGAATGGGCATTATTGCATCGTGCATCTTCTCGCGTGCGCTTCGGGGCATCTCTTAGGAAGTATATCAAGGAGGTTGTAAACCCCTGGGTGGAATGGTATCTGTCTCACAAAGTCAGTTTCAATCCGGATTCTCGGTTTCTCCAAACTCTCGGTTTCTCCAAACTGACATTGTCAAGAATAGCAGAAATGAGCCTTACTGAAATTGACAGGGAAAACGGCATATGGACCGGGTGGAAAATCACTTGAACTCGAGCATGCCATTCTTGTTGGACACATTTATACCCTGTTCAGCCCCGGACGGATAAAGAGTTGTGTATCTGTCTAGATTCTTGCCTTCTCCGAACCCGACGCCTCTTGCTCTCAGCCTCTCAGCCTCTCACGCTGTGCATCTTGGGCTACGGAAGGCAACCCTCCAGGATTTCAAGAGCCATGGACCCCTGTCCGATTCCCATACTTCTCACCGTCGCTTTGAATCCTGTTCTTCTCTATTTGGGCAGCTCTGTGAACGAGCACATGGAGGAACACGATGTGATAGCTGATGCTCTGAGGCCTGATCACTCGGGCTGACTCATAACATGTTCAGATCCCGATTTCTTTTCTCACGTCCTCTTTCTCCCTGTGTTGAATATTCTCGTTACTAGCTGCTGCATTGAACCAACTAGCATTGCCACCTGATTGAGTCATGTTTCTGGGCTTGGTGGGATATAAAGCGTAATATTGAGCTCTCAACCTTCCAGGTACTCCGTATGTGCAGGATTATGAACAATACATGCAACTTATACCTAGGTACTCTCTCCTGGCACCATATCTCTCAGTCTTATTCCGACTAGACCTGCATTTCGAGGACCCCATCATAGGAGCAGCTGATTTCAATGTGCGAGTCGGGATTGTTCACGCATATCCACTTGGTTCCAGGGGCCTCTCCGTTGGCATTCGAACTCAGCAAAACCTGACCATCTTCAGGGATCGAGCCAGAAACCCTCTCGAGCTCCAGGGTAAACCGGTTAAAATCGGGAGGACCTTGAGGGAACTTGATGTAGTATTCGCCGTTATTGCAGCGTGCATTCTCCTTGGGCAGTTCCCCATACGTCCTAGACCACACGAGCGACAATTAGGGCTTGCAGCTTTCACTTTCACGGGTGATTGTTAATTTACCAGATTAGATTGCAATCAGTGGGAGTGTCGTCTGGATAGTTTGGATCGGTTACAGTGAAGTGCATGCTCGCGCCGGGGGACGTGGGCGCGGCTTGAGCCGAGAGAGCGCCGATTTGAATAGAATTGCTGGCATTAATCGGAGCAGCGATGGCCGAGCTAGCAGTAGCAGATAGGATAATAGAAATAGTAGTAAACTTCATTTTATCGATTGTCGGCGTATTAGATCAACGAGATATCAGGGTTGTAGTGGTTTTAGGTATGTTGCAATGCGCGGGAAGAACACATTATATACCTCGATATCTTGCTGGAAACAACATCTACTCTTCATAAGGCGCCCAGCATTTGCGTCAGTATCCAGGCAATTGAAGCTAGACATGTCTCGAAATGCAGTAGGAGCATTCGAGGCTGAGCGTAAGATGCAACCTTGGAACTCATGGACGCTGACAAACTCGCCTTACGGATTGACAATAACTAGTTAGGCTTTGGGCATCCAATATTGTGAAACAGATTGTGGGTCTTCAAAGGATCTTTTCTGAGTTACGATTTGTGGCTTTTTCATTTCGATTTAGTGCTTACTGTAAGATTGAATAAAATTAGCCAAAGCACCTCAATCCGGGTGGCACAAAACTCAAATACGAGAAATACGAGAAATCGATGATTGTTAGCAATCAAACTAGAGAATCTTCCTGCAGCTTAGTTCCATATTTAGGCCTGAGCCAGGTCCTGAGTCTCATGATATACCTAGGTATCCCGGTCTATGTTTAAAGTCCTTTCCCACCTAGATCCAGACCAAGTAGAAGATATAACTACGTCTCGAGTATGAAGCGAGTATAACCTATCTGCACGAATCATGTTTGCAGATCCTCCTGACTCACGGGACTTGTCTGAGCCCTGAATCTATGGAACGCATCCCAGTAAGTATCGTGTTCATCGTAGATGTCTATCTACTCAACACCATGTCCGCAATCAGTATCCACGTAATGGTGCGTTGCATGGCAGCGGCCATCTTCCCTCTGTTCGAGGGACCTGTGTACAACAGCTTGGGCATCAACTGGTCGGCCACTCTGCTTGCCGGTCTATCAGCAGTAATCATGTTGTCTTCCATATTGTTCATGATTTATGAAGAGCTGGAGTCGTTTTCCCGTCGGGGACATATAGAACCACCAACCAACCTTGGAGAAAGAGTGTAGAGTACATCACAGAGAGATAAAATGCTATTCTTTTGAACTCTTAACGATCCCACGTAAAAGTCAGGGGTATCTCAAAATGCTGAGTATAAAACACGGCCAGCAGAGACAAGCCCAAGTCAAAATGTCTGGCTGAAGGAAAATCAGAAGGAAAATCAAAGAGAAAATAGCGCCCAAGGAATGAATGCTGGTAGGATATCAACGAATCAAAATAGCCAGAACTCCTTGCCCAATGCTCGTCATGTTGGCATCGTCAAGATCTAATGTGAGAAGAAGAAAGAGGAAACAAGGAAAAGGAATGTTGCCAATTTGGCCGTGGGCCCAGACCAGTCGAGATCTAGTTTTGACCCTCGCTGAATTCCCGCATTTCTCGGAGAGCGAGGGCTCGGCGAGCAACGACGTCCTCGCGACGGACCATATTGCGCAGTGCCTCGCTGGCTTGGATCAACCCATCAATGCTAATGGCGTGATTGGTCATCTGGTGGTTGATGTACGTATAGAGAGCGGCCGGCGTGGAGCACGTTGTGAGCAGTTGCGGCTCATTGAGTTTGAGCAGGGCCAGAGCGACTTGAAAAAGGAACGTGCTTCCACCTCCACTGCCGGATGCACCATCGTCAGAAGTTGAGGTCGTCTTGTCACTGCTCTCTTTCACGCTGGACGCCGAAGAAACGGTCGGGCCAGGGCCATTGGATACCGCGCTGGTGACGTTGAGGCACAATACCACATCCCATACTCGATAGAGCGCTTCCGCGGAGAGGCAGTCCGTAAACACGGAAAGAAACCACTGGAATGTGAGGGCCTCCAGTTCGACACCGAGATCCTCAAGGTGTGCCGACAGCTTGGGAAGAAGCTCCGAGATGTACTGGCGCAGCACCGTCTGGTCGGCACGAGACGCCAGGAGTCCATGATCATAATAATGCTGAGGCAGGATCATCTCAATCATGGAAGTCAAAATCCAAAATGCATCCTCGGCCGTTGGCATAATGAGTAAAAGTGAGGCTGCAATGAGGTTCATGCCCTGGCAGTATCCCACTTCCTCGTTGCGGCGCGAATACGCCAGAAGAACCTCCCTGAGCTTATCAACGCCGGGGCCTTTCCGGAAGAACACATTGTCGGTGAGCGTACGACGAATATCCATGTCGATCTGGGCCACAACCGAAGGATCGGGTTCAGTCCCGCCAACTCCCCGCACGAGCTCATCATAGTATCCAGGAATGCGCATCGCAGATGCACCGCTGCACTCAGACCATACCTTGGCACGGAGAGCAACTGGGATACCACCGAGAACAAGCGAGCGAAATTCTCGCCACTTGTTGCGGCCAACCTTGCCTTTATTGCCCAAACCAGCAATGCCGATGACCTCGCCGTCCGCGAGCGTTGCTTCAGGTGTGTCAACTGCAGTGAGGGATCGGTCGGAGGATGCTGCCGCTGCTGCTTCACCCTCCTTTCTGCGCTCTGCGCGCACTTTGCGGAGAAACTCGTTCCATCGGACCGTACGATCGCGTTGCAACGTATCATGGAGGTCAGTCAATTGCTCTAGTAGTATCTTTACCGGCTCGACTTCGGCCGGGTTTGTTTTTGCCGATATAGCAACAGGCTCTTCCGCGATGCCACCAGAAAATTCAGGACGGTCTGCAGTGATAGCCGACGTGGATGCCGACGGCTGTGCGCTCGAACTGACAGAGAGTCCCTTATCCGTCGAGAGAGACGAGCTGCGGGGGCGACTATCTCCTGCAGTAGTCAGAGAAACGATCGGGGCCGCAGATGGTGTATGCGAAAGAAGCTCTGTCGGACGAGATGGAATCCTCAGGTAGTCCTGCCAGCGGCGAAGGCCGACAGCACCACTCTCGGGGTCGTCGGGGGAGCCGGGAGGCGACCCTGGAGTTTCAGGTGCGTTTTCAGGATGGCCGTGGCCATCTTCCACGTCCGATGCATCGACCCGAAGGTTTCCAAGAGTCTCGGCAATGCTCAAACGAGCGCCAATCGACCTTTCCGAGGTAGCTTCCCTCTGTCGCCTCTTCCGACGCTGATCATAGATGAACCCGAATCGATCCGTAAGGAACTCGCCAGGCTGTGAATTGTTGTAGATTGGAGCTAAAGTTGGAGGCCGAGACTCGACAGGCAAAATGGCATCCATCTCGACAGGGCCAAGATTGGTCGCGCTTCGATCCGTAGGCTCGGCGGCCGCACCTTGTGACACACTTCCCGCTGCATTCCTTCGTGTGCTCGGGGGGTTTGTTCTGACCGTACCACTGCCCGCACTGGCAGTACGTCCTGCTGAAACCGCGGTGTTGCCGTTGATCCTCTTCAATGCAGCAATGGCAGACATCCCGCCTTTTGGAGTACCCGGCTGGTTCATCGTTTTGTCTGGATTGTCACACTTGCTGCTCCTGGTCTCGGAGTCGCTCGCATCTTTTGACGTTTGTGTGTTGCCAGTAAATAACTTCACAGTCCACGAGCCAAGCGAGCGCGAGGATTTGCGGGAATGTATACTCGAGTCATCACCATTTGTAGAGCCACTGGCAATGCGTTTCGCTTCACTCGCAGATATGCCCGGGGGCTGGAAAAGCTGGTCGTTAAGGGCCTTGCGACGGACAGAAGGGTTGTTAAGCAATCGAGGGCGCTCAGCGCCTTCCTCTTCAATACCCTGCATATCACTCGTCATACTGCTGGCACGGCTGGTCTTCCGGCTCGCATTGGTCGAGCCACCAAAGAAATAATCCCCCCAGCCGCGAAGTGACCCCGTCCGCTTCCGACCGTTGCTTGGGTCAATGCTTGACCCTCCAGTACGACCGTCATTGTCCGATCGCTGAGCACGAACAGTAGTCTGAAATTCCGAGTCCTCTCCATCGGGTTGGGAGCCAACTGCATCAGTCATGGCCTGGGACATGAGACCATTCAGTCCCGCGGGATTTTCACCACTGTGGCTGCTGTCTCCGTCCGAGGATCGGTCCTCCGGATGGTTTTCCAGCTGGTATAGGCGGCGCTCAATATCCTGATTCGATACAGATACTTCTCGAAGCATCCGCTTGAGCTCCCGCTCTCTTGTATCGGCACGCTGCCGCAGAGCCGAGATCTCAGCATCCCGTTGAGCCAGATCCCGCGCATACTGCCTGACAATCTTCACGGCCCCGGTGCTCAAAATTAAACGCTCAATGTGTGTATCATCCGCTAAGTGCAGGGCCCCCGGAATGTCGCGTATCGGGGCCGAGTCCTGGAATAAGGCGGCCCGTCCTGAATTATGAGACACCCCAGTGGTAAGCTTAGCCAAGGTGGCTTTGCGCCCCCGGCCAACGTCGGCAGTCCCACCCGCACCGTTTCCTGTCATCAAAGTACTCGTCAAGTCTCGTGTCAAAGTGGGGGCGTCGTCGGGCGGGGAGAGCGAAGGGAATGATGTGAGGTCGGTGGTCGCATTGGAGGAAGCCGAATTTCGTTTCTGGCCTTTGATGCGAAGTTTTCTAGCCTGTTGGCTCCTGTTGGACGCAGAGGAGGCCTGAGAGGAGGACCGTCGCTGGATATGAGAAACGGGCTCGGCCATGACTCAACGACTTGTGGATGGCATAGATGTCGGAATGGGTAGTTGCGGACTTCATGAATGCTTGTTTCCTCTGGCAGACGCAGATCGTCGAGAGTCTTTCGAACGAGAATTGGCGGATAAAAGCAGCGATCCTTGCAGCAGGTGCCTTTCTTCCCTTTGTCGCGCGTCCTTGGCGATCCGAGGCGATCTGTTGTGGATCTTGGGAATGAAGGGAGATCGGCGGCAATTCTCAAGGCCAACGGCGCTGGGAAGGGATTTATCAAAGCGGCCTGGAGGAAATCGCAGGCTCACACCAGAGCACAAAAAAGTCTCCGAAGATGACACAAGCTAAGGCTTCACATCCAAAACAAGCAATGGCACATGACGTGATGGTTTATCACGTGATTAGCGAAATGTCGATCATGTGATATGTTGGTCACATGACTTCTGCCTCGGTTCTCCGCAAAGTAACCGAACTGGGGAAGGTGCTATGAGCGGTATAACCTTGGAACTCTTATTGTTTGGCCTTGGTCAACTTCCGAGCTGAGCAATCGAGCAAATTTATACCCTTTTTATATATACACTTCTAAGTCCCCCCTCTGCTCATCATGTCTGCTGCAGCTCGGCAGCGCCTCCAAAGCCTTAGCAAACAGCTGGTCGAGGGCATTCCCGATGAAGGCACCTTTGAAGGTATTCCCAAGATCCGCCATATTGCCTCGGACTCTGTAGGCCCGTGAGTGTCATCCAGGGTTGTCCATTTGTCATATTATGAAAAAAGCATACCTTATTGAGATACTCTCTCGAGGCCTATGTCAAAGCTAACCTCGGTATAGTCGGACAAAGGACAAGGTGGTAATTGTCACCGGTAAGCTCTGCATAGCACCCATAAGCTACTATAAATTCATAATTCTAATACCAATATAGGGACAAACTCTCCCAATGGAATTGGCCGCGCCAGCGCTCACCAATTCGCCCACAACGGCGCCAAAGCCGTCTACATCTGCGACTACGCCGATTCGCACCTCGCAACACATAAACGCGAGATCGAGTCACTGTACCCAGCCGTGGACGTGCATGTGCGGCGATTTGATGCCGCTGAGGAAAAGGCCCTGGTGGCAGTTATCGACGAAGCGATTGCCAAGTACGGGCGGCTGGACATCTTCTTTGCCAACGCCGGCATTCTGGGTCAGCCGAAGGTGTTCACCGACATTGACGGTGATGGGTTTATGAAGACTATGAGGACTAATGCATTGAGGTATGCTCTATTTCTCATTTCATTGCATGTCGCAAACTGAAATGTTGCACAGTGTTTTCCTGGCAGCCAAGCATGCCGCCCCGGCAATGAAAGTTACCTCAGAAGCGAAGCCGTACCCTAGTGGTTCCATTATTTGCACTGCATCAGTGGCTGGGTTGCGCTCCAATGCCGGCTCAACAGATTACTCTGCGTCCAAGGCAGCGGTTGTGTCCATCGCGCAGACCTGTTCGTATCAGCTGGCCGGCACTGGTATTCGCATCAATGCCATTTGCCCGGGTCTGATCGAGACGGGCATGACCCAGGCAGTCTTTGACCACGCTCGGGCGCGCGGCACGCAGCGCAAGATCGGGCAATTGAACCCGACTCAGCGGGGTGCGGTTGCCGATGAGGTTGCGCGTGTGGCCTTGTTCCTGGGCAGTGATGAGAGCAGCTATGTTAATGGCCAGGCCTGGGCTGTATGTGGTGGGTTGAGTGCAGGACACCCCTTTGTCCCCGGGAAGCTGGCGTAGTGGTGATGTTTGCATAGTGACATGTACATAGTGCAAATCTAGCATAACACGGTCTTATTATCTTCACTGCAAGTAATAACTAGCTACAGAGTTGGCACACAAGTAGAAGTAATGACAGAGTCCATTTTTAAATACAGCAGGGACGGAATCCCTCTAGGCAATCGAATGAGTCCAGATCAACGACTGCGGACAAAAGGAAAGAGGGAGTGGCACAATATAAGGAAAGCCTGCGACGAATTCTGATGCAGGGGTAGAAGTGCAGAGTAGAGCCCTTCCTCACGACGAGCCTTCAAGTCACGGCGCAGGATAAGGAGCGGAAGCAGACAATAAATGAGTCGCCCATCCCAGAAGGCACGACGAATAGTAACAGATTCCCAGGGAGGAAAAAAACACCTGTTGGAAACGAAACCGCAAAATTTGATAGACAAGAAGATCGGGGATACAATCAGGCGGATGGATATAATGGGTGTATCAGAATGATCGACACGACGAAGCGAAACAAAACGATGCCGGGTCTAGAAGGCTCACGGCGCCAGTCAGAAGATGGGAATAAGACCGCGCCCAAAGTAAAAGAAAAGAAGAAAGAAGAAAACAGTGTCGTCTCAGTCAAGCGTTGCAATCATCCTTGAAAGGGTGATGGGAGCGAAATTACGATATCACACGGGCGGTGTTGGGCCGCATGAGATCTTCACTGGCCTGCTTGGACAGAGTGCCAGTCTCAGTCTGCTGATCCTCGCCGGATTCATGGGCGTGCTCGTCGTCATCCTCTACGATGCGGGTCGGGATGTCACCAGGCCCGTACTGCTGGCTCGAACGCTCCGGAAAGGTCGAGCTGCTAATCATGGACATGGACGTGCTAGAGCGATTGTGAACCAGGTCCGGGGTTGGCGGGATGCTCGAGTGGCGGTTGTCCGGGTGCAGCGAGGTGTTGTCGGCATCGCTCACTTCACTGGTGGCACGGGTGGTGCGGCCATCCTGACTCTCATAATCAGAACCCAGACGGGCGAAGTCGGTCTGGCTAACGGATGCCTTGGAAGCCTCCTCGTCCTCGGCATCCTGGGCGAGGTGCAGACCCTGGACGGCGGCGGCGCACTGGTCACTGATGTTGCGGATGATGTGCGCGATGGCATCTGTCTTGTCTTGGAGGTAACGGTCCGCCACGTCGGACATGCTCAGACGAGCAACGGACTTGGGGTTCTTGCCAAGGTTCAGCAGGTGCTGTTCTAGGGCCGGGCTCATATCATTTACCGATTTGCTGGCTGCGCTATTCTTGCCTGCCAATGTGTCCTTTGAAACCTCCGACTGCTCCTCGGTAAGCTCTTCGGGGGCGTCTAGGTAACCCTGCTCGATCATCTCAGTAATATCCGTAGCGCTACCGATGGAGCGCACGATATGCTCCATGTGGTGCCTCTGGCCGCTAATCAGGCTGCGCAGATGCAGAACGACCCGTTGAGCATCGTCACGCTGGCGGGCGAGCGTCGAGTTAGTGTGGGTGAGAGCGGAGAGCTCCTTCTGGTTACGCTTGCGCTCGCGCTCTAGCTCCTCAGCAATCTCCTGCTGCAGAACCAGAGCCTCAAGAGCATCATCGCGCTGCTTCTCAGTGCCGGACAGACGAAGAGTAAGACGGGCAACGTCATCCTTCTGCTGGTCAATGAGACCGGTAAGGCGACGGTTCTCGCGCTTGTGGTTCTCGATCTTGACCTTGAGTTCGGAAGTCTCCTTGGTGAGCTGCTCCGCAAAGGCCTGGAACTTGAGGAACTGCTGCTTCCAGGTCTCAAGTTCCTCGACAAGGAAGTTGTTGCGCTTGGTGACCTTGCTGAGCTCGGTATCCATACGTCCCTTGAGGTTGATAAAGTCCTGCCAGGCCTCCATGGCATCACGAGAGTACTGGTTGCGCTCACGAACGATTTCATTGAGGTGACGCATCGACACCTTGGTCATCAGGGGCTTCTTGACGGAGCCACCGAAGATGGCCTTCATGCCGGTGTTGCGGCCTAGCTTCTCGCAGACGTGATCCATGACGCTCATGACGGCATCCTGGTTCCACCAGTTGGGGTCCTGAACACTCTCGACCTCGCCGCGCATGACGATAATCTGACCGGCAGGAATCAGCTTGCCGCCAGCGTAGGCCGACCGCAGGTGGGCTGGGACACCAGAGGGCGACACATCGCCGTTCAGGGCCTGTGTCAAGCGGTTAATGAACTTGGTGCGCTGGCCCTGGTTCAGGACGTTGGGAGGGCTCGAGGTCAGGACAAAGTTGCGATCGAGGTCAACGACAAGAGCATCTGAGGGTGCGTTGAATAGAGTGCGGCACTCGGCAGTGATACCCAGGATGTAGGGACCAGGCTCCTGGACAAGCTCCTTCACGTGGCGGGCGTGCACCACGGGCACGTACAGACCGCTCCATTCGTAGACGCGCACGCAGTAGCGAACAGTCTCCGAGGCCACGGTCAGCATGGCCGGGTAGTGACTGACGAAAATGATACGGCGAGTGGGCGAAACAGCGGCCTCGGTGACACCGACAATGTTGGGGATCGACAGACAGTTGAACAGGGGCCACATGGAGAAGTTCTGGAAACCGGTGGGTGACGAAGGGAACTGGTAGCAGAGGGCGTAGTCCTTCATGTCGATACGGACCAGGTCATTGAGACGGGGAGCCGGGAAGCTCAGGATGCGCGAGACCTCCTCGGCGTGGAAGAGGTTGGTAGCCTTGTTCCAATGGATCCACATGCCACGGAGGTAGTCTCCCAAAAGGTCGTACAGGGGATACCGGGAGAGGAAACTCAAGCAATAGGGGATCCAGTAGGTCTCATCGGGGTTGTCGTAAAAGTCGGGTTCGGTCTTCTTGCGAAGCTCACGGATGGTCTCGGCACGCTTCTCATCGGCACGGGACCAAACGCGCAGCGCGATACCGTACAGAGTGTGAGAAGAGTCCTGCTGCAGGACAAAGGCGTGGTGAGCACAGTGAGGCTGGCTCTTGCCGGTGCAAATTTCAACGTCGTGGGGGAAGCAGGCCTATACATCGACTTGGTTAATATTCCAGTTACGGATTTCCGCCCGCGGTTCCAACGCTTACCCTCATAGCCGAGTGCAGGGCTTTTGCAATCTCGTTGTCCTGCTCTAACCGGGGGCTGCTGCCCAATATCTCGGGGAGCCAGAATTGGCCAACGGCGCCTTTCATGTGGCCAATCTTACCCTGTTCGGGTACAGGTGCCTTGACCCATTGTGAGGGTTCACGGCCAACACCGCAGACCATGTAAGCATGAGTGAGAGTTTTGGGAGTTCGCTGAGCGGGCTTAGTGTTGAGAGAAGAAGGAATAGGTTGAGTGATGCGGGAGTGCAGTGACGACGTGCGACTGGGGACGACCAGCGAATTTTCCCCCTCGCCGCGAGTCGTTGGCCGGTCCCTGGTGGCTGGCCGAACAAAGGACCCGTGATTGCTCAAAGACGGAGCCATTGTGTCGGTAGTATAACCAGATGTCGATATATAAGGGGGCCTCGGGGTTGAGGGAACCTCTGCACTACTGGAGTGCCGGGTCTATTAAAAGTGAAAAAGCAATTAAAAACGATTGAGGCCAAGTTGGATGGAAGGAGAGTCAAGATGAGCCCCAGACCGAAGAGAATGTCCGCCGAGGTTGAAAGGGTTCACGAAGTTTAGGGGGGGGAGAAGAGAGAAGAATAGGAGGCGAGCTCGAGACTAAACTGAAGGGGGGATGGTTCGAGACTAAGGAACACCAGGCAGTTCTCCACTTGGGGTCGGTCCGTTAAATTAAATTTGGACGGAGAATTTTCACATAGGATGGAGAGGATTTGACATGGAAATTGAAATTTAGTCGGTCAGGGAGTGTGTAGTGTCTGCGGCTGCGCTGCATGTAGATGCTTAGGAATGCGTGTAGAACTACTCCCTACAGTACTCTACTCCCTACTATATGCCGATACCCGTGCTTCGACTCTACCTACTCGACACATCCAAGCCGTTTCATGCATCGTTTCATCCCCGCGAATCGATAGGTCAGATCGTACTCACAGGAACCATGGTCCAATTCTCAAGTTACATCTACGTGCATCTATCAGTGCGACCGTCCAGAACTATGTCTCGGTACTGAATGAAAGCGAGGAGTCCCAGTGCACAATGATGCGACAATGGACTTGTGATGCCATCCTCCAAGGTACACACTGTACGATCGGACGATCAAGATCCATGATTTGGAAGCAACGGTTCATCAGATACTAACTAGTTAGGCTGGGACCCATGGTTCCTTAGGATGGAATCGTTGGAATTGGAGTTGGCGTTCATTTGCCGTTTATTTTCCGTGTTGACACGAGGGTGGTCCGTGTGCTGACTTTCCCCTGAAATATGAAAAGATCATACATACATACTCTCTCCGTGTACTCTCCTCACTCCTGTATCCGACCGTCCACGTCACGTTGAAGCTCCCCTTATCCTGCTCGGTTTCTCACCATCTCCACCTCTTTCAAAATCCGCTGAGCCATCTGAGGAAGTTCGCGACGGTGATCCTCCTCTTCTCATCTGGCCAATCCCCTCAATCGGGATGGGCAACCTTGTCTCCATTGGCCTGTCATTCGCGCGTAACCATCTCCTAACTAGAAGCGGCCGAAGCGGAGGTGAAAGATCCAGACCGACCGATAGACAGGGATCATGAATCAGTATACGGAGTACAGTGATTTCAGAGATCTTCGGCCGCATCTGATCAACCCACGGGAGCCAATCGATCCGATCAATAACATGCAGCTGCGCATCTTGTCGCCCTGGGCTGCAGGGAAGCAGGGACTATCAATACGCAAAGAAAAAAAGAAGAGCAAGGAACCTGGTCGGAGATGGGGCCGTGTACGCCGATCAACCACCGATCCAGCAGGCCGAAACAGCGGCTTGCATAGTCTGTCTCCACCGTCCAGCTTGGACCCGGTAGCGCCAGTTTCCACCCTGCATAAGTGTGAACCCACGTTTTTACCGCCTACCTGAAGCACTCACCGCCCTGGTGTATTTCGTTAGTTTATTATGCTATTTCCTTGATAGTTCTATATTTTTTTGATGCTGTTCTGCCTTCTACTAAGTCTCGAAACCCCCCATGGCTCTGTACACCACTAAAATGACCGGCTATACGCAAGGTATATGGGTATTGAGCCGGACTGTTGGCATACGAAATATTAGGGGTCCTATATATAGCCAGAAAATTCAGCTTTACGATGGCAGAAAATGCGGCAGAAAATAGGCGGTAACCACAGTTTCAAGCTTATGAACACCTGATTTACGGAGTACTCGCGGACATTGTATCCACTACTTCGAACCGGGGACAGTCTCCACGCCATACTTTGTAGGGCCTGGAAGTACCGCGTACTTCCGGGCATGTCACTTTTCTCCACCTAAGCTCTAGGGCTATGATTAGGTACATGCTCAGGTGTCATCATTCCTGTCCCGGCCGCTATCCATGGATATCGGTGCTTCTATATTTCCCGGAGCATTTGAATAGTTGCATTATTACGTACTTAGAGATACCAAAGTGTCAATGTAAGACAATTGTTATGAGGTTTCAAGTCTAGAGATAAGAGCAAATCGACAAGATTTCGATTGTGAGGGGTCGACTCCCGAGGTCCCGGCAAAGAAATATATCCGAAACCTACGCCGATAATCACCCTCGACATATCGACGCTTTTATATTGCTCATACAATACCGCTTTTGATTACCACACAAATGTCACAACAAAAGATAATTAGCGAGCCTGTGCTTAATATTCAAATCGTGCGAATAGTATAGGTCCCCTACCTGAATGGAAATAGATGTCGACACCTACCCAGGTGGCGGGATCGGTCGAACTTCAAGCAAATGAAAATATTATTTCTCTACCAGGTGCGTAGCCTATTATCTACCTAGGGAGGACACTCTTAAAACCTAGGAATCTAACGCTAACGCGGCCGACCCTCGCGATAAAGAATGATTGTACTCCGTATGTACTCTGTTTAATTGTTAACTGTTTTGGGCCTATGCGTACCGGCCTCTGAAAAGGAAACTTGGATCTTAATTTTATCGTTGGGAGTGTGGCCGAGTTGGTTATGGCGTTACGTTTAGGTATTACTACCGTAATGGGTCCGCCCGCGCGCGTTCGAATCGCGTCGCTCTCATCTTTTTTTTTCTTTCTCTGTTTTGCCCTCGACCAGATTCGGCTAGACTTAACTTATACCCCTAGAGAGCTAAACGCATATCTAGACATCAGAGAGTGTATGAGCGTCATAGAATAGGGAGATCCACTTCTTACGGTTGATGTGACTGAGAACAAGTAGTTACATACTTCTTTGACTACCACGAAATTGATTCCATTCAGACTATGGGTATCTATTGGTCCTATGAATTGTCTCGTCAAAAAGCAAGCACACACATTACCGAAAGACGTAGACCATGCCCGCCCGGTCAACACTCACTATCATCCCATAAGGCTGTCGCAGCACTGCAACATCCTGGATGATATCCAGATGACTCTTCAGAAGCTGTTGCTGCTGGAGACTGATGACAGTGCTACGCGGGGGCTGCGGGCTGGTGCCCTTCTTAGAGTTGCCAGTGGTTCCGGTGGTGGCCGGCGCCGAGGGCTGGTGTTCCAAGACAACTTGGATATTGGCTGCAATCGATGCTATTTCGTACGTCGGCTTACCCGCTGCGTCTCCACCACTGACAATCATGCTCGCCTCTGGCCGTGCAAGGTCCCAGAATCGAATCTTCCGGTCGCAACCCGCCGAGATAATGAACCCGCATTTGTTGCTGGTCGCTTTGTCGTCGTCGGGCGGATTGAGCCCGGTCGCAAATGCCCAGCTCCCGAGCTGATCCCCGAATGGGTGCTTTAAAGATGCATAGCCGTTCCCCTCGGGGGCGGCGCCCATTCCAGCTGCAGCGGGAGCATTGGCAAATCGTCGAAGCATACCCTCCGGTCGGTCATCGTCAACGGGCCATGCCTCAAAGTCCCTAACATTGAGGCGTTGTCCACGGGGAGCGGCAGGCCGAGAGGAGCCTCGATGCGCACCGCTTGAAGTGCCATTATTGAGAGTCAGCGGTGCCATCTGATAGACCTCGCGACAGCGAAACTTCTCAATATCCCATGCGGTGATTTGATTACCGCGGGAACCGCCACTGGACACGCAGACCCAACGTCCTCGCGGCTTCAGCGGGTGAAGCTGGATTCGGTGGACATATCCCCAGCCTGGAAGGCCCCATGCCCTCAAACGTACACGGAAACGGAGATCCCATAGATCCATGATGCCATGCTTCGTCCCCACTAGCAGCCAGGTGTGCCGTCGGTCGCAGCAAAAGGTGGTCGGGGTTCCATGGTGGACCGGATTTTCAAGTGTGTAGATGGGTAACATGGTCTTCATGTCCAGCGCGATGATTCGGCAGGTATTGGTGGCAACCAGCAGGGTTGACTGGCCCTCGTCCCGGAAGTGTTCCATCCAAACAGCATATTCAGGTAATCCATTCTCGGCCATTGGAAGCTGATATTCGCGCACGATCTGGAGCTTTCCATACCGAGCAGTTTCATTGACCTTCTGGTAGTCTACTCGGACGGCATGAATGCTGCCGTCGGTGGCACCGCTGACGAAAGTATAGGTATTCTCGACGAACGTTAGTGCCTTCACCCGTGCTCCAGAGGCATGTCGATGGGTCTGTCGGGAGCGCGGGGTCAGATTTCGCTCAAGGCGAGTTGTGTCCCAGACCTTGACCGTACCATCATCGGATGCCGTGATAAAGAAAGAGTGGTCGGGGGGTACAGCGATACGGTTCACTGGCCCGCTGTGTTCACCAAAGATGGCCACCAGATGTCCCTCTGGCCTCCACATCTTCGTGGGGTCTTGGGTGTTGGGTCGATGGATAGGTAGTCGAGGGTCCAGCTCCTTGACATACGGACCCAGATCAAATAGGTCGGTCGGGTAATTCTCCGCAAACACGTTGTCTAGCAGCTGCAGAACCGCGGGATCATCACCTGTATAGGAATGATTGGCACGATATCGCCGTGCGGGCGCCTGGACCGGTTTACGTTCATAGGCGTGGGAGAGAGCTGATGGCTGAGGAGTTCCTCCTCGATGCATGGGGGCATCCACCTTTCCAAACGCATTTGCCGGGCTTGTGCTGGTCTTCGCATATGTCTTGGTAGTCTCGTTGCGATTGAGAAGGTTGATTGCGCTTGACTTTCGCTGCGCTCTGTCGCCTCTGGTAGAAAGGGTGTCGGTAATGGTAGGAGTTGTTGATGAGCTCTCTTGACCGGAGCTCAGTTGGCGATCGACAGGAATGAGATCCCGATCAACGTCCGAGACTGGAGGAGACAATGGACGAGACCCAGGACCTGCAGCAGGAGACGATGCAGACGAAGAATCGACCCCGATATGATCCAGGCGACCTGGACGTGGGATTTCTATCTCTTTGTGAAGTTGACTCCTGACTCGAGCATGTTTGCGATGAGCGCCTGGCCCTCGCTCGATTGTTGTAGAGGCATCGAGTAGTGCGTCGGCGATCGTCTTCGGCTTATGGTCATCGGCGACCGGCTCTTCACTCCGACCCACTGGTGAATTCCGGGGCTTTTCGTGAAGATTCTTATCGAAGAAAACTGTTTGCGGTGTGACCCCATGCTGCGATAAACTGATGATATCATTCAACGGCATAGAGGAATCAGTATCGACATCTCTTGATTGGCGCAGCGAGACTCTCCAAATGTAGTCCCGTAGTGCAAGAAGCTTGAGTTCATCCTCTGGACTCATGCCAAGATTTCGTAGCCTGGAGAGCCACTGCTCGTCTTCGTCGTTCTTCGATTGAGCGCCTAGCATAAACGTAGGGGTCCGTCCCACGCGAGAGCTGTGACCACCAGGCTCCGAGAGGCTGAATGCCCCTTCACGGCTCGATGGTTTCCAGAAGAGACCTTTATCAGCTTTGGATGCCCAGAGAAGAGCCATGTCGTAGATGCTTCTAGACATCGGACGTTTGAGCGCATCGAGAAAATCGACCTCAGAGAACCCAACGATCTTGACTTTTAGGAATGGTCGAATAAGAGGCGTTAGAATCGAATACATATCTGCCTTTGACATGAACTTTATGGTCTTGACTACAAGGTTCACAGTAGCCTCGCGGATCCAGATGTTTGGGTGGACCAAAAAGCCGACAGTAATATAAAGCAAGTCCCAAGTCGTGGACCGTTGAAACAGTCCAAGGTCTGCCATGGCTGCAAGTGAGCGAATAACCTTTTCCACGACGAACTCTTCTGGCTCAGTCATAGATTGGATCATCAGAGGAAGAATGTACTGCTCCAGGCTGATGCTTCCCACGTATGCGGCGACACCAACCACGGCCTCGAAGAAAGCGCACTTCAAGATCCAGTCCCGATCATTCAAGTATGTGTTGAGATGGCTCAGAATTACCTCGTTCGTTTTCAGGTTGCCAAAGAACACGCACAGACTGGAGACAGATCCCAGAAAGGCTCGACGAACGGACGCATCCGTATCTGTTAAAAGCGCCTTTGTGTGGACCTCAAAGTATTCCAGAAGATCAATTCGAGCAACATCGTAAAGATTATGATACGTGGCATCCTCGGTCCACCGTGGCTCAAAGCCGACGGGAATCAGCGCCGTCAAGCGGGAATCAGAACGTAGTGCCTGGATCATATCCAGAAACCTCAGTGACGACCGTGCCAGCGACGCAATGCATGAGGCATATGCCGCACGGACCAAGGGGCTCGGATTGTGTTTGGATGAGACGATGAACGCCTGGAGCCTCGGGAAAATGTATTCGGGGAACAAATAGGCGTTTACTGGGGAAACCACACGGACCATATCTAGTAATTGGGTTAACGTACGAATAGCTGCGACCTTGACCGCGTCTATTCGGTCCGCCAATAGAATCATGATGTAGGGGAGGACGCGATCGAGCTTTGCTTCATCCGATAACCGTTCTGCAAAGGCCAGAAGAACATCGCAGGCTTTTATCCGAGCTGAAGCCTTAGCTGTAGTTCGAAGATTGGAGACGACCAGTGTCAAAAAGATCAAAACGCCCTCATCGGACTGTGATGACGGCCCTGACGTTTGGTTTCCGCCGTTGGGGAGATCGAGTTTGACAGGAAGAATGTTTCCGATGAGTCGAGAGACACCGGGATTGGGTGCTTCTCGAGAGCCCTTGGATGTAGAGCCAAGGAAGTAGGATATCTTGTCAAAGTCGAAGCAGACTCGCTCAATCCTCTCGTCTGTCTCGCCATGGTTGGTGGATTCAGCGTCCACCTTGGTTCTTCCTGAAGATGGATCCGTCATGAGGGACATATATTGATGAAGGAAGCTGTAAAAGTATTCGGGGAAAGCTTTGTTCTTCCAAAAGTTAAGATACTCCTCAGCCGAATATCGGGATTCAGGGTCCAGTGCAATCATGTGCAAGATCAGCTCCCGGATTTCTGGGTCTCCAATCTTCGCCAACTGGCTGTGCTCTGGGCTGTATTCGCCTTTGCGATACTTGTACATCTGACTGAGTGTAAAAATCGGCGATTCGAGAAAGAGCTCTGCAATAACGCAGCCGGCGCTGAAGATGTCCATCGCCCAGTTGACGTGACGATCGCCAGGCTCTTCCCCGGCCTCGAGAAAACGCTCGGGGGCTAGATAACATGTTCGTCGTCCTGAGATGTCGAAGTAAAAAGAAAAGTCCGCTGGGTTATCTTCTGGTAGAAATGTTGGCTTGAACGAGGAAGAAAAATCGGAGAGATATAGCCAGTTCCATGATGTGACCAGAACGTTCTCCGTCTTGATATCTCCATGGAAGACGTCCAGGGAATGACAGTCACGCAGTGCACATAATAATTGGAATGCAATCCATTTCTTTTCAATGTCTTCTAGAAATGGGCGGGTGCTGTATAGCCGTCAGTACTGGTTTATCTGATATCGATATCAGTAAACATACCTCATCCGATCATACAGAGAGCTATGGATGTACTGGCGAACCAGATACCCACTCGTACTGGTCTCCAGAATCCTCTCATAGCTCAATGCGTTTGGCACGTCTGACAGAAGCGTGCGTTCCCCTGTGACGGACTGATTAGCTTGATCGAAAATAAATCACCGAGAAGACATCACATACGGATGATAGCTTTCACATATGGCTCCAGCTGCATCGTCGGGTATGGTTTCATAATGACTTTGACGAAGACCAGGCCATTCAGCTGTCGCGCGCGGATGCTCTTCATGAATCTGCCTCCACCCATCGACTTCTCATATACCAGATCGGAAAGTTCCGGCACGTCGATCCCCGCCGACCCCGCGGACAGGGTAGTGAGGGAGTAGCCTTGGCCCATGGTTTTGCCAAGACGTCATCTCCCAAGTTTACTTGGAGAGTCGCGGAGATGAAACAATTGATAAGTCGATAAGCGGAGGTTGCAGTCACTTGACAATGCCGGCACGTGATGAACAGGCGGTGAGCGAAGCTATCTGGCTGGTTCGGAAGATGGTCTTCGTTAGCACGACAACGATGCTCAGTGATTGTTAATTTTTGATTAGATAGGTCTGATCGGCTCCATATATTGTGTTTTTTCTCTTCCATCTGCATCGATGTCTTTGTGTCAAGGTTAAGATTTGCCTGGATCCCAGGACGCGCCTCGGGCAGCCACTCCAAAGGGAGCAGTAAAGATCGCAGGGGCAGAGGCATTATCATCACACAGAGTCAAAAGGTCCATATTCCGGCTACGATCTGTCAAGTCTTGATCAGCTGCATCAAGAGGCCTTTTTACTGGCATTTCGGTTCCACATGTCAAACATGGGCTCTCTTCCCGTTGAAATCCACAGTTTGCATTCCGCCAAGTCTAGTTTACATCCGCTCTTTATGGATTCAGATACTATGGATCAGGTTGGAATTCCCAATATCGGCACAGATGAGCCTCTGCTCGAAGTGATCCCTAAGCTATCTAGGTAAATTTTGCATCCCACCTTTGTTTACTCTTGGTTTGACAAGGATCTAATTGACATGCGTAGTTTCATTAGCATGGCCGTGGGTGACATGGCATACTCGTTTGAGCAAATGAGATATGGATCTCGTGGCCACCGCCTGCGACAGCTAGTCCACGCTCTGGCCGAGGATAGCCACAACCCATTCATCATTGTTGCGTTGATGTGAGCTATGTCCTGCTCATCTGAAGGACGAGGCTGACCCAGGTGACACAGGATTTTGAAATGGGAATTTACCAATGCCCCAAATGATGACTGGGGGCTCAATGAAAGTCGAGGTTCGGCCTGTGAGTTTGTCGCTTGGCAGTTCCTGTGCCATTTGAACCAGCGTGAAACCATCGAGTTCCTACTGGAAGAACTCCCGATTCCCCGACGTAACTCCACGAATTCGACCGAAGCGGAAAGAGGAACCTCCGGCTTTGCGAGCTCAAGGAATATGGAGACTACTCCACTTCTATCGGGCTCTTCGACTGTCCTCTACCGGCTTGGGCTAGGGAAGCCAGCACAGAGCGGTGATAGCGGTGGGCAAAGCATCAGCGCGGAAGCGCATGGTCTCTCCCGATATTCTCGATTCTTCGGGTTAAACGCGCTAGAAATTGCAGCCATTGCCCAGGCCAAAAGGTTTCTGAGCCAACGAGTCGTTCAGCGGGTGGTTGACGACATCTGGAACGGAGAAATTGTGTTCTGGGATTCGCTCACCGTCCACTCGAAGAAAAACCCTCATATCTTCAACAGAAGGTGAGAAACAAGTTTTCAATGGTTGGTGGTGACATGCTCACCCCCTATACAGAACAGCAGATCCGTATTCGAGGTTGAGGGTGCCCGTCTACCGAAAGATGTTTGAAGCAGCATTCTTTCTTTCGTTTCTGCTTCTGTACTATTCAGTGCTTGTGGAAAGAAAGCAAAATGGGCTTGGATTCTTTGAGACACTTATGGATGTGTGGATTGCTGCCTTCGCATATGATGAACTGAGTGGACTGGTTGATGCGGGTATGCTGTTCTACCAGATGGACTTTTGGAGCCTCTGGAACTTGGGTATTATCGGTGTGGGGTTTTCTTTCATCATCACAAGTGAGTCGATTGTCCTCAATCTGCCTTGCCATCTTCAGTTTCATGATCTATGGGGCTGACGGCATACTTGCAGGGGCCATTGGGCTCGCGAGGGGGAACGACTACATTATCGACCTCTCATTCGATATCCTGTCTCTTGAGGCTCTGTTTTTGGTTCCAAGGTCAGTTCCTCCGTATCTTGAGTGGCGTCCAGTTCGACGTCGATCTCTGACGTAGGGTCCACAGAATTTGCTCACTTGTGAGCTTGAACTCCTACTTTGGCAGCCTAGTGAGTTTCCTGACCTATATTGGGGATCTGTCTTCTGACTGGCTATGATAGATACCGGTGCTAAAAGAAATGGTACTGTGTCACTCCGAAACCGAGTGGGCACCCCAAGGCTGATTGATCTCCAGACCAAAGCATTCTTCAGGTTCATGCCGGTAGTGGTAGTCTTGTATATCGGTGAGTGTGGCTGAGATGGCATAGCCCATTAGCCCTGAGACAACTAACGGTGACGGGATCGTTGTAGGGTTCTTGACCACGTTTACGATGCTGGCTCGCGACCGCCTGTCGCTCAAACAAATGTCGTGGATACTAGTGAAGGTGTTCTTTGGGTATGGCGGTGAAGATCCCCAATATCGACCGCTTCTTTCTAACCGTGTGAGGCAGATCCGGCGCTCTCGGACTCGTGGGTGGTTTCACTTGTTCCTTAACTGCAGGTCTGAACTGACGGTGGCTAAATCGATTGGCTGATAGGACTCCGCGTCTGAAGTAAGTCTACTGCAACTAGCGGCTGTTTCTGCACGATCCCTGCAGGTTGGCGAAATGGTTGGGCATCGCGTTTAGTTGACTGACGCGCTAAAATTTAGATCTCCCCGATCTTCGGATACGGTTTGATGTGAGTCTTTTTTTTTTTTTTTATTGATGGCGCCACGCTAGGGCAGAAAAACACCGCATACTGCAGTGATCACGTTTTGACGTGCCAGTGCCAGTGCCAGTGACGCTGGGCTGCGGTAGTTTGGCACGTCCATACCTTGGCTGGTGGGGAGCGATGGCCCCGCATTAACTGCCACGCATCTTGCTCCCTAAGCTATACTCGGGCGTATGGCTGACGGGGTTGTAGGTTGATTTTTGTTTCGATGAGCAACATTCTATTACTCTCATCTCTGATCAGTTTAATGAGCATGAGCATGGAAGGAGTGGGTTTGGTCATGGTGTATAACAAGATTACCACATTGTACTAATCCTACTCCAGGTGATGCTTCATGCTCGTGAGGAATACCGTTTCCAGTGAGTACCTAAGTTTACTTCTAAATATCGCACTGCCCCGCAGAAAAGTAGCCCCGTTGCTAATGTAACCAGGCTATCCATCTACGTCTTGGAGAGTAGCAACTCCCGACGCCTGACGTATTTTATGCCACCCCTGGTCAGTTGGGCGCCCACGAGAAACCTTGAAGGCTTCTGTCCGTGTTCTGGAACATCGAAAGCTCACACGTCACAAAGAATCTTCTCCCGCTCTTTTGTATTCGTCCTATGCGACTGTTTCTGTCCGCAGGAACGGTTCGTCGCGTGCGCATTATCCTCCTGCGCGCAACTCACCTTCCATTCGTCATGCTCATCTGGATGTATGAGTCTAGCTGGCGCCATTTGAATCGACGTACTACTGGCCTTCCTCCACTATCAATGGCAGGAAATGGGACCTTTGGCGGCGAGCCGAGTATCTCCAGGCGCCGGGACCCACAGCACCCCTCCGTAGCCGAAACACGCCCGGCCTCTGGAAATGAACGAACCGATGTGGAGCAGCACGATGTGCACGAACCAGACTCGGTGCGGGGCGGACAGACACAACTCGCGGATGTGATCGACGCAATTGAACAGCTTCGAGAGCAAGTGGAGCGCGTAGCCATGACACTCGCGCCAGGAACGGGTCGAGTGAACTAGATCCGTGACATGTTACGGAGTACTTTACCCAACTTTACTTCCGGGATGGAAAGGGAAAAGGGGGGTCATCGGTCATCTTCATCGACGCCTCAACGCTTAAAGCCACGCACGGTCCCCCCTCTAACGTCTCGGGTTTGAGGGTGACACTAGATCGGTTAGAACTAGCGATTCGGGCCGTCTTTCGAGTGATTTTTTTTTTTTCTCCATCTTCATAAGTGAGTACTCGGTATGTTTCAGTAACTTTATCATTAGGGTCAGTGTATTACAGAGATCGACCTGTGGGGTGTGCCGGTGCACATGTGGAGTCTTCCGCGATGGTATACATATCGGCGGCTCAGAAGGGTGGTCCCGCATATAGTAATAGACCGATAACAAGACTTGCCTGATTGAGTGAAAGATGAACATTCCGCAGGCATGGGGGCTCTGAAAGATGACTGTGTAGGGAGCAAAACTGTCGAGTACGATGGCATATCGCCAAGCCAGCATCCAAGAATTCGGGCCTTTATGATGTTTCTGTATGGCCACCCTTTCATGCACGGGATTGCATGGGACGTGACGCTGTTGGGCAGACCAGTTCGGCGGTGATCGAAAGGATGGTTAGCTTTCCCAAAAGCCATAGGTCACAGCCGCCGTTATTGCGCTTATTCGCAGGTCGGGGGTGTTTCTTTTGTGGCCCTGCACCATGTCAATCTCTCGTTCTGTTACCTGGGTTTGCCCCTTCTTGCCCTATTTCATACCAGGACTAAGCCCGGAAGAGACGGACCTGCCTAACCCATGGCATGTCACTTGACGGAGAACATCGGGCATCGATCGCTGTTTTCCGGCGCTAAACCCATGGCGTATAGGAATGGATATTGAATATTGAACTTGCAAACCTAAGACCTCATCGATCTGGCCCTTTGCCTCCCCCCCCCCGGCCGTTATTCGACCATCCCCACTTATTCATCCCACCGCATTTGCAGAAAATCCCCCCCCCCCCTTCTCTTCGAAAATCTGCCTTGTCTGGTGAGGCGTCAACTCTACTCTACTCTTCACCTCCAATGCAGCGCAAACTCGTCTCTAGTCTTGTGTCTTGACGACCCTCAGCCACCGTC
>Ga0207877_10053_pt1 | contig 145744 bp, 143 predicted proteins | sample LinPmetageLP29_FD_184046 | JGI IMG/M metagenome (GOLD analysis project Ga0207877, IMG submission 184046) | Marine viral communities from the Pacific Ocean - LP-29 (SPAdes) | ecosystem: Environmental > Aquatic > Marine > Oceanic | place: Pacific Ocean | collected 2009-08-23
CACCGAATCTCCAGCCAACCGTCAACCACCCAATCGACCGCAAACCCGCTCTACACCTGCTTCTCCACCACTTAACACCACCACCGCCACTTGCGTTTCGGCGCTGTGTTTTGCAGCGAGGGGCGAATACTAATGTGCGGAAGCGCGGCTGGCAAGCACTTTTGTGAGTCACTCGCAAAAATCTTGTTGATCGCCTGCTCGCTTCGCCGTGGGCCGCTTGCGTTATGGCAGGTTGAGAGGCCACCGAACGCCGCACCCGACCAACCTGCGACACGGATTGGGCCTGGCCATCGCCCGCCGCTTCGTTACTCATAGAGATGCAGTTGGCATCAATGTTTGCCCGGCGACTGGCACAGCTTCTGGTTGTAGAGGATGGCCTTGCTGGTGGACGCGTAGTTGTCGGCGTCGCACGGCAGCAGGATCAGCGATGCGTCCTTCTGCGCTGTGATCGCAGTCGTCTCGAACAGCACAGCGAGGCACTGGGCGGTGTCGCCACGATGGTATTCAGTCACGGCCAAGTCGCTGCGAGCCTTGTCGCGCTCGATCCAGTCCATGAAGGGATCGCAATCGGCGAGCAGCGAACGCAGCGTTGTACGTGCTGCCTCGTAATCCTTGGCGGCATATTGCTTGTGGGCGTGGCCGATGCGGGCTTGCCGCTGGCGGTCAGTGCAGGCGGCGGGTGCGCGGCGGTAGTCGCCATCAAACATAGCGCGCATGCCACAGAATTCTCGGCAGGCTTCGGCGGTCGCAGATGAATCCAGCTTGAGCCCATCCTTATTACCTGACACGGCGATGTGGCACTCGCCCTCATCCTTGTCGACGCCAACGCGACCCCCGAAACGTGCCTTCGATCGCGCACGTGTGGCAGTTGCCGCCAATTGTCGTGATGTTGAAGCTACCGCCCTTGACCGTCATCGTGCCGCTTGCGCTGCCACCCAGAATGTAGACATACTCGCCCGGCTCGACGGCAGGGCCGGCCGCCATGACGCACGCGCTAGCCAACAAGCCGGCCATCATCCATGTGCGCCACATCACCATTCGAAGTGTCATGGTGTTCATTCCGGATTCCTGGAGGACGGTGCCTCCTGCACGAGCGCCATTCTGGCTATCCGGCATGTCGGCACGCAACTTATCGGACGAAGAGCGCGCCCGAGGCTGTCAGATGTGAAGCAGCGCCAGCACGGCCACGACACCACCGACAGCGCCTACACCGTACGAAAGTACCTGCATCCAGCGCCGGCGGGAAAGCAACGTGATAGCCGCCAGCGCGATCGACACCTGAATGGCGACCACCGCTTGCGCCCACCGATGATGATGGTGCACGGCGAGCTCGCTGGCGTCGTCGGCCTCTTTGGCCAAGCGCTCCTGGTCTTCAGCCTGGCGACGGATGTCTTCCTTTTCGGCGGCGTAGCGCTGGGCTTCGCGCCTGGCGGCCGCCTGATCGGTGCCGGGCAGTTGGGCGGTCAACTCGGCAATCGCCTGCTTCTGACCTTTGGCCTGGTAGTAGGCCCAGCGGTTTGCGGCCTCGGTCTTGTGGATGGCGGCTTCATTCTTGGCCAGTAGCGCGGCGTTTTGCGTGGCACCGCCCTGGTAACCGAAGATAGCGCCGGCCGTCGAGAGAATCGCCGTCATGACGGCAATCCGCCCGGCAAAGCTGTCGGCGTGACCGCTTTCTGCTGCGTGCTCAAGCGCGTGATCGTGCGCGCCGTGCACGTGAAATTCCTCTGACATGGTTGCTCCCCTTTTTATCTGGTCTTGTACCGTCGTGCGCCCGTCAGGCACGGGCCTCACAATGCATGGCCTTGCACGGAAAGGCAACGCCCTGCGGTGCGCCGCCAACGCTGCAGACGCGATTTCCCGACATTGACGCACACGGGAAAAAAGTGCAGCAATCGCAAATCATTTGTACGCAGAAGAATAGCGCCGTTGAATACGCAAAACTGGTCCGTATAATCGCGCAGCAGTGCGAATGAGGGCCAATATTCGATTGGCAATCGCATTGTTAATAAAATAAAACAATACTGCGAGTCAGATCCATGGATGCGTCCCAAAAGCCTTTGGCGCCATTGCCCGAAGAGCATCACCACCCTGCCATCGTTCGCGTGGCCGACGCGACGATCCGCGATGCCAATGCGCTGCTCCATGCCAACGGCGGCCTGAAGTTTGGCCGGGGCATGATCGGAACCATCCTGGCGCTGGTGCTGGGCTTTCTGTGCTTGCTGGGCGTGCTGGCGTTTCACTTCCCGCAGTATCTGACGACGCCGGAATTACGTCGCGCGTATTCGGTGGATGTGATTCGGCAGATCCTGTTTGTCTCGCTGTTGATTTCCGGCGGATTATCGCTGGCGAATATCGTGCTGGATAACCGCCGTCGCCTGAACGGCCTGGCGTTCCTGTTCGTGGTGGTCGCCGTCGCACTGGGCGGCTCACGCGTGCCGGTCGGTGATTTTCCGGATCACACGCCGTATATCGGCATGGACTGGTTCATTCTGGATCTGCTCGGTTCGACAGCGATTTTCGTGCTGCTCGAGAAGCTGTTCCCGCTCTACAAGAAGCAGCCGGTGTTCCGCCCCGAATGGCAGACCGACATGGTCCACTTTGCGGTGAACCACTTCATCGTAGGGCTGGTGCTGCTGGTGGTGAACTTCCTGATCCACCGCGTGTTCGGTTGGATGGTGCATGCGGACTTCCAGCAGATGGTTCAGCACATCTGGTTCATTCCGCAGTTGCTGCTTTGCATGCTGGTGGCCGACCTGATGGAGTACGTCACGCACCGCGCGTATCACGAGGTGCCGTTCCTCTGGCGCTTCCACGCCGTGCATCACAGCGTGAAGACGATGGACTGGCTGGCCGGCTCGCGCCAGCACATTCTTGAACTGATCGTCACGCGGGTGGCAGTGCTGGGTCCGCTGTTCGTGCTGGGCTTCGACAAGGCCGTGGTGGATGTCTACATCATCATCGTGGGCTTCCAGGCGGTGTTCAATCACGCCAACGTGCACTTGCCGTGGGGCCCGCTGAAGTACATCTTCGTGACGCCGGATTTCCACCACTGGCACCATTCATCGGAAGACGAAGCGATCGACAAAAACTACGCCGCGCATTTCGCCTTCATCGATTACCTGTTCGGTACCGCCGTGAAATCGAAAAAGGCCTTCCCCGAGAAGTACGGCGTCGTGGGCGACTACATGCCCGACGGCTTCGTCAACCAGCAGCGCTTTCCGTTCCGCCGTCAGCAGAACTGAGTCGAAGGTTTCCCATCATGCCGCTCGCCCTCGCCGCCCAGAACCTCATCGCCCGCCTCGGGCTCGAACCGCACCCGGAAGGCGGCTTCTATCGCGAAACCTATCGCAGTGAGGAACGCATCCAGCGAGGCATCCCGCCCATCGAACGAGCGGCTGCCACCGCCATCTATTACCTCCTGGCGGATGATGCATATTCCGCCTGGCATCGGATCCAGTCGGACGAGTTGTGGCACTTCCATGCGGGGGACTCACTCAATGTGCATGTGTTGGAGGAAGACGGTACGGTGAGCACGCATCGCCTGGGCCACGCGGCCGACGATGCGATGGCGGTGTACCAGGCGGTGGTCCCGGCTGGCCGCTGGTTTGCAGCCGAGCGCGTGCCAGGTGAACATGGGTATGCGCTGGTCGGCTGCACCGTCGCTCCGGGGTTCGAGTTCAGCGAGTTCGAACTGGCTGACGGCGATGCGCTGCTGGCGAAGTATTCGGCACATGGCGATCTCGTCCGCAGGTTGCTGCCCAAGCCCCACGGCGCTTGATCAGCACCACACCACGCTTTCATAGCCCACCGTGCGGCGGTAGACGCTCATGCCCCGCCATGTGCTGTACTCCATGTAGGCACATGTCAGGACGACGATCCAGTTGGCTGCTGTGGTGGACATATTCCCTCCCATCTCGGCGTGCCCGATCACTTCTTATCGGCACGTTTTCAGTCTATGAGAGGGGGCTTCAAAGTCATTGCACGAGCAATGACGCTTCTTGCCCGCTATTTCGAGACCTCGCTTTCTCAAGGGCATCGCGCGTCGCAAACGCCCGCCGGGCGCCGCTCTCATGCATCCCGAAGCGCACAAGATGGCGAGCCGCCTAGCCTTCATTGATGTTGCTGATCTACGCTTGTGACAAGCGCTGCGGCGTGACGCACCCTCCTCATCCACATCCACCTAGACGCTTGCGGAAGACCATCATGGCAACCATCGGATTCATCGGCCTGGGCATCATGGGCGCCCACATGGCTCGCAACCTGCTCAAGGGCGACCACACCTTGATCGTCAGCGGCAAACATTCCGTGCCGGAAGATCTGCGTTCCCGCGCTACCGTTGTCGCGAATTCGGCGGCGGTTGCCCAAGCAGCAGACATCGTCATCGCCATGGTGCCGGACACGCCGGACGTGGCCAATGTGCTGTTTGGCGAAGACGGTGTCGCCCAGGGCCTGGCGGCAGGCAAGCTCTTCATCGACATGAGCTCGATCTCGCCGATTGAAACGCAGGCCTTTGCCAAGCGCGTCGAAGCGCTGGGGGCGGATTACCTCGATGCGCCCGTTTCAGGCGGTGAAGTCGGCGCGCGCGATGCAACGCTCACGATCATGGTCGGCGGCAAGGAAACGGCATTCGAGCGTGCCAAGCCGCTGTTTGCGCTGATGGCTAAGAACATCACGCACGTGGGCGACTCCGGTGCCGGGCAGACCTGCAAGGTGGCCAACCAGATCATCGTGGCGCTGACCATCGAGGCCGTGGGCGAAGCGCTGCTGTTCGCGTCCAAGGCCGGCGCCGATCCGGCGCGTGTGCGCCAAGCGTTGATGGGCGGTTTTGCTTCGTCGCGGATTCTCGAAGTGCATGGCGAACGCATGATCAAGCGGACGTTTGACCCGGGCTTCCGCATCGAGCTGCACCAGAAAGATCTGAACCTGGCGTTGGAGGGCGCCCGCAAGCTCGGCATCGCCCTGCCCAACACGGCCGCTGCGCAGCAGCTTTTCAACGTATGTGCGGCCAATGGCGGCAAGGCGTGGGACCACTCCGCCATGGTGCGCGCGCTGGAACTGATGGCAGATCACACCATTGCCTGAAGCAAACGGGAGGGGCCTGCACCAGAGCGCCCCTCCCCCGTATACGACCTTCAACCGCCTCCGGCTTACAGCTCAAGCTGCTCCAGCACTTTTCCCTTGGTCTCGATGCCGAGGAAATGGATGGTGATCGCCGCCAGTATGGGCACCAAAGCCAACAGCAAGAACGCATTGCTGATGTTGCCCGAGCCGATGGTCGATCCGATCAGCATGGGTGAAAAGATGGCCGCAATCTTCAGCCACGCGCCGCCCATGCCGCAGCCGATCGCCCGGATATTGGTCGGGTACAGCTCCGGCGTATAGACATAGGCAGTGATGAAGCCGCACGCCATCAACCCCAGCGCCAACGAGCACAACCCCGCCACCACATAGAGCGACTGCTCATGCAGCAGCCCAGCCAGCGCCAGCGAGACGCCGCACAGAACGAACGACACCACCATCACGGGCTTACGGCCTACCTTGTCGACGATCATCGCGCAGACCAACGAGCCGACCACACCCAGCACCGAAGCCAGCGCCGCCAGATTCAGCGCCAGTTGGAGCGGCGCGTGATAGATCGTCTTGTAGACCGTCGGCAGCCAGGTCGACAGACCGTACTGGATGAAACCGCACGTCGCCCACAGCATGGCCACGACCACCGTGCGCTTGATGTACACGGGGCCGAACAGATCGCGCATGCCGCGCTTCGGGTGGCGGTGCGACATCTGCTCAAACACCGAGGTGTCGCCCAGCGGAGGCTGCGGTTCCTTGGCCTTGGCTTCAAAGCGTGCCTGCGCGGCATCGGCCTCGGCCATGCGGCCATTGGTCGCCAACCAGCGCGGAGACTCCGGCACGGCCTTGGGCAGCGTGAAGAACAGCAACAGCGGAATGCCGCCGAGAAAGTACATCACCTCCCAGCCGAAATGCGGCACCAGCCACGCACCGAGCGCGTTGGACACCAGCAGCCCGATCGGGAACACCACCTCGTAGAGCAACACGAAACGCCCACGACCATGTGCCCGCGTGACTTCGTTGATGTATGTGGCTGCCACGGGCAGCTCGCCGCCCAAGCCGATGCCCTGCACGATACGCAGCGCTGCAAACACGGCAAAACTGGGCGCTACGCCGCACAGCAGGCTCATCAAACCGATGATGCCCGCGCTATAGCCGATCATGCGCACGCGGCCAAATCGCTCGGCGAGCATGGGAAACACCAACGCGCCGATCAACTGGCCGATGCCGGGGGCACCGATCACAAAAGCAATCTGCGCCGGGGTCAGATGCCACTGCGCAATCAGCAGCGGCAGCGTGGCCGCGATGACGATGACGTCAAAGCCATCGAAGAACGTCGCCAGCCCGATCAGCAGACGCGCGCGCACGTGCATGCCGTTGCTCTTGAGCCGCTCGATGCGGGCAACGATCTTGCCCAGGCTCATCGCGCCCAGCGACGCATCGTGGTCAATTCCGTTGTCAATCAAAACACCTGGCTTCATGTGAAGCTCCTTCCGGAGGAAGTTGATGCGCCACTGGGTCGCTGCCCAGCGGCGCGCGTTGGGTCAGGACGTCAGAACGAGTGGTGCACCCCGCTGCTTACAACCATCTGGTTGCGCTGCGCCGCCACACCTACGCCGTTGATGGCAGCAGACTGCGCATCGCCGGACGCACGCTGATACGTACCTTGCACGTACACCTGCGTGCGCTTGGAAAACGCGTACACGTTGCCGAGGCTGAACTGGTTCCAGCGGGCGCCCTCGTACTTGCTGAAGGTATAGCCCACGTTGAGCGTGTTGGCGGCGCTGTAATGCCACGCGGTACCCAGGTCGACGTTTTGTGCGCGGGCGTTGGCGCCGCCCAGCGTGATGCGCGTTTGCGTATAGACCGCGCTGATCTGGACCGGCAGGCCGCTGAACTGATACAGCGCGCCGGTACCGAACGACTTGACCGAACTCATCGGCGTCATCACGCCGGGCACGAGCGTCGTGCCGAGCGTGTTCGTGATACCCAGGCGACCGGCGATGTCCAGCGCGCGGTCATTGGACGCGGTATAAGCCGCGGCTGCACGGAACCCGCCGTTGGTGTAGTACGCACCGAGGCTGTAACTGCGGCTCTTCGACGGCGAACCGGGTACCTCGCCAAAGCCGTACATGCCGCCCAGTTGCAGGCCGCCGAAGATGGGCGAGACGTAGCGCACGGCGTTGTCGATCTGGAACTGGTTGGCCAGGTTGTCGAAGTTGCCGGGGTGGAACAGGTAGAAATTGGTGAGCTGGAACCCGTTGCTGAGGCGACCGAGGTAATCGAACATGAAGTCCGCCTGATGGCCAAGCTGGATATTGCCCAGGCGATCGTTCGTCAGGCCCACCCACGCCGTGCGGTTGAACAGTTTGCCGGCGACCACGCTGCTGCCGGTGTCGCCCAGAAACCCCGATTCCAACTGGAAGATGGCCTGCGTACCGCCGCCGAGATCTTCCGAGCCGCGCAGGCCGAAACGGTCCGGCTGCATGGTGCCGGGGTCCATGCGCAGCGCCGAGCCGCTAGACGCGCTGCTCTTGAGGCTGTTGATGTAGGCCACGCCTTCATCAATGCTGCCGTACAGCGTCACGTTGCTCTGGGCCGCAGCGGTGCCAGCCAGGCTCATCGCCGCAATGGCGAACAAGGTTGTCTTCATTTGCAGTTTCCTCCACTGGACAAGGTGTCCGCCCCGCCAGTTGTTATCGCCGTCTTGGTGGACGAGCTGGTTGTGGTTCTTGCTTTGTTTCGTATGCGAAACGTCGTTTAAAAGAAAAACAGGGCGCAAAAAAAGACGGCGCGGCTGGTCAGGCCGGCGCCTAAACCATCCTGCGCTTACAGATCGATCACCAGGCGCTTGCCCTTACAGCCGGATACGCAAACCATCATCGTCTGGTTGGATGCACGCTCGCTCTTGGAAAGCACGCTGTCACGGTGGTCGGGCTCGCCTTCGAGCACGCGCGTTTCGCACGAGCCGCACACGCCTTCCTTGCAGCTGTGTTCCACCTCGACGCCAATCTCCAACAGCGCGTCGAGCAGCGACTTGCCCGCCGGTACACACAACTCGGCACCGTTGCGCGCGAGCTTGACCTGGTATTCGCCCTCCTGCACCGATTCCACACCGGGGTCGGCCGCAAAGCGTTCAATATGGACGTTGGTGTAGCCCAGCGCCTCACAGGCCGCATCGAATGCCCGCAGCATCGGGCCGGGGCCGCAGCAATAGAAATGCGTATCGGCCGGATGCCCTGCAAGCAGCGCTTTCAGATCGGGGGCGCCACCGGCTTCTGCGTCCAGGTGAAAACGCACCGCTTCGCCATGGGCGGCAAGCTCATCGGCAAAGGCCGCTTCGGCACGCGAGCGGGCGCAATACAGCATCGAGAACGCCTTGCCTTGCTCGGCCAGGCGACGCGCCATGCAGACGATGGGCGTCACGCCGATGCCACCTGCAACCAGCACGGTACGCGGCGCGGTTTCGTCCAGCTCGAAGTGATTGCGCGGGCCGCCGATCTTGAGCGTCGAACCGACGCGCAATTGCTCGTGCACATAGCGCGATCCGCCGCGGCTGTTGCGGTCGAGCAGCACGCCGACCACATATCGGTCACGCACCTCTGGCGCGCCGCACAGCGAATAGCTGCGCACCAGCCCGTTGCCGAGATGCAGTTCGATATGCGCGCCGGGTGCGTACTCGGGCAGCGCCTTGCCGTCGACATCGCGCAGCTCCACGCTCACGATGCCTTGGGCTTCGTAGCGCATGGCATGCACGCGCAGGTTGAGGGGGGAATTCATAGCACGTCTCTCTGCAACGTTTCAGCGCTTTTCCGTGAGGAACTTGCCTTCCAGGCCGGCGACGTTTTTCTGCCGGCGTGTGTTGCCGTCAATGCCGCCGTCGATGGCCCATTCGGCGAACACGGTCGGGCCGGGCTCGAAATCGCGCGGCTGCCAGTCGGCGTCAAGCTGGTCTTCATCGGCGTAGTACTCGATCAAGCCACCGGCAGGGTTCTTGAAGTACCAGAAGTACGCCGACGAAATCGGGTGACGACCCGGGCCTAGTTGCGTTTCCCAGCCGCAGCGCGACACATGCATGCCACCGCCGAACACTTCGTGGATGTCGCGCACGGTGAAGGCGACGTGGTTGAGCCCGCTCTTCGCCTGCGGCGTTTGCAGCAGGAACAGATCGTGATGGCCGCCTTCCGGCTCACAGCGCAGGAACGCCCCGCGGCCCGGGTAGTGGTCGGACGGCACAAAGCCGAGCTTGTCGATGTAAAAGCGCTCCGTGGCCGCCACGTCCTTCACGAAGAAGACCACGTGGCCCACTTCGATGGGCGTGGCACGCGCGTAGATCGGGCTCGGTTGATTGCGGCGCGGTTTGTCCGTCCATGTGTTCATGGCTGCGCATTGCACGTCGACATCGCGCTTGGTGGTCAGTTGCACGCGCACTGCCAGGCCGTTCGGGTCGGTGCAGCCGACGCGGCCGTCGGCGTGCACATAACCGGGCTGGTCAGCCAGTTTGTCGACCAGGCGATCGAGCACAGCCTGCGAATCGGTGCCCCAGATCACCTCGCACAGCGTCGGGCCGGCTTCCATGGCGGCCGGCAGCGTGGCATCGTCCCTGCGCTTGACGCGCACGCGGCAGCCGTTGAGCGTTTCGAACAGCAGGCCGCTGGCGTCTTCCGATTGCAGGGCAAGGCCCCAATCCAGGAAGAACTGCTTGCAGGCGGCGAGGTCGTCGGCACCGTAGACGATTTCGTCGATGCCTCGAATCGTGTTCATCTTGATCTCCTGTGGTCTGGGTGTTTTGTTTCAGCTTCAGTTGGCGTTGGCCCAGGCCAGCGGCTGTTCATTCAAGCCCCAGTAGAGGCTCTTCTGCTCCATGTATTGCAGGATGCCGAGGCGGCCCTTCTCGCGGCCGAGGCCGCTGTCGCGCCAGCCGCCAAAAGGCGTCGAGATCGAGAACTGCTTGTATGTGTTGATCCACACGTTGCCGGCCTGCACCGCGCGGCCGATGCGCCATGCGCGCTTGTAGTCGCGCGTCCAGATCCCGGCGGCCAATGCGTAGACGCTGTCGTTGGCCTGTTCGATCAATTCGTCTTCATCGTCGAACGGCATGGCGACGAGCACCGGGCCGAAGATTTCTTCCTGGCAAATGCGCGCGCTGTTGGTGAGCCCTTCGATGATGGTCGGCGTGTAGAAGTAACCCGACTCACAGCCCGCGATTGCTGGGCGCAAGCCGCCCGTGCGCAGGTGGCCGCCCTCTCCCACGCCCATCGCAACGTACGACTCGATGGTCTCGCGGTGACGATCGGTGATCAGCGGGCCCATCTGCGTCGATTCATCGGCCGGATTGCCGACACGCAGGCGTGCCGCGGCAGCGGCCAGACGATCCATGAACGGCTCGTAGAGCGAGCGCGCCACAAACAGGCGCGAACCTGCGATGCACGATTCGCCCGATGAACTGAAGATGCCGTACAGCACGCCATTCACGGCGTGCTCGAGATCGGCATCTTCAAACACCATCGTCGGCGATTTACCGCCGAGTTCGAGCGACACCGGCATCATCTTGTCGGCCGCAATGTGCGCGATATGGCGGCCCGTGTTCGTGCCTCCCGTGAACGACACGCGGCGCACCAGCGGATGCTTGGTGATCGCATCGCCAATCACGGAGCCCTTGCCCGGCAGCACGCTGATCATGCCCTTCGGCACGCCCGCCTCTTCACAGATGGCGGCAAGTTCCAGTGCCATCAGCGGTGTGACTTCAGCCGGTTTGACGACGACGGCGTTGCCCGCGGCCAGCGCAGGCGCCATCTTTTGCGCTTCGCTGGCAATCGGCGAATTCCATGGCGTGATGGCCGCCACCACGCCCATGGGCTCATGCACGCTCATCGTCAGGCAATCGCCGCGCATGGGCGTGAGCGACTCTTCCAGTGTCTCGCATGCGGCGCCGAAGAACTGGAACGTGGCCGCAGCGCTTGCCACCAAGGCGCGCGTTTCGTTGATCGGCTTGCCGTTATCCAGCCGCTGGCGTTGCGCAAGTGCTTCGCTGCGCGAGCGGATCAGCTCGGCGATGCGGTACAGGACCGCGGCGCGTTCGTGCGGCTTGCGCTGCGCCCAGCCGCTGGAGAGGAAGGCGCGATAGGCACCGGCCACAGCTTCTTCCACGTCGGCGACGCTGGCAGCGTTGAGTTCCGCCACCACTTCGCCCGTGGCGGGGTAGCGCGTGACATAGCGCTCGCCGGTGCCGAGGCGCCATTCGCCTGCGATGCAGATCGGCAGCAACGAGGTCGCAGTTGCGTTCAGGGTAGAGACAGTCATGGCGCAATGGCCTCGCTTAAATCGAAACGGCGTGCGCGCGGTTGCCCAGCGCACGCACCACGCTGAACACCGTCAGCGCAGAAGTCTTGGGATTGGCCGCCAGCGGCTTGCCGCGCATCGTCAGTTCGAAACCGCCAAAGGCACCGCGTGCCTCGACGTGATGGATGTTCTCGTCCACCGTCGGATCGGCCAGCAGCTTGACGTGCGTGTGCTCAAGCCCCAGGCCCGCCAATGACAGCGTGGCGGCCACATTGGCGTTCTTCGGGAATAGACGCGCAGCTTCGCGGGCGTTGCCTTCGAAGATCACGGTCGGCACGCGCAGCGCATCGAGGTCGAACTGCTGTTCGGCCGGCGTGTCCTTCCAGGCGCGCGGTGGCTTGCGGCCCGTGTAGATCACAGCGTCGAGCCCGCCGACGCGCGCAGCGGCCAGTGCGTCGATGGCGCCGATGGCGCCCGACAGCAGCTGCACCTGCGCGTTGCCACGGCGGGCCGCTGCCTCCAGCCGCTCGGCCACGCCGGGTTGAGACAGCGCACCGACCGATACCACGAGGCAATCAATGCCCTGCTCCAACGCCGGCAACACATGTTCTTCAAGCGCGTCATGGCCAGCGCACTCGACCAGCAGATCCGTATGCGCGTCGGCCGACAGATGCGTCGTGACACGCGCATTTGGTGCGAACGGGGCGATGGCCTCGCGCGCCTTGTCCATCGCGTGCTCGGGCACGATTACGGCGTCAAAGCACACATCCGGATCGCTCTTGAGCAGTTCCAGTACGCCCTGCCCGATCGCTCCGCACCCGACCATCGATACATGCAGCATGTCCGGCTCCTTCAGTTGGCTCGGTTGCAGGTTCACGCCACCACCGTCGTGCCGTCTGTGGCGCATGCAGCAGCGCGCTCGCCCTGACCGTCCTTGGCCTGCTGGTTGACCGGCGGGCCTGCAAAGATCGTCTTGAAGCTGCCGATGGAGAGCATGTCGATCTCCATCAGGAACGGGCCTTCGCCGCTGGTGGCTTCCTTCAACACGCTGCCCACATCGGCCAGATCCGACACGCGGCGATGGCGCAACTGCAGCGACTGCGCAAGCGCCGCGTAGTCCGGCGTGTGCAGATCCACGTAATGGCGGCGGCCGCCGTACTGCGCGTCCTGAATGTTCTTGATGACGCCGTAGCCCTTGTCGTTCATCAGCACGATGACGAGGTTGGCGCGCTCCTGCACCGCAGTCGCCAATTCGCCGAGGTTCAGGATGAAGCCGCCGTCGCCGGCCAGGCAGAACGTCGTCTTGCCGGATTCGATCGCGGCCGCACCGATGGCCGCACCAATGCCCATCGCCAAACCTTGGCCGATACCGCCACCCAGCGCATGCACGCCGGCGCGCGAATCAAAGATACGGAGCTGGCGATTGCCCCACGTGCTGTTCGACACGGTCACGTCGCGCACCCAGTTGAACTCACGTCCCACGGCGGCTTGCAACGCCTCCACAAGCTTTGCGTACGGGCCGAGGCCATCGATCAGTCCGCGCACGGCCGCATCGTGTGCAGCGCGCAGGTCGGCGGCGAATGTCGCGTCGATCTGCATCTTCTTTTCCAGCCGATCCGCCAAGCCCTCCAGCGCGAGGGCCGAATCGCCGCACACGAAATAGTCGCTGGCGTAGCAACGGCCTTCCGCCGAGGCATCCGCATCGATGCGGTACAGCGGACGCGGCAGTTTCAGTTCGTACTTGAGCGTTTCATTGCCACGCAGGCGCGAGCCGACCACGACCATCGCGTCGCACGTCTGGTAGAACGCTTCGACCGGCTTGTGCAGGTTGAATGCGCCCAGCGAGCGCGGATCATCTTCCGGCACGATGCCGCGGCCCTGCGTGCTGGTGACCACGCCAAAGCCAAGGTCCATCAGGCGCTTGACCTGCTTCGCCGCGTGGCGGGCACCACCGCCCAGCCACAGCATCGGACGCCGCGCGCGCGACAGGCGTTCAGCCAGTTCGTCCAGCGCGTGGGCCGACGGCACATGCTGAGGCACCTGCAGCGGGCGCAGGTCATCCGGCATCGGGATCAGCGCGGCCTGGATGTCGATGGGAATCTCCACGCTCACCGGGCCGGCCGGTGCCGTCAGCGCAGTCTGCACCGCCAGCTTCATCGTGCTGATCGCCGTGTCGGCACTGCGCACGCGGAAGGCAGCCTTGGAGACGGCCTTGAGCATCGTGAGCTGGTCCGGCGCTTCGTGGATGTAGGCAAGGCTCTGGTCCAGGTACGGCGTTTCGATCTGGCCCGTGATGTGCAGCAGCGGCGTGCCGGCGGTCAGGGCTTCGACCATTGCGCCCGCCGCATTCCCGGCAGCGGTGCCGGTGCTGGTCAGGCAGACGCCCAGGCCGCCCGTGGTCCGGGCATAGGCGTCGGCCATGTTGGCGCCGCCGGCTTCACCGCGCGCCATGACGAAGCGGATCTTGCCGCGCTCGCCCATCGCATCGAGGATGGGCATGTTATGGATCGAGATGACACCGAAAGCGGCCTTGACCTCGCAGGCCTCCAGGAAGGCTGCAATCGCGTGGCCCACCGTGACCAGCTGTTGTTCCTGTTGTTGTCGTTTATGCATGACGGGAGTGTCCTCCGGAGATATCGATGTGGCTGCCCGTGGTGTACGAAGACAACGGCGAGGCAAGAAACAGAATGGCGCGGGCAGCCTCTTCGGGCAGGCCCAGGCGTCCAAGGGGAATATGTTTTTGCGCGGCCAGGCGGCGCGTCCACGCGGCCCAGTCGAGATGGCGATCTTCTTCAGAGCGTGCCTCGAAGCGGCGGCGCCATTGGCCGGACTCCACCAGGCCGATCAGGATGCCGTTGACGCGCACGCCCTTCGGTGCAAATTCGGTCGCCATCGAACGCACGAGATTGAGCACACCCGCACGCGCGGCAGAGGTGGCCACCATGTGCGGCTCGGGCTGCTGCGCGAGCAGCGAATTCACGCAGACGATCGCGCCGTGCGCCGAGCGCTCGAGTTGCGCCAGGAAAGCGCGCGTGGGATGAATCACCGAGAAGAACTTGAGATGCAGTTCCTGCGTCCACGCGGCATCGTCGGTATCGGCAAACGTCGAGACACGGCCTTGGCCCGCGTTGTTGACCAGCATGTCGACGGGGCCGAGGGCTTGCTCCACGGCATCGGCAAACGCTGCCACCTGCGCGGCGTCGAGCACGTCGCACGTTGCGGCAAACAGCCGGGCGTTTGGGAAGCGGCTGCGCAGACCTTGTTCGGCTTGCGCGAGGCGTTCGGCATTGCGCCCGCACAGCGCCACGGCAGCGCCGGCTTCCAGCAGCAGTTCAACGGTGGCCAAGCCGATGCCGGAGGAGCCACCCGTCACGACAGCCGTCTTGCCAGTCAGGTCGATCATCGGCATGGTCATTCGCGGAACAGGTTGACGACCTTGCCGCCTGCGGGGCGGTAGTCCAGCAGGTAAGACAGCTCGCCGGCAGCGGCGCGCACCTTGTCGATCATCAGATCGAGCTGTGCGGCTTCAATGCGCGGCGACGGAATCGTCGTGCCGAGGGCTGCTACCACCTTGCCGGCGCGGTCCAGCACCGGCGCAGCAATCGTCGAGATGTTGGCTTCGAAGAAACCTTCCTGCAGCACGTAGCCGTGTTCGCGGTCGCGCTGGACCATCTCGAACAGCTCTTCGACCGTGCGCGGGGTATTGGCGGAAAACACTTCCAGCTGCGGCTCCGGATAGAGCTGGCGCAGCTCAGCCAGCGACAGATCGGCCAGCAGCACACGACCCAGCACCGTGGCGTGCGCCGGCAGGCGCGTGCCGACATTCACCGAGCTGGTGAACGGCGTGGGCGCCACGGATTTCGCCACGTAGACGATCGAGCGGCCATCGCGCACGACGAGGTTGCACGGATAGTGAATCTCGTCGCGCAGACGATCGAGCAGCGGGCGGCCCAGCTCGGTCAATTCCAGCGACGCGAGATATTCAAAGCCCAGGCGCAGCACCGCCATGCCGAGGCGAAAATCGCGGCCGCCGTCGACGCGTTCGATAAAACCCATCACTTCAAGTGTGGTCAGCAGGCGGAACACCGTGGAGCGCGGCACCTTCAGGCGGCGCGCCAGTTCCGGCGCCGACAGCACACGGTCTTTGTGGCTGAACTCGCACAGCAGGCGCAGGCCGCGTTCGAGCCCCGGCACGATGTACTTTTCTTGCACGTCTTCTGGGATGAGGTCGTTGCTCATACGTCTTGGCGCTTAGGCGTTTTGGGATTGGGAGAGAACAGCGTGTTCGATCCAGCCTGCAACAGCGTCAGGCGCATCGATATAAGAGGCATGCCCGGCCGACGGCACAAGCGCAAACGGCAGATCAAACATCCTGGCCAGCGCTTCGCAACCTTCCGGCGGTGTAATGCCGTCGACATCGCCGCAAGCGATCTGCGCTAGCGTCGATTCGGGGCGTTTTTTCAGATAGGCGCCGATGTCGTCGCCGCTGAGCATCGCCACAGCCTGGCGATAACCACCGTCGTTGAGGCGCTTCATGTTCCAACGCACCCAGGCGCGCTCTTCGTCGGTGGCATTTGGGCGCAGCAGATGCGCGTGGCGCGACTCCGCCATGCCGTCGATGCCAAGTTGGTCGAGCGTTGCAAGACGCTGGGCCTGCACGCTCCGGGACTTGTCCTCCTGCCCCGCTTGGCCGTAGCCCTGCGCGGGGTTCAGAAGCAGCAGGCACTTCGGCTGCATCGCGGCTGGCGCGGCGGCCACATACGCCGATGCCATCAGCGCGCCCAGCGAATGACCGACGATCGCATCGGGCGTCACATCCAACGCGGCAACCCATGCCTGCAACCGCACCGCGTAATCGGCAGCGCGCGGTGCACCCTCTGCAAGCGGCGTGGAGTTGCCATAGCCCGGCGCATCCCATGCCAGCACGCGCATGTTGTGCGAAAGAACCCGCGCGCAAGGCAGCCATGACGCAGCGCTGGAGCTGATGCCGTGCAACAGCACCACCAGCGGTCCGCGCTCGCCCCATTGCCGATAGCCGATGCGATCGCCGTGGGCGTTAATGGCGACGGTGCGTTCGGCAAACCCGGCGCCCAGCGCGGCAAGCGCGTCGGCAACACGGAACGGATGGGAGGACATGACAGCCTGCGCGCTCATGGCATCAACGCTTGATCTTGGCGAGCGGATGCTCGGGCGGATACGTCGGCGTGATCGGCTTCTTGGCGCCGAGCATCACGCACATCAGCGCATCTTCATCGCCGATATTGATTTCTTCGCGGTACACGCCGGGCGGCACCGAGACGAGGTCGCGATCGGTCAGGATGGTTTCGTAGCGCTCGCCGTCCTTCTCGAGCACCAGCTTGAGCTTGCCGCGAATGATGAAGAACACCTCTTCCACATCGGTGTGCAGATGCGACGGGCCTTCATGGCCGGCCGGAATGACCATCGTCGAAAACGTGAAGTGCTCCGCCGGCACCGTGTTGGTGTCAGCGGCCACGCCCGTGCCGCCGGTGCCGAGGTAGCGCATTTGCGCACGGCGGTATTTCGGGTCGAAGTCGGCTTGGAACTTGAGGGCGTCCCAGTCGTAGCGGCGGGTGGAAAAACGCGCCACGCGGCTGTTCATCCAGTCTTCAAACGACGCGCCTTCCGGGCGGTCCCACGTGCGTTGCACTTGCTGTTGTTCGGAGAGATCGCTCATCGAATACCTCTTCTGAATGGTGTGTGGATGCATTACTGCATGACGAAACCGCCGTTGACGGCCAGCGTCTGGCCCGTCACGAATCGGGAAAGGTCGGACAACGCGAACAGCACGGCGCCGCACACGTCGTCGGGCAGTTGATCGCGCGAAATGGCGCGCTGGTCTCGGTACAGCGCGTGACGGTGGGCCGGCACGTATTCGGTGGCTTCCACCAGCGTCAGGCCCGGTGCAATGGCGTTGACGGTGATGCCGTCTGCGCCGCATTCGCGCGCCAGAGACTTGGTCATGCCGATGACGGCGCTCTTGCTCGCCACATACGCCAGCAGGTTCGGCGCGCCCCACAGCGGAGTGTCCGACGACAGATTGACGATGGCGCCGCGGCCCGAAGCCTTGAGCGCCGGCAGGCAAGCCGTCGTCATCAACCATGTGCCGCGCACGTTGACGTTCATCACGCGGTCCCAGGTCTCGACGTCGATCGACGATGCATCGCGCCCGCCCGAGTTCGTGATCGCCGCGTTGTTGACGAGCCCGTCGAGCCCGCCCAGCGCCTGTGCGGCCGCAGCAGCGCATGCCTGAATGGAAGCCAGATCGCCAAGATCGAGCGTGAAGCCATGTGCATCAAAGCCTGCCGCGCGCAGCGCTGCGGCCTCTTCCTGCACGCGCTCGCCAAGAATGTCGGCCAGCGCAACTGCGCCACCCGCTTCGGCGATCGACTTGGCAAAGGCCAGACCCAGACCGCGCGCGGCGCCCGTCACGAGCACCTTGCGGCCAGCCAGCAGCCCGGCGGTTGAATTGCGCTCAGGCATGTTGGGCTTCCGTGGGAACGGGCTTGAGCATGGCGACAGGCGCGTCGGCCAGTTCAGCGGCGGCGCGGCGTGCAAGCACACGGCGGATACGCGTGATGCCGATGTCGTGCTGATACAGCGTCTCGTGCTCGCGCGCTTCGGGTGCCATCGACTCCAGCACGACGCGGTCCTGTTCCAGCACATCCCAGTGCAGGCCTTCGAGGCGATTGCGATACAGGAAGCGCCACACGTCGCGCTGCCAACCCTGCACGTGGCGCGTGCGCCAGAAGTAGACGATGCAGTGCTCCTCATCCACCGGCGTCACGATGCCGATGATGGTGAACGGACCGCCCGGACCGACCTTCGGTTGATACGGAATCGACAGGCGCAGCCACATCGTGCCGGTCTCGCCAAACTCCGTCCAATCGAAGTTCACGCCGCGCTGGCCGGTCTTCTGGAACATGATCCCGTGGTCGGTTTCAACCACTTCCATCACGGCCTTCTTCTCGCCGCTGGCCATCGAGTGCGACACGGCGTGCAGGTAGGCGCCGTGCATGGGGTCCATGACGTTGTCGATGGCATAGCGGTAGTTGACGTTCCAATGCGCGAAGCAGAGGAAGTGGCTGTGCTCGTCACTGGTCAATTCTTCGGGCAAGCGCAGCGTGCCGACCGCGTCGTCGAACTCGGAGGGGGCCTTGTCGCCAAACCACAGGAAGATGGCGCCGGCACGCTCCTGCACCGGGTAGCTGCGCACGCAAGTCTTGCCTTCCATGGGGCACGCGTCGACAGCCGGTACGCTGGTCACCGTACCCTGGCCGTTCACTTCAACGCCGTGGTACCAGCAGGCCACGTGGTCGCCCAGGTTCCAGCCCATCGACAGGCGTGCACCGCGATGCGGGCAGCGGTCTTCCAGCGCATGCACCTGGCCGGCAGTGTCACGCCACAGCACGATGTTCTGGCTCAAACGCGTGATGCCCACCGGCGCGTTTTTCACATTCCACGACGCCGCCACCGGATACCAGTAGTTGCGCAGACCGGTGTTGATGCGCGCTTCCTTCTGCGCTTCCTTGTTGCCTTCCATTGCTTGCCTCTTCTGATGGGGTTGAGCCGTGCGCCTCTGCGGGCGATGCGGCGTCGAATCGTGTTGGATCCAGCCGGCGCTCAGGCGCCCAAGCGGCGCATCTCGGCCAGGAACGTGTCTTCCGTCCAGGTCTCGCCGCCGGCGGCGTTGCGCGGGCCGCGCTCGTTCAGTACGGCCACGATGTCGGCCGGCGTTTGCGCGCCACCCAGGAATGCCGCTTCCAGCGAATCGGCCAATTGATTCTCATAGGCTGTCGGCTCGGTCGCGCGCGTTTGCCACACCAGATTGGCGGCGTAACCCGGGCGCTCGACCCGGCCCTTGCCAGCGACGTTGTTTGGAGAAATCGGCTCCCACGGAGCGAGGTCGGGGTTGTATTGCGGTTGCATATCTGTCGACTCCATCACGTTTCGCTTGTTTTACCTATGAAACGTCTGTTAATATCTGGAACACAGGTGCAACTATAGACCGCGTCTTCGAAATCGCAGATGCGGGATTACCCTATGGTTTGCGGGAAATTGCGTCCACCGTGGGCGACCCGTCCGCCGGATCGCGCAATGGACAAAGGTCTTGGCACCGCGCTAGCGGTACGGAGCCGAAGGCGGTAGCGATTGGAAGCACTTCGACGTGCCGAAACTCGATTGTTGAGGCCAGAACGGCTCAGAACAATTTGCGATACACCACGAAGCCCGACTTGTCCGCCAGCGTGTCATACAACCGCATGGCGGTCGCGTTGGTTTCGTGTGTCTGCCAATAGACGCGCGGCAAGCCGTCGGCCTGCGCGCGACGGTAGACCGCTTCGATCAAGGCCCGCCCCACGCCCTGCCCGCGCGCGGCCTGCGCAGTGAACAGATCCTGCAAATAGCAGCTCATGCCGATTTGCGTGGTGCTGCGGTGGTAGAGGAAATGCACGATGCCGAGCAGCTCGCCTCCACGCTCGGCCACCAGCGCGTGCACCGGCTCCGTTTCGTCGAAGAAGCGCTGCCATGTCGTCTGCGTGACGATGTCGGGCAAGCCCGTCTCGCCCGCACGGCCGTAAAAGGCGTTGTAGTCATCCCAGAGCGGTTTCCACGCAGCGAAGTCGTCTTGGTGAACAGAGCGGATGTGGAGGTCGGCAGGTGCGGACATGGTGGGCTGGACGGGTGGCAACGCTCCGGCATTCTGCCAGCCGGCCGCCCTGCATGCAGCCGGCTTTCCTACCGATGGCTTAGCCCCTTAGCGTTGAGAATCGGACCTGCCCAACAGCACGGCGCGTTGATGTTGACTACGCCTACTCGTGCTGCTTCGCCCCGGCAGCGGCCATGTGCCGCGCACGACATCGGCAACGCCCGAGCCATACCCGAACCTAGGGATTGTCCGTAGAAGGCCGGCCGACGGAAGAAAGTTTGCTGAAAGCATCGGCGCTCTACAGTGCGCTCCATGGCCCGGTCATGACCCGATATCGGGCCGTGCGATCTCCACGCACATCAGCGTCACTACGATAAGGGTCGGGTGTTGTACAAGCCATATCGCCGGACCCAACGGGATGTCGGTCCGGCGTCCGCTTCAATCGGTCTTTCCTGCTGTCAACCTTGCGGCCCACCGTCCTCCCGGTGGGCTGTTTTCTTTTCAGGGCTGCATCGGACTGGGCACCACGAGGCGCTGTGTCAGCCGCTGCACCAGCGGCGCCGCAATCAGCACGATGGTGAAGGCGGCCGGCCACGCCAGTACGAAGGCATGCGCCCAGCGGGCGAGAAAGTCGGAGCTGATACCGGCGTTGATCCAGCCGATCCAGCCCGTCATCAACAACGACATCAGGCCCGACATCATCCAGGCAAAGATGATGCGAAGACGTGTGGCGGTGGAAACGGGCATCGACATGGCGGTTCTCCTTGCAAGCCATCAAATGTGATTGACGGCATGCTAGACAACCGCGTTTATAGAAACTATAGACGTTTACTGAAACTTAAATTCCGAAAATGGAATCATGCTCGACGATCTGGCTCTCTTTGTTTCCATCGTGGACCACGGCAGCCTGCAGGCAGCGGCCCGTCACGCCAACCTGCCGCCCGCCACGCTGACGCGGCGCCTGCAGAAGCTCGAGACCTCGCTCGGCTGCCAGCTTCTGCTGCGCAGCGCCCGCAGCCTGAAACCGACGCCGGAGGGCCAGCTGTACTACGAGCAATGCCGCCCGCTGTTGACCGCGCTTGCGCAAACCACGGCCACGCTCGACGACGATCTCAATCAGGTGAAGGGCACCCTGCGTGTTCTTGCGCCGTTGAACCTGTCGCGCGGGCTCCTCGCACACGCGTATGCGAGCTTCATGGCGACGTGGCCGGAGATCCGCCTCGAGCTATCGCTCAGCAACCGCAATGAAGACGTGTGGCGGCATGGCGCCGATCTTGCCATCCGCGTCGGCCAGCAGGACGACCCGAAGCTGCGGCAGCGGCGGCTCGGTGTCATCGGGATGGTGCTGGTGGCGTCGCCTGCGTACGTGGCCGAGCAGGGCGCGCCGACCCATCCACATGAATTGCAAGCGCATCGGCTGTTGGTGTCATCGCCGCTCTCGACATGGCGCTTCACCTCACCCGATGGCGAGGAGACCATCGAACTGCAGCCTCATGGACGCTGCGACCTGAACGACATCGAACTGGGCGTGACGTTGGCGGAAACGGGCCTCGGCCTGCTGTACTGCCCTCGCACGCTCTGCCATCAAGCGCTGGAGGCTGGCCGGCTGGTGCGCCTGCTGCCCGATTGGCGTACGCCGCAGCGACCCATCTACGCGGTGTGGCCGCAACAACAGTTGCCGCGCAAGGTGCGTACGTTGCTGGAGCATCTGGCAGCTTTCACGGCAGCCACGCCGTTGTTGCAGGCCGACCCTCCAGCGAGTGCGTCAGGCACTGCTTGAAACGGGTAAAAACACGCGTTGTCGCATCGCCCCGTTACTTCGTAGGCTGCAGAGATTGCACCGCATCCCTTTTCCAGGAGTCCTCTCGATGCACAGCAGCCACGTGGTGCGCTCCGGCGACATTCGCCTGCATGCCCGCATGACACAGCCCGCCGACCATTCCGCTCGGGAGCGCCCTGCCATCGTTCTCGTGCATGGCTATCCGGACGACAGCTCCGTCTGGGACGGCGTGCGCGACACGCTGGCGCACGAGCGCCGTGTGCTCACCTTCGACGTGCGGGGTGCCGGCCTGTCAGACGCCCCCGCAGATACCACCGGTTACCGCATCCCCCAGTTTGTCGACGACCTTGCCGCCGTGGCCGACGCGTTGCTGCCCGGCGAGCGCTTCCATCTGGTCGGTCACGACTGGGGCTCCATCCATAGCTGGGAATCCGTGACGACCGACCGGTTGCGTGGGCGCATCGCGTCTTACACGTCGATCTCGGGGCCGTGCCTGGACCACGTCGGCCACTGGATGCGCACGCAGCTCGACGCCGGCACATGGGCCGCCAAACGTGCGGTGTGGAAGCAGCGGCTGCAATCGTGGTACGTCGGCTATTTCAACCTGCCGCTGGTGCCCGAATGGTCGTGGCGACTGTGGGTGGCAGGTGCTTGGCCGTGGTGGCTGCGCAAGACGGAGGGCATTCGCATCAAAGCGCAGCGGCCGACGCTTGTGCGCGATGCTTGCAACGGCGTGCGAATGTATCGCGCAAATTTTCGTGAGCGCCTCGCGCGCCCCCAGGCACGCGCACCGCATGCACCCGTGCAACTGGTCGTGCCAACGCGCGACCGCTACGTCAGCCCCGCGGTTACGCGCGCTGTGGAAGCTTGGGTGTCGCACTACTGGCGCCATGAGGTGGACGCGGGTCACTGGCTGCCCCTGCGCCGCCCTGACTGGGTGGCAGACTGCATCCGCTGCTTTGCCGACTACGTCGACTCAGGGAACGAGCCCCCCGAACTGCGGCAGGCGCGCGTAGCAGGCACGCTGGCACCGGCCTGACGCGACTAGGGCATTGCGCCCAACGCAAACGTTGACGCGCGTGTAACTCACTGTAATCATCGTCCGCCACAAAGCTGACGGCGCGCCATGACCTGGCGCCCGGACGGCCCGAGCCGCCGCTGCGCGCAAACCGCGTTGTCGGCCATCGATACAAGAAACAGGGACAAGACGATGAAAAGCAAGGTCGTGGTGTACGGCCCGCTCTACGGGAAGTGGTACGCAATCCTGGTCAACGACGGTGTGGCCGCCGAATCCAACCAGTTCGGCTCGTACGAAGCCGCCATGGGCTTCGCCTCACGCCGTTATCCAGAGCTTGAACAGGAACGGCAGCCTTACGCGCGCGGCCGAGAAGACAGCGAGAGCGGAAGCGACAGCCGGGAAGCCGCGCCCATCTGAACGGGAACGCGCCGGGCGGCATTTATGCCGCCCATGCCGCCCCCAGCGTTAGTGGCCCGCGCCGCAAAAGCGCCCGGCGATCCATTCGAACACGCTGCCTTCGCGCAGCGAGCGGCTTTGCGCCTCGTCGCCGTAATGGATCTGGTAAAGCGGCTTGCCGGTAGCGTTGCGCGCGCGATAGAGCGTTTGCGCAATTACCGTATAGCTATGTCGCGCGCAGTCCAGCACGACCTGCTTGACCGACGAACGGATCGGCTGCCCATCTGCTGTCTTGATCGTGAAGTCGGGCAGCACGTTGCGCAGCAACCTGAAATGCACGGTGTGCGTGTCGGCGCCTGCCTCGGCGCTTGGCTGGGGCTTGACCGATTGCCGGTCGATATACGACACGATGCCGTTGATGCTCTCGAACCGGCGCCAGCGGGAATCGGCGCCGGCTGATTCGAGGGCGGGTGTCGCATCGGCCGAAACGGCTTGCGCGGCCCCCGTCGGCACAGTAGCCGACGCAGAGATGGTTTGTGCGGATACGGGCATCGCTGCGCACTGCGCGGCAACCAGAGCGGTCACCGCGATGGCGCTTTGCCAGCGCCAGCCTCCTGTTTTCATGGGATGTCTCGCCTTGCTGCAAAAAACTCAGCGGGCGATTCTACCGCGCAGGCGCAACCGCTTGCGTCACATCTGGTCGACGGGCTCGGCAACGTCCACGCCGGCAAAACGCAGATACAGCGTGCGAAGTGCCTGGGTGAGCGGACCGGGCTGGCCGTTGCCAATTTGCACGCCGTCGATGGACACCACCGGCATCACGAACGTCGACGCGCTGGTGTAGAACGCCTCGGCGGCTTGCTGGGCTTCGGCCACGGTAAAGGTGCGTTCTTCCAGCGTCAGGCCATGTTCACGCGCCAGCGCCAGGATCGACACACGCGTGATGCCCGGCAGCACAGCGTTCGACAGCGGACGCGTGATCAGGCGCCTATCGGGGGTGATGATGAACGCGGTGGAAGACGCGCCTTCGGTCACACGGTCACCGTCGGTCATCCAGGCTTCATGCGCGCCGGCGCGCGCGGCGATCTGCTTGGCCATCACCTGCGGCAGCAAGCCGACGCTCTTGATGTCGCAACGCTTCCAGCGCAGGTCGGGCACCGTCACCACGGTTGCGCCCTTCTTGGCCAGCGGGCTGTTGACGATGGACTTGACCTGCGTGAACGCCACGGCCGTCGGCGTGATGTCGGCCGGGATGCCGAAATCGCGCTCGGCGACGCCGCGTGTGACCTGCATGTAGACCACGCCTTCTTCCAGCCCGTTGCGCGCCACCAGCTCTTCGCACACACGCGTCCATTCGGCAGCGGTGTACGGGTTGTCGATGCCGATCTCGGACAGCGACCGCGTCAAGCGGGCGAGGTGCGCGTCGTTGTCGACGAGCTTGCCGCGCGCCACGGCGGTCACTTCATAGATGCCATCGGCAAAGGTGAAGCCACGGTCCATGACGGAGACGGTGGCGTCGGCGGCCGGCACGTATTGGCCGTTGAGGAAGATGATTCGCGACATGCTGAGAGAGGGATTCAAGTGCGGGCGGGACTGCCCTGCCAATGAATCTACAGGATACGGGCACCATGCCGCGAATACCGATGCGTGCCCACGTTATGCGAAAACAGCATGATGCAGACAACCCCTCCGGTAGACTCCCCCGTTTTCGGCCAAACGCACCTCATGTCCGAACTCACCATCCGCCCGATCGCTGCAAACGACTTGCCCGGCATCCTGGCCGTGCAACAGGCGTGCTACGGCGACGGCTTTCTGGAACCGGGCGACGCGCTTGCCAGCCGCTGGGCGCGCAGTCCGGCCATGTGCCTGGTTGCCGTGCGCTGCGGCGAGGTGGTCGGCTACCTGCTTTCGCATGCGTGGCATGCATGGACACCGCCCAAATTGCACGTGCCGCTACCCATTGCGGATGCAGCCAATGTGCTCTGGTTCGTGCACGACATGGCCATCGCTCCTGCCGGCCGCGGGCAGCGTTTGGGCGAGCAGCTTTACGCCATGGCATCCGCCAGCGCCCATGCGCAGGGGCTGCGCCAATCCCGGTTGGTAGCGGTGCAAGGCGCGGATGTGTTCTGGCGGCGCCTTGGTTATCAGCCCGCCGACGTGGATGGTGCCGCGTTGGCCGCTCTGCGCGCGGTGTACGGAGAGGACGCAGAACTGATGGAGCGCGCGTTGCCGTGAGCGGCCATGGCGTCACTCCGTTACAATTTGTAACACCCGTATCGCTTCTGTAAGACTGCGCGCGCCCGCTCCTACTACAGTGCAGCGTCTTGAGGAATTCCCACATGCATAAGAACTTCGCGCTGTACGTGCTGGCAGCCGCTGCAGCGCTGTCGTCGCAGGCGGCCCTGGCCCGTGTCAATGTCGATATTGGAATCGGTGTGCCCGTCGCACCGGTTTATGTCGAGCCCGCGCCGGTGTACGCCCCGCCTCCGCCGCCGGCCTACTATGCGCCGGCCCCCGTCTATGTCGCGCCGCAGCCGGTCATCGTTGCCCCCGGCTACTACGACGATGGGCGCGGCCGCGAATGGCAGGAACGCCAATGGCGCGAACAACGCTGGCGTGAGCGTGAATGGCGCCGGCACCATCGTCATGACGACGACGATTGATCCGGCTCCCGGCAGCGCTCAGGCGGCCTTCTTCGCCAAGCCCAGGTAGGTTTCGATCACGCGGGGGTTGACGGCCAATTCCTGCGCCGGGCCTTCGAGCGTCATATCGCCCGTTTCCAATACGTAGCCGTAGTCGGCCACCTGCAGGGCGGCGCGTGCGTTCTGTTCGATCAGCAGCGTTGCCACGCCGGTTTTGCGCAGGTCGCTGATGATGTGGAAGATCTCTTTGACGATGAGCGGCGCAAGGCCGAGGCTCGGCTCATCCAGCATCAGTAACTGGGGCTTGGCCATCAACGCGCGGCCCACGGCGAGCATCTGGCGCTCGCCGCCCGAGAGCGTGCCGGCTTCCTGCACGCGACGCTCTTTCAGGCGCGGGAACAAGTCGTACACCACCTCCATCTGGTCGAGGTAGCTGCGTTCACCCGCCCGCTTGCGGCGGTACGCGCCCAGCACGAGGTTGTCTTCCACGCTCATAGTGGCAAACAGCTCGCGCTTTTCCGGAACGAGGCACATACCGCGTGCCACGCGCTTTTCCACGGGCAGACCGGTCAGGTTGTGGCCGAGATACGAGACCACGCCGTTGGCCGAACCGGTGATTGGCAGCGCGCCCATGATGGCGCCAAGTATGGTCGATTTACCGGCGCCGTTCGGGCCGATGACGGTCACGATCTGGCCCGCCCCCACCTTCAGGTTGGCGCCATGCAGCGCTTCCACCTTGCCATAGCGGACGTGCAGGTCCTTCACTTCCAGGATGACTGACATGCGCGTTCTCCTTATTCCACGCCGCCCAGGTAGGCTTCCAGCACAGCCGGGTTCTGCTGCACTTCCTGCGGCAGCCCCTCGGCGATCTTGGTGCCGAATTCCATGACGACCAGCCGATCGGTGAGGTTCATGACGAAGTCCATGTCGTGCTCCACCAGCAGCACGCTCATGCCTTCGGCTTTGAGCTTGGTAAGCAGCGCAGCCAGCGCCTGCTTTTCCTTGTAGCGCAGGCCAGCGGCGGGTTCATCGAGCAGCAGCAGCCCCGGGTCGCAGCACAGCGCGCGGGCGATTTCCAGAATGCGTTGCTGGCCCAGCGCGAGGCTGCCGGCTTCCAGATACATGCAATCGGCCAGGCCTACGCGCTCCAGTTGGCGGCGCGCTTCGAACAGCAGCTTCTGCTCTTCGGCCTGGTTCATGCGCACCACGCTGGCGAGCACGCCGCCCTGCGCCGCAAAATCGCCGCGCAGGTGGGCGCCAAGCGCCACGTTCTCCAAAACGGTCATGCCCGACAGCAATTGCACATGCTGGAAGGTGCGGCCGATGCCGCGCTTGACGATCTCGCGCGAAGGCTTGCCGCTGATGTGCTCGCCACGGTAGAGCACCTCGCCACGCGTGACCGGCAGCACGCCCGTCACTAGGTTGAAGGTGGTGGACTTGCCCGCGCCATTGGGGCCGATCAGGCCGATGATCTCGCCGGCCTTCACCTGGAAGCTGACGTCGTTCACGGCAATCAGGCCGCCAAACTCCTTGCGTGCGGCGCGTACATCTAGGATCAGCTCACCGGCTTGGGGCTTCTCGCGCTGCTTGAGAGCCGGTGCATCGTCGGGCGCGCGAGCCGTCGGTGCCGGTGGAAACAGCTTGCGGATGAACGGCCATACGCCATCGCGCGCGTACTGCAGCAACAGCACGAGCAGCACGCCGAACACGATGATTTCGAAGTTGCCGTTGGAGCCGAGCAGCTTCGGCAGAATGCTTTGCAGGCTGTCTTTCAGGATGGTCAGCAGACCCGCGCCAAGCACCGCGCCCCACACGTGGCCCACGCCGCCGACCACCGCCATGAACAGGTATTCGATACCGTAGTTCAGGCCGAACGGCGTCGGGTTCACCGCGCGCTGCAGATGCGCATAGAGAAAGCCCGAAATACACGCCAGCACCGCCGCAAACACGAAGATCACCACCTTCATCCACGCGGTGTTCACCCCCATCGCCTCGGCCATGGTGCCGCCGCCCTTGAGTGCGCGGATGGCGCGGCCTGGGCGCGAGTTCAGCAGGTTCTGGACAGCCAGCACAGCCACGACGACGACGGCCCAGATGAGGTAGAACATCTCGCGGCCGGTCTGCAGCGATTTGCCGAGCACATTCAGCACCGGAATGCCGTTCAGCCCGTCGTACTTGCCCAGGAATTCCAGGTTGCCGAACAGGAAGAACAACGACAGGCCCCACGCAATCGTCGCCAGCGGCAGGTAGTGGCCCGACATGCGCATCGTGATCAGGCCGATCACGTAGGCGCTGATAACCGTGATCACCAGCCCGGCCAGCAGGCCGATCCACGGCGAGACCCCGTACTGCGTTGTCAGATAGGCAGTGCTGTATGCACCGAGGCCAACGAACGCCGCTTGCCCGAACGAGGTCAGCCCGCCCACCCCCGTGAGCAGCACCAGCCCAAGCGCGACGAGGCTATAGAGCCCGATGTAGTTGAGCAGCGTGATCCAGAACTCGGGCGTTGGCACGATGGGGATCAACGCAAGCACAACCACGAACAACGCAATCAGCACGCGGTTGCGCGAAACCCAGCTGCGCTGCGCAGTGCCGGCGGAAGATTTGGTCAGCGTGTTCATCGGCTTATTCCTCTTCCTCGACATGCTTGGTGGTGAGCGATCGCCACAGCAGCACCGGAATGATGAGCGTGAACACGATCACCTCCTTGAAAGCCGACGCCCAGAACGATGAATACGACTCCAGCAGCCCCACCAGAAGCGCACCCAGTGCGGCCACCGGATAGCTCACGAGCCCGCCCACGATGGCGCCAACGAAGCCCTTCAGGCCGATCAGGAAACCGGACTCGTAGTAGACCGTGGTCAGCGGCGCAATCAGGATGCCGCACAGCGCGCCAAGCGCCGCTGCCAGCGTAAAAGCCAGCCGCCCCGCCTGCGTGGTGCCGATGCCGACCAGCCGCGCACCCAGCCGGTTCACTGCCGTCGCGCGCAGCGCCTTGCCCGACACCGTGCGGCCAAAATAGAAGTACAGCGCCACGATCATCAGCACCGACACGGCCACCACCCACAGGCTCTGGCCAGACACGCTGAGCGCGCCCAGATCAAAGCGCGCATCGGAAAATGCATCCGTGCGCGAGCCTTCCGCGCCGAACATCACAAGGCCGAGACCCACCAGCGCAAAGTGCACGCCCACCGAGACGATCAGCAGCACCAGCGTGCTGGCTTCGGCCAACGGCTCGTAGGCCAGGCGGTAGATCATTGGCCCCATGGGAATGACGATCAGCAATGTCAACGCGACCTGCGCAAGCATCGGCAGCGTCATCGGAGTGAACATTCGGGCCGCCAGGTAGACGGCAACCGGAAAGAGCAGGTATTTGCCGGCATAGATGGCGCCTGTGCGAAGCGCATGCAGGCGCAGTTCAGGTTGCAGCAGCGTGCGGCCCATCTCAACGAGAAACGTCAGCACGCCCAGCACAACGAGCATGCTGGCAGAGAGCGGCGCCTTGTTGGCCTGGATGGCCGCCAGCGTGAGCGCGCCATACGCCACGAATTCGCCCTGCGGGATGAAGATCACGCGCGTGACGGAGAACACCAGCACGAGCGCCAGTGCCAGCAGCGCGTAGATCGCGCCCGATGTCACGCCGTCTTGCGCCAGGATGGCGGCAATCGACAAGTCCATGAAGCTCCTCGTTCTTGTAGTCGTGGAGTTCGCGCCGGCTGTGGACCGGGCAAGGGGGCGCCACGAGTTACGAGATAGTAAATTTCTTACGACAGGATGAAATTGGCGACAACCCTAACGCGCCGCCCTGCTTCGCCGCGTGCCGGCCTTTGCAGGGCGTTCCGCGGGTGCCTGCAGCATGGCAGACAGGCGCATCACGAACGTGCGCAGCGTGTGCTCCAGCTCGCCGCCGCGCTGCGCGTGAAACAGCGGTTGCACGTTCAGCGCGATCAGCACCAGCACAAGTTGCCCACGCGCGCCGAACACCGGCAGCGACAACGCATTCACGCCCGGCAGCAGGCTGCCCGTGACCCACGACGCGCCTTCGGTGCGGACGTCTTCGCACAGACGGTAATAGTCGGTCAGCGAACGCGGCAGGCCGGGTAGATCGTCGCTGGCGCGCTCGTGCAGTTCGCGCTCCACCAGAGGCAGCGTCTGTTCCATTGGCTGATAGGCGCCGAACAGGCGGCCGGTGGCGGAATTGAGCATTGGCAGGACGTCGCCGATCCGCAGGTTCACGCCGGGCGCGCCACCGGCCTTTTCCCAGTGCACAACGGTCGGACCGCGATCGCTCCACACCGCAATGCCAATGGTATGGCCGGTCTGGTCTCGCAGCCCCGCAAGCAACGGTCGCGTGCGGACAATGGCATCGGAGCGATTGAGGCTGGCAAGCCCCAGGCGCAGTGCAAATGGCCCAAGGTCGTAACGGCCGGTCAGCGGGTCTTGTGACACCGCGCCCACGCGCTGCAGGCTCACCAGGTAGCGGTGAGCCTTGGACGGATGCATGCGCGCCGCGCGTGCCAGATCGCCGAGCGCCATCGCCCGCATGGCACGCGTGAGCGCCACGAGTAATTGAGAGCCAACTTCGATGGATTGGATGCCCGAACGGTCGCGGCTGGCGCGCGCGTCTTCTGCATCGCCATCGGGTGGCGGGTCGTCTTCGACTTCCGTGGTCTCCATGTCTCGGGGCGTATTGGCTGGGCGGGGCCGACAAAGTGCTGCGAGCGTAGCACGCGGCTACGCGTAGACGGCCGATTTTGATTTTTATGCATTGTATAAACAATGCTTCTAACCATAATCAACGTATACCCTAGGCGCGTCTCCCGACCGTGCGGTCTATGATTGCCAGCGTTCGGCATGGCTTGCCCTCACCCCAACCCCACGCAGGCTTCCCGAGCCATGCATGTTGAAAAGCAATTCCCCCAACCGTAATCCACTACACCAGGAGTGACAGAATGGCCAAAGCCTTCGCCTCGCAAGCCGACCTCGAGGCCAAACAAGTCACCTTCACCCAGCTCTCCCCCAACGCTTACGCCTATACAGCCGAGGGCGACCCGAACTCCGGCGTCATCATCGGCGACGACTCGGTGCTGATCGTCGACACCACCGCCACGCCGGCGATGGCGCAAGACCTGATCGCACGCATCCGGGCCATCACCGACAAGCCGATCAAGCACGTGGTGCTGTCGCACTATCACGCGGTGCGCGTGCTGGGTGCATCGGCCTACTTTGCCGAGGGCGCGCAGAACATCATTGCCAGCCGCGGCACGTACGAAATGATCGTCGAGCGCGGCGAGGCCGATATGAAGTCCGAAATCGAGCGCTTCCCGCGCCTGTTTGCCGGCGTGGAAACCGTGCCGGGCCTGACGTGGCCGACGCTGGTGTTCGAGCGCGAGCTGACACTGTTTCTGGGCAAGTTGGAAGTGAAGATCCTGCACCTCGGCCCCGGCCACACGAAGGGCGATACGGTGGTGTGGATTCCGTCGCAGAAGGTGCTGTTCTCCGGTGACCTCGTCGAATACGACGCCGCCTGCTACTGCGGCGACGCGCAGCTCGAAGAATGGCCCGCCACGCTCGATGCGTTGCGCGCGCTCGGCGCCGACAAGCTCGTGCCCGGCCGCGGCCCCGCGTTGCTCAATCCGGCCGAGGTCGACAAGGGGCTCGCCTATACGCGGGATTTCGTGTCGACCCTGCTTCAGCGCGGCAAAGAAGCCGTCGCGCAGAAGATGGACCTGAAGGCGGCCATGGCGCACACCCGCGCGGCCATGGACCCGAAATTCGGCAGCGTCTTCATCTACGAGCACTGCCTGCCGTTTGACGTGACGCGTGCCTTTGATGAGGCCAGCGGCATCAAGCACCCGCGCATCTGGACCGCCGAGCGCGACAAGGAAATGTGGGCCGCCCTGCAAGGCTGAACATGAACCCCGACTTCCAGAACCGCGTCTTCGCGTATGCGCCGTGCGCCGAGCAGCAGCGCGGCGCCGCACCTGCGGCCCGCCCCGTCGTCATCGTCGGCGCGGGGCCGGTGGGGTTGGCCACGGCCATCGATCTGGCGCAGCAAGGTGTGGCCGTGGTCGTCGTCGACGATGATTGCACGCTGTCGACCGGCTCGCGCGCGATCTGCTTCTCCAAGCGGTCATTGGAGATTTTCGATCGGCTTGGCTGCGGCGACTGCATGGTCGACAAGGGCGTGAGCTGGAACGTCGGCAAGGTCTACCTCAAGGACGAACTGCTCTACAGCTTTGACCTGCTGCCCGAAACCGGACACCGCCGGCCGGCGTTCATCAACCTGCAGCAGTACTACGTCGAAGGCTTTCTCGTTGAACGCGCGCAAGCCTTGCCGAACATCGAGCTGCGCTGGAAGAACAAGGTGACGGCCCTCATACAGGATGCCGATGGTGTAACGCTCAACATCGAGACGCCCGACGGCACGTACGAGCAGCGCGCGCAATACGTGGTCGCCGCCGACGGCTCGCGCAGCCCGGTCCGCAACATGATGGGCCTCGAAGCCCACGGCCAGACGTTCAAAGACCGCTTCCTGATCGCCGACGTGCGTATGGATGCGCCCTTCCCGAGCGAACGCTGGTTCTGGTTTGATCCGCCGTTCCACCCGAATCAATCGGTGCTGCTGCACCACCAGCCCGACAACGTCTGGCGCATCGATTTCCAGCTCGGCTGGGACGCCGACCCCGTGGCCGAAAAGCAACCCGAGCGCGTCATCCCGCGCGTGCGTGCGCTGCTCGGGGAAGGCGTCGAGTTCGAGTTGGAATGGGTCAGCGTCTATACGTTCTCGTGCGAACGCATGGACCGCTTCCGCCACGGCCGCGTGCTCTTTATCGGCGATGCGGCACATCGGGTGTCGCCGTTCGGCGCGCGCGGCGCCAACAGCGGCTTGCAGGATGCCGAGAACCTCGCGTGGAAGTTGCGCATGGTGCTTGCCGGCGATGCGCCCGACGCGCTGCTCGACACGTACGCGAGCGAGCGCGAGTTTGCCGCCGACGACAACATCCGCCACTCCACCCGCTCGACGGATTTCATCACGCCCAAGAGCGCGGTCAGTCGGATCTTTCGCGATGCCACACTGCGCTTGGCCAAGCACTATCCGTTTGCGCGGACGCTGGTCAACAGCGGTCGGCTCTCGATGCCAACGGTGCTTGAAGGTTCTCCGTTGCAGACAGCGGATGAAGCGCCTTTCGCCTGCACGCTCGTGCCCGGCGCTGTCGCACTTGATGCGCCGGTACGCCATGCCGATGGCCGCGCCGACTGGCTGCTCAGCCATCTGCGCGACAGCTTCACCGTGCTGCGCTTCTGCGGTGCGGGAGAACACGTCGATGCGCTGCCGTTGCCGACGCTAGCGATCTTTCCGGCCGGCGGCATGGGCACAGTCTCAGCCAACGTGACGGCGCTGGAAGACATCGACGGGCTGGTCGCGCAACGCTATGACGCGCGCCCCGGCACGACTTACCTGATCCGCCCCGATCAGCACGTCTGCGCACGCTGGCGCGCACTCGATCCTGCCAAGCTGGCCGCCGCGTTGCTTCGTGCCACCGGCCAGACCGCGCCTGCCGCGACCTCGCGCGCTACCGTGTCCGCCTGAGCTGAATACCGATCACCATGCCGCTGAACACACAAGCGAACCTGCCGCGTCCGGATGATTTCTACGAGGCGCTGATCGACGCGCACCGCAACCTTAGCGACGAGCACAGCGCGATGCTCAACGCGCAGCTCATCCTGCTGCTTGCAAACCATATCGGAGACATGGCGGTACTGCGCGAAGCGCTGGCAGCGGCGCGACTGGCATTGCCAGCCACTGCGGCCTGAGCGCCATCGCGTTTCAACAAACCAACACTTACGCTTGATTGTGCGTGCAATTGGGGTTGCGCGATGTGCGACGCGCTCCCCCAAAACGCTACCGTTCGTCCGGGCCCGGAGCGCAGCATGTCAACAAGACGGGGGCGGCCGTGCTGCTGCTCGCACACAAGCTGGCGGACCACGACGCGGCAGCCGACGCGGCGGAGCGTGCGCAGCGGCGGGCGCTCCATCACCAGGTGGAGGCGGCAACCCGCGCCGCGTGTTCAAAGGCGAACGTTTTGAGCCGGCAGACTAACGCCCGGCCTGCCGCATTCCGGCAAGCTGGCCACGCCGGTACTCCCCTTGCCGCTCCAGCATCCAGCCCGGGTATTCGGCCGGGAGTTTGCTCAGCTCGTCGAGCTGCGCGAGTTCATCCGCCGTCAGTTCAACCTTGGTGGCTGCGATGTTGTCGTCGAACTGCTCGATCTTCTTGGCACCGACGATCACGGTGGTCACTGCCTGCTGATGCAGCAGCCACGCCAGCGCAATCTGCGCGACCGACACGCTGCGCGCATTGGCCATGACGCGCATGGCATCCACACACGTGTAGGCACGCGCGCGGTCCACCGGCGGGAAATCGAACTTGTTGCGGCGGCTGTCGTGCTCGCCGTGCTGCTCGCGCGTGTATTTTCCGCTGAGCAGCCCGCCAGCCAGCGGGCTCCATACCATCAGGCCCAGGCCTTCGCTCTTGAGCATCGGCACCAGCTCGCGCTCCAAGTCACGGCCGGCAACTGTGTAATACGCCTGCAGGCTTTCGAAGCGTGCGCAGCCCAGCCGCTCGGCAATGCCCAACGCCTTGACGATCTGCCACGCCGCCCAGTTCGATACACCCACATAGCGAACGTGGCCATGCTGGACCAGCGTGTCGAGCGCACGCACGGTTTCTTCGATCGGCGTGGCGGGATCGAAACCATGGATCTGATAAAGATCGATATGGTCGAGCTGCATGCGCTTCAGGCTCGCCTTGATGCCGTCCATGATGTGGAACCGCGAGGCGCCGCGCGCATTCACGCTGTCGCCGGTCTGCCCGAACACCTTGGTGGCGACGACCACGCTGTCGCGCGACACCTTCAGGTTCTTGAGCGCCTGCCCCGTCATCTGTTCAGCGACGCCGTTGGCGTATACATCGGCCGTGTCGATGAAGTTGATCCCGGCGTCGAGCGCGCGCCCGATCAGGCGCTCGGCATCGGCCTGCTGCAAATCGCCGATATGCTGCCAGATGCCGTCGTTGCCGCCGAAGGTCATCGTGCCCAGGCACAGCTCCGATACAAACAGGCCCGTCCGGCCCAGCTGGTTGTAACGCATGTGATCGACTCCAATACGATGGAAATGGAATGCTGAGCGCACAGGCTCAGATGCGAGAGACAACGCAGAGGATAAGACGGACTGGCTGATCCTGCAGAGCGCTCAGTCGGATGCAGGGTGATGCCCACGCCGCGACGAGATAGCCGCCCCCGCCTGCTGCAGCAGCGCAACGTAGAGCGCCTTGGTATCGGCGCCGTAACGCATGGTCGGCAACGCGATCGACAGCCCCGCAATCACGCGGTCAAAGCGGCCGAATACCGGTACGGCAATACACAGCAACCCGTCTTCGTGCTTTTCGTTGTCTTGTCGGCTTGCACGAACAATTGCAGCGCACGGTCTCGGCCGGCTGACGCCTAGCCTTCCAGTTCGGCAAAGCGCTGCGCGACGAGGTTGCGCAGCCACTGGTTGCCGGCGTCCTGATGGAAACGCCGGTGCCAGAACACATTCGTCTGCAACGCCGGCAGCTTGAGCGGCGGCGCCACGAATTCCAGCCCGAAGGGTGGCGCCGCACGCTCGGCCAGCTTGCGCGGCACCGTCACCACCAGGTCGGTCGTGCTGACGATGTACGGCACCGCCACGAAGTGCGGCACCGAAAAGCGCGCCGACTGCGTGATCCCCGCCTTGTCGAGCAGCGGCCCGATGGCGTTGTAGGGGCTGGCCGAACTTGCCACCACGAGGTGCGACGCTGCGCGAAAGCGCTCCAGCGTCAGCTTGCCCTCCGACAGCGCATGGCCGCGCCGGAACATCGTCACGTAATCCTGCCGGAACAGGCGGCGCTGGAAGAGGCTCTCGCCGGAAAGATCATCGAACGCGCCAATGGCTAGGTCGATGGCACCGGCCTCCATTTCGGCCTTCATGTCGAACCCGCCCGCACGCAGCGTGTCGAGCCGCACGCCTGGCGCCTGCTCGGCACATAACTGCGCCAGCACCGGCATGAAATACACCTCGCCGACGTCGCTCATGGCAATCGTGAAGGTGCGCGTGGAAGTGGCCGCATCAAAATGCGTGCGCTGGCCGAGGGCGCGTTGCAGCGTGTCAAGCGCCATCGCCACCGGTTCGGCCAATTGCTCGGCAAGTGCGGTCGGCATCATGCCGCGCGGGGTGCGAACAAAGAGTTCGTCGTCAAAGGTCTGGCGCAGGCGCGACAACGCGTTGCTTACCGCAGGCTGCGACAGGCCCAGCCGCTCGGCCACGACGGAGATGCGCTTTTCGCGCAGGATTTCCTGAAACAGCACCAGCAGGTTCAGGTCGACATCCCGCAGATTGAGCATGGCAGCGCCTCGACATTCACAAAATCAATAGCACGCATTCTCGCATTGATATTCCAAATTTTCATTCAATCCGGACAATACGCGCATACCAAGAATCCAGAACAGAGCGGCAACGCCGCCACCGGAGACCACCATGCGCCCTGCCCCCGCCGCTCATGAAGCGCCATCCACGCCCATCGACCTCGCCCGCCTGATCGACCAGGGCAAGGTTGGCGGCTTCCAGATCCTGTTGCTCGCCATCTGCGGGCTGTGCCTGATCATCGACGGCTTTGACGTGCAGGCCATGGGCTATGTGGCGCCCGCCATCATCAAGGACTGGAATATCACCAAGGCAAGCCTCGGGCCGGTATTTGGCGCGGGGTTGTTCGGCATGCTGGTCGGCTCGCTGGTGTTTGGCGTGCTGGGCGACCGCTTCGGGCGGCGGCCGGTGCTGATCGTCGCCACGTTCTTCTTTGCAGCGTGCATGCTGGCCACCACGCAGGTCGAAACGGTGAGCGCCCTGCTTATCCTGCGCTTTGTCACGGGCCTGGGGCTGGGCTGCATCATGCCCAACGCGATGGCGCTAGCCGGCGAGTTCAGCCCCGCACGCACGCGCGTGACCTGGATGATGCTGGTGTCGTGCGGCTTTACCGTGGGCGCGGCGCTTGGCGGCTTTGTGAGCGCAGCGCTGCTGTCGCGCTTTGGGTGGCATGCGGTCTTTCTGGTGGGCGGCCTGGTGCCTCTTGTCATTGGCGTGATGATGGTGCTGTGGCTGCCGGAATCCCTGCAATACCTGGTGCTCAAGGGCCATGGGCAAATGCGGCAGACGCGCCATCAGCGTCTGACTCGCTGGCTGGGCAAGCTCGCGCCGCAACTGCAGGTGAACGCGCAGACGCAATTCGTGGTGCCCGAGGCGCCCGCGGGTGGCATGCCGGTCTCCGCGCTCTTCACGGAAGGCCGCGCCAAGGTCACGCTCGTGCTGTGGGTCATCAACTTCATGAACCTGATCGACCTGTACTTCCTGTCGAACTGGCTGCCGACGCTGATTCGCGATGCCGGATATCCGACGGATACCGCTGTGCTGGTCGCCACCGCGCTGCAGGTGGGCGGTGTGATCGGCACGCTCACGCTGGGCCGGTTGATCGATCGCCTGGGCTTTGTGCGCGTGCTGGCCGTGTGCTTCCTGATCGCCTGCGTCACCGTCGGGCTGATCGGCCATGTGGCGGCTGCGCTGCCTCTGCTCGTGACGGTGGTGTTCGTGGCGGGCTTCTGCATCGTCGGCGGACAGCCTGCGGTGAATGCGCTCGCCGCCACGTATTACCCCACCACGCTGCGCGCCACCGGCATCGGCTGGAGCCTTGGCGTGGGCCGCATCGGCTCTGTCATCGGCCCGGTGATCGGCGGGCAACTGATTGCCATGCAGTGGAGCGGCCCGGCGTTGTTCTCGGCCGCGGCGGTGCCGGCGATGGTGTCGTTCGGCATGGTGCTGGTGCTTACGCTGGCCGCCAGTGGCGCGGACGCCGCACGCTTTGCCTCCGGCCGCACAACCGGCAAGCCCGCCTGATGGTCTGGTAACGACTACGCTTTCCCTGAAGACGCTCCTGATTTTTTCTCCAAGGACTTCACCATGAACATGCTCGCCCCGACGGCCAAGAACGCATTCACCCCCGCGTCGCTGGACCGGCCCGCTTACCAGAGCGGCTTCGGCAACGAGTTCGCCACCGAAGCATTGCCCGGCGCGCTGCCCCACGGCCAGAACTCGCCGCAGAAGGCTCCGTATGGCTTGTATGCGGAACAGATTTCCGGCACGGCATTCACCGCCCCGCGTGCGCACAACCGCCGCTCGTGGCTGTATCGCATCCGGCCGGGCGCCGTGCATCTGCCATTCGAAGCCATGGCGCAGGGCCGCTTCCACAGCAACTTCAACGAGGTACCGCCCTCGCCCAACCAGTTGCGCTGGGACCCGCTGCCCGCACCGGCGGCCGGCACCGATTTCATCGACGGCATCGTCACCTTCGCCGGCAACGGCGGGCCGGACGCGCAAACGGGCTGCGGCATCCACCTGTACGCCGCCAACGCGTCAATGACGGAGCGCTTCTTCTACAACGCCGACGGCGAGCTGCTGATCGTCCCGCAACAAGGCCGCCTGCGCCTGCTGACGGAGATGGGCGTGGTCGATGTCGAACCGCTGGAGATTGTGGTCGTCCCGCGCGGCGTGCGCTTCCGCGTCGAACTGCCGGACGGTGACGCACGCGGCTACATCTGCGAGAACTTCGGCGCGCTCTTCCGCTTGCCCGACCTCGGCGTGATCGGCTCGAACGGCCTGGCCAACCCGCGCGACTTCCTCACCCCGCACGCGTGGTACGAAGACCGCGAGGGCAACTTCGAACTCGTCGCAAAATTCCAAGGCAGCCTGTGGACCGCGAAGATCGGCCACTCGCCGCTGGACGTCGTTGCCTGGCACGGCAACCTCGCGCCGTACAAGTACGACCTGCGCCTGTTCAACACCATCGGCTCGATCAGCTACGACCATCCGGACCCGTCGATCTTCCTGGTGCTGCAAAGCCCCTCCGACACGCCGGGCGTGGACACCATCGACTTCGTGATTTTCCCGCCGCGCTGGCTCGCCGCTGAAAACACATTCCGCCCGCCCTGGTTCCACCGCAACGTCGCAAGCGAATTCATGGGCCTGATCCAGGGCGTGTACGACGCCAAGGCCGAAGGCTTCGTGCCGGGCGGTGCCAGCCTGCACAACTGCATGAGCGGTCACGGCCCCGATGCCGACACGTTCGAGAAAGCCAGCAACGGCGACACCACCAAGCCGCATAAAGTCGACGCAACGATGGCCTTCATGTTCGAGACGCCAGCAGTCATTCGCCCGACGCGCTTCGCGGCGGAATCGGCGCAACTGCAAGCCAGGTACTTCGAATGCTGGCAAGGCCTGAAGAAGCATTTCGACCCGACCAAGCCCTAAGAACACCGCCTTGGCGCCAAGGCGAGCATCCAGAAGGTGTGGCCGTACCCTGCCCTAGATGGCGCCTTGAATTTCTGTTGCAGGGAGGAAAAAGGAAGGGAAACTGTCTGAGCGAAGCGAGTTTTTCCCTTCCCCTCCCTGCGACATAAATTCAAGGGGAAGTCGCCATCTCGGGCGCGCCTTTCTTTGCTTACTTTCTTTGGCAAGACAAAGAAAGTGAGTCGCCCCCGGCAGGGGGTGAAACACCAGATGCACCAACAGCGTCAGCACAAACCGCCCACAAAACAATCCACCGCCCCATCATGACCCACCGCCAACTAAGCTGGCTAGAATCCGCCAACACCCCCGACACCCACTTCCCCCTGGAAAACCTGCCCTTCGGCATCTTCTCCACCAAGGAAAACCCCTCGCCACGCGCAGGCGTGGCCCTGGGCGATCAGGTCATCGATCTCGGCGTGCTGGACGACGCTGGCCTGCTCCCCGCAGCAACACGCGGCACGTTCCGCACCGGCAAACTCAACACCTTCATCGCACTCGGCAAGCCCGTCTGGGCGGAGACGCGCAAGAAGCTCCAAGCGCTGTTCAGCGTGGCCGACACCCACGTGCGCGACAACGCCACGCTGCACGCTCGCGCGCTGGTGCCGCAGGCACATGCCGTGATGCACCTGCCGATCGACATCCCCGGCTACACGGATTTCTATTCATCGAAAGAACACGCCACCAACGTCGGCCGCATGTTCCGAGATCCCGAGCACGCGCTGCTGCCCAACTGGCTGGAAATCCCGATCGGCTACAACGGCCGCGCCAGCTCCGTGGTGGTGAGCGGCACACCGCTGCACCGCCCGATGGGCCAGATCAAGCTGCCCGACCAGCCGCGTCCGATCTTCACGGCCTGCCGCAAGCTGGACTACGAGCTGGAGATGGCCTTTGTGGTCGGCAAGCCCAGTGCGCTCGGTGAGCCGGTTTCCGTGGATGCGGCGCCGGACCACATGTTCGGCGTCGTGCTGCTCAACGACTGGAGCGCGCGCGACATCCAGCAATGGGAATACGTGCCGCTCGGCCCGTTCAACTCGAAGGGCTTTGGTACATCGATCTCGCCGTGGATCGTGACGATGGAGGCGCTGGAGCCGTTCCGCGTGGCCAACCCGGCGCAGTCGCCAGAGCCGCTGGAGTACCTGCGCCAGAGCCGGCCGAACGCTTACGACATCGCCCTCGAAACCGCGCTGCGCCCACACGGCGGCGCGCGCACGACGATCGCCCGCACGAATTTCCGCGCGATGTACTGGACGATGGCGCAGCAGCTTGCGCACCACACCGTGTCCGGCTGCAACGTGCGCGTGGGTGACCTGATGGGCTCGGGCACCATTAGCGGAACGACGCCGGATTCTTACGGCAGCCTGCTGGAGCTGACCGTCAACGGCAAGCAGCCGCTGGACCTCGGCAACGGCACCACGCGCACCTTCCTGGAAGACGGCGACGAAGTCACCCTGACCGGCTGGTGCCAGGGCGATGGCTATCGCGTGGGCTTCGGGGAAGTGCGCGGCGAGATTCTGCCGGCACGCAGTATGAAGTAAGGCAGTGCGGAGCGACGGATTAACAGTCCGTCGCTCCGCCTTTTATTCTGTCTTGGCAGCAGCGCAGGCCAGCATCGCGTCGCCGATCACACGCTCGCCGCTGGCCCTGAGCGCCTCACCGGCGCCGACGATGTCTCGCGTCTCCTTGTTCTGACTCAGCTTGAGCTTGCCTTCGATGCGCGTGATCTCGATCTCGATGCCGACGATCATCTTGAGCAGCGCGTCGGTGTAGTCCGTTGGGGCGTCGGACATCTTCCACGGCGCAGGTTGTGATGCCTCATGCGTGCGCGTCAGGCGTGCCACCACGCCGCGCACAAAACGCTCGTCGTCACGCACGGTGATCCGGCCATGCGCATGCGCGACGCGGTAGTTCCATGTCGGCACCTGCCGGTGGGCTTCGTGCTTGCTCGGATACCACGTCGGTGAAATGTACGCATCGCCCGCGTGGAAGATGACGAGCACCTCATCGCCGTTCGCCACGTCTTTCCAGACCGGGTTGGCACGCGCCACATGGGCATGCAGCACGCCAAGCTTTCCCTCTTCCGGCAGCAGCAAGAACGGGATGTGGTTCGCGTCCAGCCCATGCTCGCCATGCGTGACGAGCGTCCCGAACGGATTCTGCGCGATCAGGTCGTGCAGCGCGTCAGGGCGCGATTCTTCAAAGTGGGCGGGAATGTACATGGCGACTCCGGCAGCAACCGTGCAATCTGACAGGAAGCACCTATTCTGAACCCGAACGTGGCTCCAACATAGAGCCAGATTCCGGCGGATTATTAGAGCCAGCCTAATCGCGCAGCAGGTTCTTGGCGATGATGAGCTGCTGGATCTGCGTGGTGCCTTCGTACAAACGCAACAGGCGCACATCGCGATAGAAGCGCTCGGCCTTGTATTCGGCGATGTAACCTGCGCCACCGTGAATCTGCACCGCGCGATCCGCCACGCGACCGACCATCTCGGTGCAGAACATCTTGGTGCACGAGGCCAGCATGCTGACTTCGTGATCCTGTTTGCCGACGGGCTTTGCGTCGTAGCGGCGCGCACAATCCCGCACCATCGACATGCCGGCGTACAGCTCTGCCTGGCTATCGGCGAGCATGGCCTGAATCAACTGAAAGTCTGCGATGGGCTGACCGAACTGTTTGCGCTCCTTGGCGTAGGCCACCGCGTCGGTGATGAGCCGATGCGCCATGCCGCAGGCCAGCGCCGAGATATGCAGACGGCCCCGATCCAGCACCTTCATCGCCGTCTTGAAACCCTGCCCCGCCACGCCGCCGATGATGTTGGCGGCGGGCACCCGCACGTTGTCGAGCATCACATCGCACGTCTTAGTGCCCCGCTGGCCCATCTTCTTGTCAGGCTTGCCCAACGTGATGCCCGGCGTGTCGGCCGGCACGATGAAGGCGGAGATGCCGCCTGCGCCTTCGCTGCCCGTGCGCGCCATCAGCGTGAATGCCCCGGCGCGCGGCGCGTTGGTGATGTAGCGCTTGGTGCCGTTGATGACGTAGTGATCGCCGTCCGGCGTGGCGCGCGTCTGCAGCGACGCGGCATCCGACCCCGCGTTCGGTTCCGTCAGCGCAAACGAGATGATCAGTTCGCCGCTGGCAATGCGCGGCAAGTAGTCAGCTTTCTGCGCATCGGTACCGTCCATCAGGATGCCCTGTGAGCCAATGCCGACGTTGGTGCCGAACACCGAGCGAAACGCAAGCGCCGTGTGCCCCAGGTCGTACGCCACCTCGCATTCCTGCACCATCGCCAGGCCAATGCCGCCGTACTCTTCCGGAATCGACAGGCCGAACAGGCCCATCTCTTTCATGTCGGCAACGATGTCGGCGGGCACGTCGTCCTCTTCCTCGAGGATGTTTTCCGCCGGCATGAGCCGTTCCTGGATGAAGCGCTGCACCGATTGCTGCAGCAAGCCGAAGGATTCGTCGTCGAGCGCCATGTCACCTGCTCCTATGGGATATGCCGGGGGATGTTACCGGGTTAGCACACTTTGACAATCTGGGCCGGCATCAACAGAATGTCGAATTTCATTCATCAATCTGGCCGGCCGACATGGATCTCAATGCGCTCAAGCTGTTCGTGGAAATCGTCGATGCGGGCAACCTGTCAGCGGCGGCGCGCCGGCTGCAAACCACACGTTCCAACGTGAGCCACCGGTTGAAGGCGTTCGAGCGCGCACTGGGTGTGCAACTGCTACGCCGGACCACGCGCCGCGTGGAGCCTACGGAGGTCGGCGCCGGCATCTATGAACACGGCCGCAGCATCCTGCGCGAAATGGCGGCCGCCGACGCGCTGGTCTCGTCGCTCGGCAAATCGCTGCAAGGCAGCGTGCGGCTGTCGGTGCCAACGGGGCTGGGGCATCTGCTTGTGTCGCCGCTGCTGGTGGCGTTCAAGCGGGCGTATCCGGACATCCGCCTGGATGTGCGGTTCGACAACCGCGTGTCCGACCTGATTGGCGAGGATGTGGACGTGGCACTGCGCATTGTCTCGAACCCGCCGGAATCGCTGGTCGCCACGCTGCTCGATGAAGTCGACTGGGTGCTGTGCGCGGCGCCGGACTACCTGGCCGTGCATGGCGTGCCGAAAACGCTCGACGCGCTCGCAGAGCACACCATTGTCAGCGCGCCGGCCGTCGGACAACCGTTGCGGCTATCGGCGCAACTGGGCGATGAACGGACACTCGTGACGCTGGACCCGGGCGTCTCGTCCGACAACTACCTGTTCCTGCAAGCCGCCGTGCGTTCGGGCAATGGTCTCGGAATCCTGCCCTATTACGCTGCGGCCCATGATCTGCGCGACGGTCACGTCAAACGTGTGCTGCCCGGATATCGGTTCAGCGTGTTTGGCAGCCGCCTTTACATGCTGGCGATGCCCAGCCGATACCGGACGCTCGCGACGCGGCACTTGCTGGACTTCCTGAAAGACGGTCTGCAAGGCAAGTTGCCGCGCCTGCCCCGCAAGGGGCACGCCTGATTACGCTTCCAGCGGCATCAAGCCCGGCAACTGCGCAAAGCAGATCGACTTGGCCGTCTCAATAAAATCCTGCGCAAACGGCGCCTGCGCATAGTCGCGCGTCATGGCGGCGTAGAGATCGCTCCACAGGCCTTCCTTGCCGACACGCTTGGCCACCACGTATTCGTAATCGACGTAATTCTTGATGCCCCAGCTCGGCAGCGCGGCCAGCCCGCGGCGGCTGGCAACGAGTTGCAGCACGGCAATGGTCAGCTCTGCCGTGCGGCGGTTGAATGCGATTCCGGCCGGTGTCAGCACCTGGCGGATCAGATCGATGCGCTCTTCGGGTACGGGGTAGGTGATGAGCGTCTGGTCCGTAAAGTCCTTCGCTTCCAGCCACTTCTTGTTGCGCAGCGCGTGGTCGACCGGCAGCACGGCGAGGATCTCGAAGCGGAACAGCGGCGCGAACACCACGCCCCGCCGCACCTTGGCGTCGGAGCCGATGATGACGTCGGCGCGGCCGTCCTTAAGCAGCGCGAGCGGATCCGTGTGGAAACCCGACACGAGGTCCATTTCGACTTCGGGCCAGCGCTGGCGGAAGGCGTCCATCACGGGCATCAGCCAGTCAAAGCAGGTATGGCATTCCAACGCGATGCGCAGCGTGCCCGCCGCGCGGCCCTTGATGCGTTCAAGGTCGCGCTCGGCGGTCTGGATGTCGGCGACGACCTTTTGCGCGAGTTCCAGCATGCGCTCCCCGGCTTCGGTCAATTCCACCGTCTGCCCCTTGCGGCGCACGACGGCCAGCCCGTAATGCGACTCCAGTGCGCGCAGTTGATGCGACAGCGCCGATTGCGTCAGGTGCAGCCGCTCGGCGGCGCGCGACACGGAGCCGCCGTCGGCCAGGGCAATCAGCGTGCGTAGATGGCGGATTTCAAGCATGGTCCTGCGATATCCAATATATGAATCTCATTCAACATTATCGAAAATAATATCATTTGATTCATGACAACAGGTCGCCGATCATCACTGGACTGAAAAACGAATCGCTTCTCCTGCGAAGACTATGACGACCATCCACACCCTCGGCTACCCGCGCATCGGCGCGCAACGCAAGCTGAAGTTCGCGCTCGAATCATTCTGGAAGGGCGCCTCGTCCGAAGACGACCTGCGTGCCACCGGCCGCGCCCTGCGCGAGCGCCACTGGACTGCCCAGCGCGAGGCCGGCCTCGACTTCGTGACCGTGGGCGATTTCGCCTGGTACGACCAGGTGTTGCAGACTGCCGCCCTGCTCGACGCCATTCCCACGCGCTACGGCTTTGACGCCGCGCAGCTGACGCTGGCGCAATCGTTCGTGCTCGCGCGCGGCAATGCCGATCATGCGGCCATGGAAATGACGAAGTGGTTCGACACCAACTACCACTATCTCGTGCCCGAACTCACGCCGGACCTCCTCGATCGCCCATGGGGCCCCGGCACCGAATGGCTGTTCGACGAAGTGCGCGAGGCACAGGCCGCAGGGCACCGCGTGAAAGTGGCGCTCATCGGGCCGGTGACGTTCCTGCATCTGGCCAAGGCGCGCAACGGCTTGACCGACAAGCTCGCGCTGCTGCCGCAAGTGCTCCAGGCCTACGCGGCTGTGCTGCAACGCCTGGCCGCGCTGAATGTGGAATGGGTGCAGATCGACGAACCGGCGCTGGTGCTGGATCTGCCGCAAGCCTGGGTGGACGCATTCGGCCCCGCTTACCAGGCGCTGGCCGCTGCCAACGGCCCGAAGCTGCTGCTGGCGACGTACTTCGAAGCCGCGTCCCACCACGCTGCCCTGATCAAATCCCTGCCGGTCGATGGCGTGCACCTGGATCTCGTGCGTGCGCCGGAACAGCTTGGCGCCTTCGCGCCGTGGCCCGCAGACAAGGTGCTCTCCGCTGGCGTGGTCGACGGCCGCAACATCTGGCGCTCCGATCTCGCGCGCGTGCTGGAACGCGTGGCGCCGCTGGCCGACGCCTTTGGCGATCGCCTGTGGGTGGCGCCGAGCTGCTCGCTGCTGCATGTGCCGGTCGACCTGTCCGCCGAAACCAAGCTCGACGACGAACTCAAGGGTTGGCTGGCCTTCGCGCGCCAGAAGCTGGACGAACTGGCGATCCTCAAGCTCGCGCTGGTCGAAGGCCCCGCTGCCGTGCAGCAGGCGCTCGATGACAACCGCGCCGCCATCGCCTCGCGTGCCGAATCGCGCCGCGTGCACAACGCGAGCGTCAAGAAGCGCGTGGCCGCGATCCGCGCAGAAGACGCAGAACGCGCAGCACCTTACGCCGACCGCGCAGAAGCCCAGCAAGCCCGCCTGAACCTGCCGCTGCTGCCGACCACCACCATCGGCTCGTTCCCGCAAACAGCGGAAATTCGTCAGGCGCGCGCACTGCACAAGCGCGGCGAACTGCCCGCATTGGATTACCTGCAACGCATGCGCGCGGAGATTACGGACGTCGTGCGCCGTCAGGAAGCCCTCGGCCTCGACATGCTCGTGCACGGAGAAGCCGAGCGCAACGACATGGTCGAATACTTCGGCGAGTTGCTGTGGGGCTACGCCTTCACCGCCAACGGCTGGGTGCAGAGCTACGGCTCGCGCTGCGTCAAGCCGCCCGTCATCTACGGCGATGTGTACCGCCCGGAAGCGATGACGGTCGAGTGGTCCAAGTACGCACAAAGCCTGACCGCCAAGCCGATGAAGGGCATGCTGACCGGCCCCGTGACGATGTTGCAGTGGTCGTTCGTGCGCGACGACCAGCCGCGCGAGCAGACCGCGCTGCAGATCGCCCTGGCCCTGCGTGACGAAGTGTGCGATCTGGAAGCCGCCGGCGTTTCCGCCATCCAGATCGACGAGCCGGCTTTCCGCGAAGGCCTGCCGTTGCGCGCATCCGATGTGCCGGGCTACCTGGAGTGGGCGGCGCGTGCGTTCCGCGTGTCGGCCTCCGGCGTGCGTAACGACACGCAGATCCACACGCACATGTGCTATTCGGAGTTCAACGACATCCTGCCGGCCATCGCGTCGATGGATGCCGACGTGATCACCATCGAGACGTCGCGTTCGAACATGGAATTGCTCGACGCGTTTGGCGAATTTGCGTACCCCAACGAGATCGGCCCGGGCGTGTACGACATCCATTCGCCGCGCGTGCCGCGTGTCGAAGAGATGGAAGCGCTGCTCGACAAGGCCGCGCAGGTTGTGCCGGTGCAACGCCTGTGGGTGAATCCCGACTGCGGCCTGAAAACGCGCGGCTGGCCGGAAGTGGAAGCGGCACTGCAAGGAATGGTGGAAGCCACGCTCCGCTTGCGTGCCAAGCATGCCAAGGCGCTGCATGCGGGTAGCAAGGCGACGCAGGACGAAGGTGCGACGGCTTAAAAGTCGATAGCACCAAAGAAAAACGCCAACCGGCTTGCGCTGGTTGGCGTTTTTTCTTGCGGCAGACGGCAGCTTAGTCCGTGCCGTACTTCGGCGAGCGCGGACCATACAGCAACCCGCCCGGTTGCCCGGCAGACAGCAGACGCGCGCTGGTCGTACCGGCCACCTTGTAGCCCTGGTCGGTCACGTTGGCGATGATCTGGTTGACGGCCGCCGACACCAGCATGCCGATCAGGCCGCCGCCCGAGTTGTTTCCGCCTTCGTTGTTGGACGCGCTGGCGCGGCCCGTCCAGAGCGTCTGCCCGCTCTTCAGGTCGACCAGCTTGGCATCGGCCGACACAACGGTGGAGCTGCTCACCACCATGTACTTGCTGCCGTACTGCGTGACCGTGATGTACAGCGCCGCATCTGCACCGAAGATGTCATGCAGTTTGGCCACCGGCACGCCGTGGATGTCGCCTGCGGTGTTCAGGCCGTTCTGGCGGAAGGTTTCGTCCACCAGCGCGACAGGCAGTACGTAATAACCCGCCTCTGCCAGCGGCACCGTCACTTGCGAGAGCATGCCGTAGGTGGCGCCCACGTCGGGCGACTCATTCAGCGGCGGCAGCACCACGATCGAACGCGGCTTGCTGGCCTTGAAGGCTGCATAGTCGACGTTCTTGGTCGGCACAGCACAACCCGCCATCAGGGTCACCACGCCGGCCGCGGCAAACAGTTTCAGAAAGCGCTTGGCCATCAGTTGGTCCCCTTCTTCACGTTCTTCATCAGGAAATCGATGTACGTTGCCGATTCCGGAAACAGTGCCTTCTCGGTATTGAATTCCTGGACCATCTGGTCGTCCTTGCCGAGGCCCGAATACAGCATGCCCAGCTGGGCGTGATAGCCCGGCGGCACGGCGCCATTCGTCGCCTTGATCTTCTCCAGGCCGCGCTCCAGTTCAGCCACCTGGGCTTCCTTCGCTTCACCCTTGAAGTACTGATACACCTGCGGTTGGTAGCCCTCCCATTGGTACAGCGGCTTCGGACCAGCGCAACCGGCCAGCATTGCACTCCCGACGGCCACACCGGCCGCCACGCGCCACATCGCAAACACCTTGCTCATGACTGTTGTAACCCCTTATTTCGTGTTCTTGTTTTGACTGCGTCTGCGCTTATTGCGCGCCCGGCTTCCAGGCACCGCTTTCGATGCCGTTGACCAGGTTGTTCACCGCTTCGCGCATGGCCAGGTCCAGCACCTTGCCGTTGAGCGTCGAGTCGTAGCTGGCTGTTCCGCCAAAGCCGATCACTTCACGGTTCGACAGCTTGTACTCACCCGCGCCGCCCACCGAATACACGACTTCCGACGTCGAGATGTTCACCACGTTCAGCGCGACCTTGGCGTAGGCCACCTGCTCCTTGCCGCGGCCGAGGATGCCGAACAGTTGCTGATCGCCGGTTTCCTTGCGGCCGAACTCGGTCACGTCGCCGGTGATGACGTAGTCAGCGCCCTTGAGTTTCTGTGCGGTGTTCTTGATGGCGGCTTCCTGCTTGATCTCGGCCATGTTGTCGCGGTCGAGCACCGAGAAACGGTTCGTCTGCTGCAGATGCGTGATCAGGATGGTCTTGGCCTGGCCGCCCAAGCGGTCCACGCCATCCGAGAACACGCCGCGCATGTACGCCGAGCGGTTATCGAATTTGCCCACCGCAATCGGGGCCCGCACGCCGGCGTATGGGCGGCTTGCGCTTTCCACCTTGGCAACCGGCAGCGCCTGCGACGATTCGGTCGCGCAGCCGCCGAGCATGCCGAGTGCCACCGCGGCGGCGCCGGCAATCATCAATTTCGAGGTTTGCTTCATTCGACTTCTCCCTTAAAAATACTTAAATCTGATTTTCTAAAATGTTATTTCGAGCACTCACGCAAAGCGCCCGGGCACTATCGGCACGGGATGACCCGCGCTTGATTGAAAACAGAGGAAATTTTGGATCGGCCCGCAACGCTCCGCGCGAGAGGCAAAACCGTCGCGGATGCACGCGCCGACAGCGTTGGCAACGCTGTATGTCGCGACGAAACTCCCACACCACCCTTACATTATCTGGACGTCATTGCGTCCATTATTTTCAGGAAAGCGAGAATTGTAACGGCTGATGCCATTGATGAAAGCAGCAATCGGTCAACTCAAAGCCCCCTCGGATTTCGGGTTGACTTTTTAGAGGCAAAAACCCGCTCGGCGCGCAATTCGGTTATTCGCCATGCCGCCCGGCGCCGCCCACGAATCGCGCGGCGCCTTCCACCCCTTCGGCAAACACGATCGGCGTACCTCGAGCGCCCTCCTGCTGCAGCGCTGCCGCCAATGGCAAATCCCACTGTGCATACGCCGATGCCCGATCGGCCAGCATGCATTGCTGCGGAAAAGCGGCGATGTCTCGGGCAAGCTTCTGTGCCGCGGCCAGCGCTTCGCCGGTGCCGACCACGCGATTGGCAAGCCCCATGTCGAGCGCCTCGTCAGCTGGCACGGCACGGCCGGTCAGGATCATGTCCAGTGCGCGACCCATGCCGATGATGCGCGGCAAGCGCACCGTACCGCCGTCGATAAGCGGCACGCCCCAGCGGCGGCAGAACACGCCGAACACGGCGTCGCGCTCCATCACGCGCAGATCTGCCAGCAACGCAAGTTCCAACCCGCCCGCCACAGCATAGCCGCTCACCGCAGCAATGAGCGGCTTGGAGAGCGCCATGCGGGATGGGCCCATCGGGCCAGACATACCGCCATCGGGATCGAGATGATTGCGTCGGCCAGGATCGCCCACGGCCGTCAGATCGGCGCCGGCACAGAAGTGGCCACCGGTGCCGCCCAGCACGGCAACGCGTAGCGCGCTATCGGCTTCGAAACGCTCGAACGCGTTGAGCAGCGCCACGGCGGTCGGCCCGTCCACCGCATTGCGGCACTCGGGCCGATTGAGCAGGATGGTGCAGACCGGGCCATCGGTCTGAAACAGCACAGCATCGGGCATGGGCGGTCTCCACAGCGCGGTACGTTGACAGTCCGCCCGATGCTACACCTAGCGCGGGCCGTGCTGCGACGCAGCTTCCGCCCGGTGCCCGTGATGGCGCGCACCGCGGAACTTGCGCAGCGCCCATTCCTTGACGTCGTCCACTTTTTCGAACACCACGGGCACCACCAGCAGGCTCAGCAGCGTGGAAGTCAGCAGACCGCCGATCACCGCCACCGCCATCGGCGCGCGGAAACCTGCATCGCCCTCCAGGCCGAGCGCCATCGGCACCATGCCAGCAGTCATGGCGACCGTGGTCATGACGATGGGGCGGGCACGCTTGTGGCAGGCGTCGATGATCGCCTCCGTGCGCGACATGCCGAGATCGCGCCGCGCAACGATGGCGTATTCGACCAGCAGGATCGAGTTCTTGGTGACGATGCCCATCAGCATCAGCAAGCCAATCAACGCCGGCAGCGACAAGCTGAAGCCGAACAGCGCTAAGAGCCCGAACGCGCCACCCACCGACAGCGGCAGCGCCGCCAGAATCGTCACCGGCTGCGTGAAGTCGTGGAACAGCAGCACGAGCACTGCGTACACGCACAGCACGCCAGCAAACATGGCGAGGAAGAAGCTACTGAACAGCTCCTGCATGCCCTCCACATCGCCCGAGGCAATGCGGCGAACACCTTGCGGCAGGTTCTTGATGGACGGCAGCGCCTCCACGGCCATGTTGGTATCGCCCAGCGCGCGCCCCTCCAGCCCGACGCTGATGGTGACGTTGCGGCTGCGGTCATACCGGTCGATCTGCGCGGGGCCGCTGCCGATGGAAATATCGGCGATGTTTTCCAGCGGCACCGCCCCGTTGCGGCCCGGCACGCGCAACTGCCGGATCGTGTCGATCTGGTTACGTGCCTTTGGATCGAGTTCAACGCGGATGTACACCTGCCGCTCGGGCAGGTTCAGCTTGGGTAGGTTGACGTCGTAGTCGCCGGCGGTGGCCACGCGCACGGCCTGGCCGATGGCGGCAGCGGTTACGCCTTGCTGCGCCGCGCGCGCAAAGTCCGGGCGGATGACGATTTCGGGCCGCAGCAGACTCGCTGACGACGTGACCGCACCTAGCCCCGGCACGGTACGCAGGTCCCGCATCACATCGCGCGCGGCCTGCTGAAGCGTGGCGGGGTCGTCGCCGGCAAGCACCACCTGGAGTTGCTCGCCGGAGCCCACCGCGCCAAACGAGATCCGCACGCCCGGCACGCCTTCCAGCATTTCGCGCAACTGCCGTTGAACGCCCTGCTGCTTGATGTGACGGTCATGCCGGTCGGTGAGCGAGATCGTGAGCGTGCCGGTGCGCACCTCTCCCCCGCTGGAGCCCGGCACACCGGCCATCACGCCCGAGCCGATGGCCGTATAGACGTGACGGACTTCCTTGTGCTGCATCACGATCTTGCGCACGCGCTCGGTGTTGTCACGCGTTTGCGCGATCGTGCTGCCGGGCGGGCTTTCCACCGTCATCTGCAACTGCGCCCAGTCTTCGGGTGGCAGGAACGTTGCAGGAATCAGCCCGATGATGCCAACCGACACGACGAAGAACGCTGCGGCCATGCCGCCTGTCTTCCACGGATGCTCGAGACACCAGCGTGCCGCCTGCAGATAGCGCGTCATGACCCAGCCGTCACGGTTGGGCTCGTCCTGCGGCTTCAGCATATATGCCGCCATCATTGGCGTGAGCAGCCGCGCCACCAGCAGCGAGGCCAGCACCGCCAGCGAGGCTGTCCATCCGAACTGTTTGAAGAACTTGCCCGAGATACCGCCCATGAACGCCGTCGGCAGAAACACCGCCACCAGCGTGAGCGATGTCGCCACCACGGCCAGACCAATTTCCTGCGCCGCTTCCATCGCCGCCTCCAGCGGCTTCTTGCCGTTGCGCAGGTGGCGCACGATGTTCTCGACCTCCACGATCGCGTCGTCGACCAGAATCCCGACCACCAGCGTGAGCGCCAGCAGTGTGATCCCGTTGAGCGTGAAGTCGAGCAACTGCATGGCCGCGAACGTCGGGATGATCGACAGCGGCAATGCCACGGCGGACACGAACGTGGCACGCCAATCGCGCAGGAACAGCCACACCACGATCACGGCCAGGATGGCGCCTTCGTACAGTGCATGCATCGAAGCGGTGTACGCATCCGACACCGGCTTGACCATGTTGTAGACCTCGGTCACATGCACGTTGGGCCGTTCGGCCTGCAGTGCGGCCAGCGCTTCGCGTACGCCCTTGGCCACCGAGATTTCGCTTGCGCCGCGCGAGCGGAACACCTGGAAGCTCACGACAGCCTTGCCGTCGAACAGCGCCATCTGGCGTGGCTCAGCCGCGGTATCGCGCACGTCGGCCACATCCGACAGGCGAATGCGCCGGCCATCGGACAACGGGATGTCCATCTGCGCCAGTTCGCGCGCGCTCTTCACCGTGCCGAGCGTGCGCACGGCCTGCTCCTGCCCGCCGATATTGCCGCGCCCACCCGGCGCTTCCTGCTGCATGCCGCGCACTTGCGCGCTGATGTCCGCCGCCGACACGTTCAACGCCTGCAGGCGCACGGGGTCAAGCTGCACGCGCACTTCGCGGTCCACACCGCCCTGGCGCGTCACCTTGGCCACGCCATGCACCGACAGCAGCCGCTTGTTGACCGTGTTATCGACGAACCAGGAGAGATCCTCCGCATCCATGTCGGACGCTTCCACGGCGTACGTCAGCACGGGCATGCTCGCGAACGTCACACGCGAGATGACGGGTTCCTGCACGTCGGACGGCAGCTGCGCGCGGATGCGGCTGACGGCATCGCGCACGTCGTTCACGGCTTCCTGCACATCCTTCTCGAGCTGGAACTCGACCATCGTCGTCGAGCTGCCGTCGTTGATGGTGGACGTGATGTGCTTGATCGCGCCGATGCTCGCTATGCTGTCTTCGATCTTGCGCGTGACTTCGGTTTCCATCTGCGTGGGCGTGGCGCCCGGCAGGCTGGCCGTCACGGAGACCGCCGGAAAGTCGATGTCCGGAAAGTTCTGGATCGACAGCATCTTGAACGACACCAGCCCCGCCACCGTGATCAGGATGAACAGCAGGATCGACGGAATCGGCTTGCGGATCGCCCAGGAGGAGAAGTTCATGGCTTGGCTCCGGCTGCGGGCGCCGACGCAGCGGGCATGGAGGCTGCACCGAGGGCCGCCACACGCACCACATCGCCATCGGTCAGGAAGGCGGCGCCTGCAGCCACAATGCCGTCCTTCGCGCCAATGCCCTGCACGATTTCGACTTGCCCATCCTGGCGGCGGCCAACCGTCACCTTGGTCTGCCGCACGCGGCCCTGCTCGCCAATCACCATCACGTAGTCGTAACCATCGCGCGAGAACACGGCGGTCTCCGGCAACGTCGCGGCCGGCGCATCGCCCAGCAGCACATCGCCCGAGAGATACATGCCTGCCTTCACGCCGGACGTTGCAGCTTCCGGCGGCAGATCAACGTAGACGAGACCATTGCGCGTGTTGGCGTCGACCGTGGGAGCGACCTGGCGCACACGGCCGTTCACCACGCCGCCATCCATGCGGCGCAGGCGTGCGGCCTGACCGAGCTGAATGCGGGGCAGGACGTCGCCGTGCATTTCGGCGCGCCATTCCAGGCGGTTCTTCCGGATGAGTTTGAAGAGTTCGGTGCCTGAGGACACCACGGCGCCCACGGTGGCCGTGCGGGCGCTGATGACGCCGTCGTCGGGTGTGACCACACGCGTGTAGCGCAAGCGCAATTGCTGGCTCTCGAACTGCGCGCGTGCTGCGGCCAGCTTGGCAGCCGCTGTCTTGGCCTGCGTGTCGTACTGGATCAGATCCTGTTGGCTGATCGCACCGCTCTTGTCGAGTTCGTGCGCGCGGTGCGCCTCGCCGGCGGCTTGCGCGGCCGATGCCTCGGCTTCGGCCTGGCTGGCGCGTTGCGCAGCCACATCGGCGCGCACGGTTTCATCCGACAGACGGGCAAGCAATTGGCCTTGCTTGACCGCATCGCCCACGTTGACGAGCACTTCCGCCAGCTTCAGCCCGCTCACCTCGGCGCCGATGCTGGCTTCCTGCCACGGCTGCACGGCACCGCTGGCCGTGGCGATGCGCGGCCACACATGCTGCGCCAGGTGCGCGACGTTGACGGCCAGCGCCGGCTTGGCTGGCAGCTGCTCCTTTTTCTTGTTCTCGGGCGCAGATTTGCCGCACGCCGCCAGCGCGCCGGCAAGCAACACCGCCAGCACGACCATCCAAACGCGTTGTCCTGTCATGAAGCGTTTCCGGTATGCGCCCCGCCCTGTGCGGTCGGCGCAGTGATCTTGGTATCGGGATGAGGGTTGGGGGCATCGTCGCGCCAGCCGCCGCCCACGGCCTTGTAGAGCGCCACCCAGGCCTGCGCGCGTTCGAGCTTGACTGCCGCCAGGGACTGCGAAGCCTGCAACGCTGTGCGCCGCACATCCTCGAGCTGCAGCAGGCTGCCGGCACCGAGGCGGTAGCGCGCATTCGACGCTTCCAGCACCTTCGCATATTGCGCATCGGCCATCGTGGCAGCATCGACGCGACGATCGGCAGCATCCAGCCGCACCAGCGCGTCTTCCACTTCCTGCACGGCCTGGCGCACTTTGCCGCGATAGCTGGCCAGCGCTTGGTCGTAACGCGCACGCGCTGTTTCCACGCGCGCCGCGCCCGTGCCGCCGTCAAAGATCGGCAACGACACCGACGGCCCGAACGACCAGGATTTGCTCGTCAACGATTGGCCGCCAAGGCGGTACGAATTGATGCCGATGGAGCCCGCCAGCGTGATCGATGGCAAGCGGCTTGCCACCGCCACACCGATATCCGCGCTGGCACCCGCCACCGCGCGCTCGGCCGACGACACATCCGGCCGTTGCGACAGCACCTGCGCCGGCACATCGGGCACGCCGGCATCGGGTGGCACCGGAATCTGCGCGCTGTCCTTGGACAGCAGCCCGTTCAGCGCATCATGGTCGATGCCGGTGAGCGTGACGAGCTTGTCGATGCCCTGCGCACATTGCGCACGCTGGCCTTCCAGCGCATTGACGGCATCGCCCACCGTGGCTTGCGCTTGCGCAAAATCAGCCGGCGCGACAAAGCCCGCGTGGAATTTGCGCTCGGTCAGTTGCAGCGTTTCTTGCCGGGACGACAGCGTTGCCGCGCCGATATTCACCAGCGCCTCGCACTCGCGTTGCTGCAAGTAGGTATTGGCGACCTCAGCCGCGAGCGATACGCGCGCGTCGTGCCAATCGGCTTCGCTGGCCGTCAGCCGCGCATCGGCGCCTTCCAGGCTGCGGCGTTTGCCGCCGAAGAGGTCGATCTCCCACGAGGCGTCGACCTGCGCCGCCAAAGTGGTAATCGTTCCCAGCCCCAGCGTCGGATTCAGCGCGCCAGCAGAAAGCCCGCCCACGCCGCCAAACTGGCTACCACCAAACCCGCCCTGCCGCGTCGCGGAGCCGGAACCTTTCAGTTGCGGAAACAGTGCAGCCTGGCTGGTGGAAACGCTCGCACGCGCCTCACGCACGCGGCCGACGGCCTGCGCGATCGTCTGGCTGGTCGCATCCGCGTGCTCCACCAGTTGGGTCAGCGCTGGGTCGTGGAACTGCTCCCACCAGCGCGCCAGCGCCATGCGGCTGCCGTGATGCGGCAGCGTGGCGTGCCAGCCTTGCGGGGCTTCGGTGCCGCTCAGTGGCGGCGTGTGGTAATCGGGCCCGACCGCGCAGCCGGCCAGCAGCAGGGCCAGCACCAGCGGCGTAAATCGGGCGCGACCGCCGGGCGCGCGGCTGCCGGCATGTCGACCTGTCTTCATGGGAGGTGTCCTTCGGGAACGCAGCTGGGATTATGCCCAGTCAAGCGTCGGCAAGACACTCGCCCCGCCACGGAGCTCAGCCAACCCCCGACAACCGGTCAGGCGATGCTCAGGACCCTGCGCACATCGGCGCCGGCCCGGGCGTCAGATATAGCCCAGCAGCACAAGAATGACCACGATCACCACGATCAGTCCGAGCCCACCCGTCGGCCCGTAGCCCCACCCCCGGCTGTACGGCCACGACGGCAGCGCGCCGATCAGCAGCAAGATGAGAACGATGATGAGAATGGTGCTCAACATGATGCCTCCTGTTTCTGCGTTGGTATGCCGCCGTTCCGTCGTGGCGCAGCGGCTTACCCGGCATCTAGCACGCCCCGTTCCCGTGCTGGCTCCATCTGCGGTTTTCTTGAATGCTTGGCAGTTAATTGCGGAATATCGGGGGCATTCAAGGCCCCCGTGTGGCCTTTCTTGCGTCAGGCGGAGGACTTGGACGAAGACAACGCCCTTGCGCGGCCACCGCGCGTAGCAAGCCAGCACAGGATCGACCCGGCAACCACCATCGATGCGCCCTTCCAGAACGCAAACGACAGCGGTGTATGCAACAGCGCCGCTGCGAGGGCCGCAGAAAATACGGGGATGAAATACGACGCGCCCGCCAGCACGGTGACGTTGCCGTGCAGGATGCCGACGTTCCACGCCGCGTAGCCAAACCCCATTGCGGACGCGGCCAGCGCAAGGTAGATCACCGCTGACACGTTGAAATGCAGTGCACCGCCGCCCGTGGCGAAGAACTTGATCCACAGGGCCAGCGCGGTCAGGATGAAAAACAGCGTTGCGCCGTTCTTGCCGTCGGCAATCCGGCTGGTGACCGTACAGTACGCCGCCCAGATCACCGCGCCTGCAAAGGCCAAGCCGTAACTGAGCGGGTTGTCCTTGACGTTCCCGGCCATGCCGGCGATATCCAGTCCCTGATCGCCGCCCAGCACGAAGCAGATCCCGAGGATGGACACGAGCACGCCCGGCACGATCAACGCATTCGCCCGCTGATTGTTGAAGGCGATGGCGGACAGCATCGTGAACGTCGGCCACAGGTAATTGACCATCCCGACTTCAATCGCCTGCCGCGCGCTGCTGGCATAGCCGATCGACAGCGAGAGGCACAGCTCGTAAGACACAAACAGCAGGCTGCCCCACAGCAGGTAGCGCCGCGGAAACGTCCTCAGATGATTGAAACCGACCGTGAATACCAACAGCACCGACGCGACGGTGTAGATCATGGCGGCGCCGCCCACAGCCCCCAGATGCTGGCTCACACCGCGGATCAACCCGACGATCGAACTCCACAGAAGCACCGCGATGAGTCCGATGAGTGTTGCCCTACTTTTGCTTTGCATACCACCTGCTTGCACTGACATGTCCGCCTGAGGAAAACCGCTTGCTCACACCCGGCCCAACGCTGCCGGTAAAGCCGTGCAGTTTACCGGCCGCAGTGGCAGAGCGCGTAATAGCCGCATCTCAGTCTACGGACGATGCTTCGCTATAAGATGCTGACGATAAAAATTCGAGGTTTGCTATGACGTCTTTTGCAATCGAAGCGCCCGTTTCCGTGGGCTGGATTGGCACGGGGCGGCTGGCGCGGGCATTGGCCACGCGGGCACACGATGCAGGCGTGCGCACCGTGGCGGTTGCAAACCGGTCGGCCGCGCCCGCCGCGTGGCTCGCACAAGCCACGGGAGCAAAGACCGTCGATGCACAAGGCGTGGCGGACGCCGCCGATTGGGTATTCGTGACCGTGCCGGATGACGCCATCCCGGGCGTCGTCGGCAACGTGCGCTGGCGACCGGGCCAGCTCGTACTCCACTGCAGCGGCGCCGGCGAACGCGACTTGCTCGATGCCGCCCGCCAAGCCGGCGCGGCGACCGCCAGCTTCCACCCGCTATTTCTGTTTGCCGGTTTGCCGGATGACGCTGAGCGTCTGGGCGGCGCCTCCATCGCCATTGACGCCGACGCCCCCCACGATGCGGCGCTGTCCAGCTTTGCATGGCGGCTCGGCTGCACGCCGCTGAAGGTGCGTGCCGGGCAACGCGCCCTGTATCACGCCGGCGCCAACTACGCGGCCAGCTTCCTGCTGTGCGCACTGCATGAAGCCGCCACTTTGTGGGAAGCCGCGGGCATCGACCGTGACGCCGCTGTCGCGGCCATGTGGCCGCTCGTGGATGGCACGCTGGCCGCAGCGCGCGCACGCGGTCTGGCTGGCGCACTGGCGGGCGCCGTTTCACGCGGAGACGGCGGCGTGATCGACAAACATCTGCAAGCGCTCGATGCGCTCGGCGCCGATCACGCTGCGCTGTACACCGCACTCACACGGCGTGCGCTGGCGTTGGCCGCCGAGCGCGGCGCACCCTCCGAAGATGTGCTGGCCGACCTGGCTGCGCGACTCAACCCTACGTAATTTCGGAGTCGGCATCCTCGGGGTTGGACGACGCGCATGCACCAATTCGGCACGCGCCCTACAATCGGCAGCTTGCCCACACGCCTGTTCTGCCATGTCCCACACACCGCACTCGCCGCCATCTCCTGCTGCACATGACGCCGCTGCACCCCGTTCATCCGGCGCCCTGATCCTGCTCGTGGTGGGGTTGGTGCTGGTGGGTGTGAATCTGCGACCAGCCTTGTCGAGCCTGTCGCCCGTGCTTAAACAGGTGACAGCGGGCACCGGGCTGTCTGGCGCCACGGCGGGCTTGTTGACGACCCTGCCGGTGCTGTGCCTCGGCCTGTTTGCGCCGGCTGCCGCGGTGCTGGCTCGCCGGTTTGGCGCAGAACGCGCCGTGGGCGGCTTGCTGATTGCGTTGGCGGCAGGCATTGCGTTGCGCAGTGCGGGTGGCGTTGCACCGCTCTTCATCGGCACGCTGGCGGCGGGCGCCTGCATTGGCGTAACGGGCATTCTGTTGCCGGGCATCGTCAAGCGTGATTTCGGCCGGCAGGCAGACCTGATGACCGGCGTCTACACCATGGCGCTGTGCTTTGGTGCGGCAGTGGCGGCCGGCGCAAGCGCGCCGCTTTCAGCATGGCTGGGCGGCTGGCAACCCGCGCTGGCATTCTGGGCCCTACCCGCTCTGCTGGCCTTTGTCGGCTGGTGGCCGCATATGCGGCATGCGCACGGTAAGGGCGCGGCCACGCGGCTGCAGCGTGTGTCGCTGTGGAACAAGCCGATTGCCTGGCAGGTGACGCTCCATATGGGGCTGCAATCGTCGCTGGCGTATTGCGTGTTCGGCTGGCTGCCTGTGATCTTGCAGGACCGCGGGCTATCCGCCGTGCAGTCCGGCGTGGTGGTGGCGGTGTCGATTCTCGTGCAGCTCATCACCGCGCTGGGCGGGCCGTTTGTAGCGCGGCTCGGGCGCGATCAACGCCCCGCCGTGGTCCTGATGATGCTGATGTGCTGGGCAGGCCTGATCGGCTGCCTGTACGCACCGCTGTCAACGCTGTGGTGGTGGGCGGTCTTGTTGGGACTCGGCCAAGGCGGCAATTTCAGCGTGGCGCTGTCGCTCATCGTGCTGCGCTCGGCCGATGCGCGCGTGGCGGCAAGCCTGTCGGCCATGACGCAGGGCATTGGCTACACCATGGCCGCTGCGGGGCCGTATCTCATGGGTGTGCTGCACGATCTGACGGGCAGCTGGGCCGTGATGGGCTGGCTGTTCAGCGCGATTGCGCTGGCCTCGCTCGTGGCCGGCTCACTCGCCGGGCGCAACCGTACGCTGCACGCCGGCGAATAATTCATCTACCGCAAGGCTTCATTCAAGCCTTGTGCTTCAGCGTCCAGTTGGCCAGCGCCTGCATCTGCTCGGTGATCAGGCCGGCGATGCGCTCGTCCGTCAGATCGCCATCGGCGGTGAAGCCGCCGGCAAACGCGTTGGCAAACACTTCCGGCTTGTTCAACGGATGCAGGTCCAGATACACGCACACCTGACGCAGGTGGTACTGCGCGCGCGACGTGCCCATGCCGCCGCCCGCGCCCAGGATCGCGACCGGCTTGCCTGCCAGCAACGCGTTGTTGGGCTCGCGCGAGGCCCAGTCCAGAATGTTCTTCAGCGCCGGCGCCAGCGAGTAGTTGTATTCGGGGCAGGCCAGCACCAGCGCATCGGCGCGCCCGATCTGTTCGAGCACGCGCACCACCGAGGCTGGCTTGTCCGTGATGTCGGCGTTGTAGAACGGAATATCCGTCAGGTCGGCCAGGTCCATTTCAACGCCAGCGGGCAGGCGGGTGGATGCCGCACGCAGCAGGCCCTGGTTGGTGGACTTGCGGCGCAGGCTACCGGCAATGCCAAGGAAATTCAGCGACATGAAGAACGACTCCGTCAGTGTTGGGACTGGCGAGAATAACGGACATTGGCCGGATCAAAAAGAGGCCTTACGCGCTACACCTTGCCGGCGCGAAAACACCCGGCTTCGTGGTCATCCACCATGCCGGTGGCCTGCATGAAGGCGTAGCAGATGGTCGGGCCGACAAACTTGAAACCGCGCTTGATGAGCGCCTTGCTCATCGCCTTGGACGCATCCGTTGCGGCGGGTGCGTCGCGGTAGCTGTCCCAACGGTTGACGATGGTCTTGCCATCGACGAACGCCCACAGGAATGCGTCGAGCGAACCCATTTCTTCCTGAAGTTCCAGCACCTTGCGCGCGTTAATGACCGCGCCTTCCACCTTGGCCCGATTGCGCACGATGCCCGGATCGGCCAGCAGCTTTTCGATGCGTGCCGGCGTAAAGCCCGCCACGCGTGCCGCATCAAACCCCTCGAATACTTCCTGATAGCGCGCCCGCTTGCGCAGGATGGTTTGCCATGACAGCCCGGCCTGCGCCCCTTCCAGGATCAGCATCTCGTAGAGGTGACGATCATCGTGCGAGGGCACGCCCCACTCGGTGTCGTGGTACGCGATCATCAGCGGGTCTTCCCCCGCCCAGCAGCAGCGCGCCATCTCTTGTCTCCTAGATCCAGCCCGATTTGCGCAGCTTGCGATACAGCCACACGCAAGCGGTGGCCGTGCACGCCAGCACGATGGGATACCCCGCCGGATGCTCCAGCTCCGGCATGCCCTTGAACTTCATGCCGTAGTTGCTGAACACCACGGTCGGAATTGCCAGAATAGCGCCCCACCCCGCCAGGCGCTTCACGATGTCGTTCTGCGTGACCGACACCAGCGCCACGTTTACGGAGATGGCCGTGGTCAACATTTCCCGAATCACATCGAGTGCGCCCACCGCGCGATGCGCATGGTCGGCAATATCCCGAAAATACGCGCGCAGTTCTTTGGGGACCACGTCTTCATGCAGGCGCACAAGCTGACCGGCGATGTCTTCCACGGGCAGCGCGGCGTTGCGCAAGCGCAGAAGCTGGCGCTTGAGCGTATAGAGCCGCTCGATGGTCGCGCGATCGAACGTGTCGCCAAAGATCTGGCTTTCGATCTGCTCGAACTCTTCCTGCAGGCGCTCCAGCACGGGCTGATAGTTGTCGACCACGAAGTCCATCACCGCGTACAGCGCAAACGGCGCGCCCTTGGCCAGCAATTGCGGCGTGCGCTCGCAACGCTCACGCACCGGCGAATACGACGTCGACGGCCCATGCCGCACCGAGACAAAAAAGTCCAGGCCGACAAACAGGTGCGTCTCGCCAAAGACGACGTTGCCATTTTCCATCTGCGCTGTGTTCAGCACGACGAATAGCACGTCGCCGTAGACCTCCAGCTTGGGCCGCTGGTGCGCGTTGCGCGCGTCTTCGATGGCGAGATCGTGCAGGCCGAATTCTTCCTGCACGCGGTCGAGCATGGCGTTGTCCGGTTCATGCAGACCGAGCCAGACAAAGGAGCCCGGCGTATGCAGCACGTCGCTGATGGCCTCAACGGAAAGGTCACGCTCGCGCTTGCCATTGCGGTACAGCGCGCTGTTGATCACCATGGACATGGTTGTCTCCGGAACGCATTCAGCGCGCATTAGCGGTCTGCGGGCTGATCTGCGGATTTGCTATCGGATGCGGTAGAGGCCGCGGTGGCCAGCGCCGGCACTTCAGCCAGGCGTGTTTCAATTTGCGCCAGCGCTTCGGACAACGCGTGGACGAGATCGTCCGGCAGCCCATCGAGCGTGGCATTGATGAAGGCGATGCGGCGCGGCATGCAGTCAAGCACGACGGCCAAGCCGGCGTCTGACAGCGACACGTTGGTCAGACGGTTGTCGCGCGCATCGGTTGCGCGTTCGATCCAGCCGAGCTGCTCCAGCACCTTGAGCTGGCGGGTGAGCGCGCCAGGGTCCATCTGCAGGCGCTCGGCGAGCTGTTTCTGAGCCATGCCGCCGCCGGTGTTGTCGTGCAGCGCCAGCAGGATGCGCCAGCGCGGCATCGGCTGGCCGACATGCGCCTCGAAGGCGGACATGAACGCACGATAGGTGCGGCCGAACTGGTGCATGACGGCGAAGCGTTCGCGTTCAGAGGTCATCGATCAGGGCTGAGATTGCTGGGAAACCGCGCATGCTAACCGCTCGGGCGTGTCTCGCCTATTCCGTATGTTGGACGGGCTCGACATGGTGCAGCACCACGGGCGGCACCCGGCGCACATGCCAGAGGCCCATCAGCGCCGCCACCGTCGCCACGATGAGGCCGATATGGATAGCACTCACCAGGACATGGCGCGCAGCTTCGAGCAGCGCCGCACCGTCGTGGCCGGCAGCATGCAACTGCGAGAGCAAGGCGGCTTGCGCGTCATGATCGATGAGAATTTCGGGATCGGCAAGCTGATGCAGCCACTGCGTCGCGCTGTCGGCGCTCAGTGCATTGGCAACGCCCGAGGCATAGCGCTCGCTCACCAGCGTGCCGACCAGCGCCGTGCCCACCATGCCGCCCACCATGCGCAGCGATTGCAGCAGCGCCGTGGCAATGCCCAGATGCGTACGGCCGGCCGTCTGCTGCGCAAACACGGTCAGATTGGGCAGCACGAAACCGAGGCCCAGGCCGGCCAGCAGCATCAGCAACGTCAGCACCGCATGCGGCATGTTGTTGGACGACACCGACATGCCCGCCACCGCCACCGTCAGCAGCGCAAAACCGGCATACAGCATGGCGTTGGGATTGGGAATGCGCGTGACGAGACGCCCGTTGATGATGCTGCCCAGCGTGATGCAAACCACCAGCGGCGTAATCACCAAGCCGGCTTCCTGCGGCGACATGCCAAACCCGCCCTGGAACAGCAACGGTGCGTAGAACAACACCGCAAACATCGAAAAACCCGACAGCAACGCCAGCATGAACAGCGCAGCCAGTGCGGGGTTGCGTAGCATGTCGAACGGCAGCAGCGGCTGCTCCGCACGCTGCTCCCACCACCACAGCGCCACAAACGCCGCAGCCGACAGCGCCAGCGAGCCGAACAGCGGCAGCGACAGGCCGTGCCGCGGCAGCCATTCGACAAACAACTGCAACGCGCCCAGCGCCACCGTGATCAGAACTGCACCCTGCCAGTCCAGCCGGATACGTCCGGTGTGCACGTTTTGACGCAGATGCGGCAGGAAGCGCCAGGCAAACCACAGCCCCAGCACGCCGAACGGGATGTTCACGTAGAACACCGACCGCCACCCGAACGCCTGCGTCATCCACCCGCCCAGCGTCGGGCCGATTGCGTTGGCGATACCGAAAGAGGCGCTCAGCATCACCTGCCAGCGCAAGCGCACACGCGCATCGGGAAAGAGATCGGGAATGCATGCGTATGCCGTGCCGACCAGCATGCCGCCGCCGACACCCTGCAGCGCCCGCGACCACACCAGGAACGTCATGCTGCCTGCCATGCCGCACATGACCGACGCCAGCGTGAAGACCACGATGGACGCAATCACGAACGGCTTGCGCCCGTAAAAGTCGCCCAGGCGGCCAAAGATCGGCACCGTCACCACGGAGGTCAGCAGATACGACGTCGCCACCCAGGCATACAGCTCAAAGCCTTTGAGTTCGGCCACCACCGTCGGCAAGGCGGTACCGACCACGGTCTGGTCGAACGCCACCAGAACGACGACAAAGCAAATGCCGATCATCGCCAAAAGCGATTCCTTGAACGGCAAGACCTGGGTATGGGAATGTGGGAGCGCGGTGTGGACGGCCATGACGGGGAGCGGCAATATAAATGCTGCATCAACGATTGATTCGTCAATTAATAGTGTAGCGAAATCCTGGAAGGCTTGCTGCGCGTGATGTGGAAAGACACGCTGCTGCGCGGCGAAGACCCCATAAAGCTCGGCAACCACTGGGCCGCCTTCCTCAAGGACGAGCTAGCAGTTGCTGACCAGGCAAAGACGCACCAGGCATCACTCCCGCCGGGTAAGAGCCGAGACCTCATCGCGGAATTTTGAACGGCTCACCTCGCCATGGGCGTGGGTGACCGCAAGGGCCACGATATGTTCGTGGCCGCTTCCTTCGACCCCACCGTAGGCAACAAGGTGGTCGCGGGCGTGGATCGCGAGCCTGCGCGTCTGCTAGACGAAGCAGCGCGGTAAATCGCCAGGGAGAGCGCTGCGGTCTCCGCGAAAACTGCCGACTGAGATTTCGTCGGCCTCCACCGAGCAGAGCACCGGCATCGAGCAGGTCGACATCGCAGTGGGCCAGATCGAAGAAGTCACGCAGCAGAACGCGGCGTTGGTGGAAGAGGCCTCTGCGGCGGCAAACGCGGTGGCCGAGCAGGCCGGTGCGCCGCGCCGCGCCGTCTCCATCTTCAAGTTGGACGACGGCGCGATTGGCGTCTGAGCAAGCACGCGGCCGCTAGAACCGGTACCCGACCGACAGAAAACTCGCCAACGGGTTGATCCGCACCTTGGTCGTCGTTGTTATGGTGCCCACTGGCGCCTGCGTCGTCAGCGTTGCCTTGGTGGATAGCCACATATACGACACCGATGCGCCGATCGACCAATGGGCGTCGAGGTTGTACGTCAAGCCGGCATTGACGATGGGGGCGAACGATTTGCTGAGCGATGCCGTAGTCGGGCCGACCAACATGGAGCCCGTGGTTGGCGAGGCGAGAATCTGCCCGGTTGCCAACGGCCGGCTCAACTCGATATCCCGATACCAGACATAGCCAAGCCCCACGCCGAGGTACGGCCTCACGCGCGCATTCGGTTCACCAAAGTGGTATTGCACTTGCGCAGCCGGGCTCCATGCCCGGGCGGTGCCCAACTCACCAACCGGTGCGAGTGATCCGGTTCCGCTCAGGTGCAGCTTGGGCGGGACGCCCAGCACCGTTTCCAGGGCCACATGATCCGTGACGAAATACCGTGTGGTGAGCGCGAAGGTATTGGCGTTGGCCAGCGTCGACCCGCTGCCGGGCACCTCGGCCGATTGCCCGAGTGCATGCACCGTCAGCGGTTGGCTGGAATCTTGAGGGGCGAGATGCATCCAGCCTGCATTGACGACCCACTGCCCTGCCGATTGCGCATGGGCGAGCGAGGTCGCCGCGAGCGACAAGAGCATTGCCGCGCGTGTGTGCTTCATGTTGTCTCCGATTTTTCTAATGTAGGTACTGCAACTGCAGGAATGCGCCACCATGCGGCGCGGGGCACTTCGCCTGCTCACGCGACGGTGCGCAGGCGAGGAATTCCTCCTTCAGCCGGATCAGCCAGGACGCTGCTTCACCGGCACTTCAATCAATTGACGGAAAAGGGAAATGGAAAGCGGCCAAGCACTTCACGCGCGACGGCAATCGATGCGCTGGCGTCGAGCCTGACCGACGCCACAAGCCCTCTGGATTTGTCTTCCGCCACTTCCAGAGCCTCAAAGGCGATACCCGCATCCTTGAGTGCTGCGGACAGGGCTTCACGCGTTTCACGGTGCCTGAGTGCGGGCTTGAAGATCTTGCCCACGGCGGTCAAAGGCATCGTTTCAATGATGTTGACCTGCCGGGGCAACGCCGCACGTTCGGCAATTTCCGCCTTCAGGAAGGCCAGCAGATCGGCTTCCGTGGCGGACGCACCGGCACGCAGTTGCACGTAGGCAACCGGCAGCTCGCCCGCATGCACATCCGGGCGCCCGACGGCGGCGGCAATCTGCACCGCAGGGTGGCGATGCAGCGGCGCTTCGATGGTGAGCGGATCGATGTTGTGACCGCCGCGGATAATCAGTTCCTTCTTGCGGCCCGTGAGCCAGAAGTAGCCCTGTTCATCCTGCCGCGCCAGGTCGCCGGTATTGAGCCACCGCCATCCATCGCCCGTATCGACCCAGAGCCCCTCGTTCTGCCCGGCCTGGCGGTAGCCCGAAAAGACGTTGGGGCCAGACACCACCAACACGCCCACCTCGTCTACAACGCAATCGCGCAGGTATGCACCGCCCTCGTCCAGCACGACGGTCTTCATCTGCTGCATGGGCACGCGCAGGCCGATGGAGCCAAGGCGGCGCTCGCCCATCGGCGGGTTGACGCTGCTCACGCAGGTTGCTTCCGTCAGCCCATAGCCTTCGAGAATCTTGATGCCCGTCTGCTCCTGGAAGCGGCGAAAGACTTCGACCGGCATGGGCGCGGCGCCGCAGAGGCCGTATTCGAGCGATCGCACATCCCGCTCCCCAACGGGCACCTGCAGCAGCGAAGCGTAGAGCGTCGGCACGCCGCTGAAGAAGTTCACGCGATGGTGCTCGACGATCTCCCAGAAGCGCTGGATCACGCCATCGCCGCGATAGCCCTGCGGCGTGCCAAGCACGACATGCGCGCCTCTGGAAAACGGCAGCAGCCCGGTCACCAGAACGCCATTGACGTGGAACAACGGCAAGCCGCAAAACACCACCTTGCCGGGGCCGATGCCCTCGCCCAGCACCTGCGCCGTGCTCCACGCGTTTGCGACTTCATTACCGTGGGTACGCATCGCAATCTTCGGCAAGCCGGTGGTGCCACCCGTACAGAAGTACGAAGACGCATCCTGTGCGGCAATGTGCCGCCGGCTGTTCAGGCCATCACCACGCTGCGCCTGGATGGCGCTGTTGAAATCGTGGATGCGCACCGACACCGGGACTGCGCCATGCACGCCTTGCGGACCGAGCAATCGCAGCGCCTCGTTCTTTTGTATCTGCACGGCACATTGCGCCGCGGCATGCACACGGTCGGCCAGGTTGACCAGCACCAGGTGCCGCAGGCTCTTGATGGCGGGCAAGTGCGGCTGCAGCTTGACCCAGGTATCGGTGCCGGGAAACGGCGCGAGTGTGACCAGCACTGACGCACCGGCAGCATTGAGCAGTTCGGCCAGCGCGGGCCCTTCGAGCAGCGGATTGAACGCCGCGACGATGCCGGCCGCCTGCCCGCCCCAGATCACGAAATGCGTTTCCGGCAGGTTGGGCAGCACAAACGCAATCACGCTGTCTTTCTTGACGCCGATGCTGTCGAAGAAATTTGCCGTCTGCGTGATGCGTTCAAGAAGCGCCGCGTAGCTCCACGTCTGCGGAGTGCGGTGGTCATTGACGCTCAGAAAGAAGCTCAATGCCGGCGCCTCCGGATTCACGCTGGCGCCGCGACGGATCATTTCGTATGTGCTCTGCGGAAGATCGGGCGGAAGACCCAGCCCTTCCACGGCTTCCACGTCTTGCAGGCTGGAAAAACCGGACATGGCGCTCACTCCTCGGCAACGATGTGATTGCGCTGCATGCCCAGATCGATCCGTCCGTCCGACGAGTGGATGCGTGCTTCCACCACGTCGCCCGGCTTCAGGTATTGAGGGCGCGCCGCCTGCACTTTCAGGAACATCTCCCACTTCGCCTTCTCAGGCAGCATCGCGGCCATCTTCTGCTTGGTTGGTGACGGCACGGACAGCGCGCAGCCTGCGGGTGTGCCGGTGGCCAGCAAATCGCCCGCTTCCAGGTCGTGCACGCGGGACAGCTCGGTCAGCGTCTCGGCCGGGCCGTAGACGAGGTTGGCTGTCGTGTCGTTCTGCCGCAGCGTGTCGTTGACGGTCAGCTTGAGCTGCAGGCTCCTGAGCGCAGAGATCTCGCGCGGTTCCAGCAGCGTGAGCCACGGGCCCACCGGCCCGAACGTACGGAACGACTTGCCCTTGTAGAACTGCATCTGGGGGATCTGGACGTCGCGCGCGGAATAGTCGTTCACGATCACGGCGCCCGCCACGTATTCGTGCAGGTTGTCGTCTGTCACGTCGACTGGCCCGTGAATTACCTGGCGCATCACCAGGCCAAGCTCGATCTCGTAATCGAGAAACTGCACGCGCTTCGGTTTGATCACGTCGCTGTCGGCCGCGACGATGCAACTCGATGCCTTGGTGAAGATCATGTTGTATGTCTTCACGTCGGGGTCCATGCCCGACTCGATCATGTGCTGGCGGTAGTTCGCGCCCTGGCAGATGAACTGCTGATTGCGCGTGACCGGAGACAGGAGCTTCACGGCAGACACCGCGATCGCTTCACCATCCAGCGCGGCAAGCTGGGCCGGGGTTGTATTGCGAACGAAGTCACCGGTCGTGGCATAGGTGCCAGGCACGGGCGTAATGCGTGTATCGCGGATCACGCCCCATTGGGTCTGATCCTGGTATTCAAAGCGAACGATATTGATGGACATGACAAAAGATGCGTTGGATGGGTGACGGCGGAGGGCGCTTGCGCTGCCTCAGGCAAAGATCCGGGCGAGCGTGACCAGCTTGCGCAGCGTCAGGTCGGGGCTGCGCCGCAGGTTACGGATGAGGGCCGCAATGGCCGCCGGTGTCAGCTTCGGCTTGGTGAAGCTGGCGGGCATCGACTGCCCCCACTGCGACATGGCCTCGCGGCTGACCGGGTGAATGCCGGTCGGCTGATCTGCGGTGAACAGGTCACCGTCGCAGTAGTGCTCGTGCTTCTCGCCCCACGGGTCTTGCCAGTAATCGAAAATCTGGCTTCCGAGAATGTGCCGCCCCAACCCCCAGGCGTGCTTCCACCCCTGCTCGCGCAGCATGCGATGCCCCATGCCGACGGCATCGGCATCGATCAGTTCGAAGGCGCTGTGGCTGTACTTCGACACAAAACCCTGAGCCAGCGCGAGCGTGTGGTGGTCGGCCGGCGTGTCGCCCAAATCGAGCCGCATGAATGCGACCGCAGGCGAGCCGTCCGGCAACACCTGCACGTCGCTCGGTATGAAACCGAAGTGCTGCGTGTACCAGGCGCAGGTGGCCTGAAAGTCGGCAAGCTCCAGAACGACATGCCCCAGGCGAATCACCTCGGGTGTACCCACGGGCGGCCGCTGCGTTTCGTTGATGCGCAAAGGGGCGTCCACCGAGTTGAGCGACAACGCTGAACGGTGCGGCAACTCGGTTGTCGGTGCCTGATCCGCAATGGCATCGACGCGGAAGCCGGACGGATCAACGAGTCGCACGCGATAGCCACCACCCGGCCAATCCAACGGCTCCACGGTCGAGGCTCCGGGCAGCTTTGACAGGGCATCCAGGGCTGCGCGTCCGGCGACCTGCAACCCGAAGCCGGCAAACGCGGCCTTTGGCGCCTTGCGCACGACATAGCAGAACGGCGCCGGGCCGGTGCCGCGCAAGAGCAATGTCGCCTCGCCGCGCTGCACCGTCACGAGACCAAAGTCATTGAGGAATCGCTCGGCGCGCTCGAGATCGGGCCGATCGAACATCAGGTAGGCGAGCGCCAACGCCTTGGTCGTCGGCTGCGGATGGCGTGCAGGCTGTGCTGTGGTGAGTTTCATGGCAAGACACTCAGGCGGATTGAACGGCGGCGGCAGTCGCGGGCACGGGCTCAGCTCGGCCGCCGAGCAGCGCCAGGCTCTCGTGAACGAGGCGGTCTACCTCGGCGGCTGGCCCGTCATGGACGACCGTGCGATCCGGGCGCACAACGGCCGCCCAGCCCACGGGCACCGCGTCGGGAAGGAACGTGCCGGTGAGGTCTTCCCAAACGCCGGGTACCCCACGGCGCAGAGGCTGCCCCCGATGCGCGATCCGAACGAACGTACCGCCCAGGCGTTCGAATGCCGCTGCCGTTGCGGGCTCCAGCGCGGCGCGGGCGTCGCAGCCGAAACCGATGAGCGTGTATCCGTGGCCGAGCACGTCGTCGCTCAGGCACATGTGGCCCTCCGCGTTCCTGACCCAGCCCTGCGGGATCACTCCACCGCGCATCAGCTTGGTGGACGAGCATCCTTTGACGAACAGTCCGGTCTTGAACGCGTTCTTCGGCTTGATGCGCAACTCCTCGAATTGCGAACGCAGGCCCGGCACCAGCCGCGTCAAGCGCATCAAGCCGTGCGTCAACAGCGCGATGGGCGCACTGCGCGGCATCACCAGCTTGCCCATGAACCGCGCGAGATTGATCATGGCTTTCGCGTGCGGGCGGCGCTCCTCGTCGTAGGTGTCTAGAATCTGCGCATCGGCCCGTCCTTGCAGCACCCAGGCCAGCTTCCAGCTCAGGTTGGCGGCGTCCCGCAGTCCTGCGACCAGCCCTTGGCCAACAAACGGCGGGGTGATGTGCGCCGCATCACCAACGAGGAACACCCGGCCAACGCTGAACCGGTCGACGGTTCTGGCATGAAAGCGATAGACCGCCTTGCGTTCGATCGTGATGCTGTCAACGTCCGTCCACGGTGCCAGCAGCTCGCGAATACGGCTGTCCGATTCCATGTCGTCGCGGCTCTCGCCTGGCTGGAGCATGAACTCCCAACGCTCGCGCGCGCCTGGGGCGACCATGTGCGGCGTGGGGCGCCGGTGGTCGCAGAGAAATTCAACATGGTCGATCGGCTTGGGGACATGACGCGCATCGACAATGAGCCAATCCTCCGCGTACGTCGTGCCCCGGAATTCCTGCCCGATCAGGTGGCGCACGAGCGAACTCGCCCCGTCTGCACCCACCAGGTAGCGAGCGCGGACCCGGTGTACCTGCCCGCACCCGATATCCAGCGAAGCCAGTACGCCATCCGGCTGATTCGTGATGCTGAGCAGCGTGGTGCCGAGCGCGACATGCACATCACCGTGCGCTGCCAGGCGTGCGCGCAGACAGCGCTCCAGATCGGGCTGATAGAACGTGACGAGCTTCGGATGGCCATCCAGGCTGCCCAGCGTGTTGACACGCCCGAATTCGCCCAGCCAGGGCGAATGCATCCGGACGTGGGGAATGGCCACCGTTTCGAAATCACCTTCGCTGATGCCTGCCTGTTGCAGGATCCGCAAGGCTTCGTTATCCAGCGCAATGGCACGCGGGGCCATATAGATGTCGGGGGCCTTGTCGATCGCCAACACGCTCACGCCATGACGCGCCAGCAGATTGGCCACCATGGCCCCGACGGGGCCAAGCCCCACGACAAGGATGTCTATCTGAGATGGCAACTCACCTGCCCCCTGAGGGCATGCGCCATCCGCGACGCGTGAACTGGCACGCGCATGTGCTTTTGTCTCCACCGCTACTCCGTTTCTTTGTCTACGCCTCAGTCAGGCTTCTTCCGCCTTTTTTTGACATTAAAGTCATGCCTGATGATTTTGTCAATATCGACATTCGAATCTATAATTCCGGCCACGACAAGGACCACCAGACCATCATGGCCACCACCGAGACTCGCCGAACTCCGAAGCGCTCCGTTGCGAAGACGCCTACCCCTGCGGCGCCGGCCGCCGACGAGCGGGAGCCCCGTGGCGCACGGCGTAAGCGGGAAACACGCGCACGGCTGCTGGATGCCGCACTCCGGCTCATGGCTGATCGGGGCATGGAGGGCGTGGCCATCAACGAAATTACCGAGGCGGCGGACGTTGGTTTCGGGTCGTTCTACAACCACTTCGAATCGAAGGAAGCCATCTACGCTGCGCTGGTGAGCGCAGTGTTTGAAGAGTTCGCCGATTCGCTCGACAAGCTGACGGAAGGGTTATCCGACCCGGCCGAAATCATTTCGGTATCGGTGCGGCATACGTTGGTCCGGGCGAGGCGCGAGCCTGTGTGGGGGCGCTTCCTCATTCGGGAGGGCTTCTCAGCGCGCGTGCTGACGCACGGCCTCGGCCAGCGCCTGCTGCGCGATATCGAGCGCGGCATCGCGGCAAAGCGGTTTGTCGTGGCGGATCCGTTTATCGGATTCCTGTCGGTCGGCGGCACTGTGCTAACCGCCGTCTCGGCTGAACTCAACTTTCTGGCGCCCGATGCGCCGGCCGCGAATATCGTCAAAGAGCTGGGTTTCTCGGGGGAGCATTTCCCCGAACGCACGGCAGCGGCGCTGCTCCAGACGCTGGGGCTCAAGCGCGCTGAAGCCGAAAAAGTGGCCGCCCGACCGCTGCCCGTTGTAGAGACAGCCGACAGCGCAAGCTGACCTGAGCGCCCGCGTTGCAGCGCGGGCGTCTAGGCGACCCCCCTTACTTGCCGACGGTACTGGTCGCCGAATCCAGGCAACCTGGCATCGGTCGCGCCACGTCTGCCGGTGCGGCGGCGTATGCCAGCAGCGCCTCGGCCATCTGCGAAGCCAGCGCCTTCAGCGCGCGCCGATGGCCCTCTACCACGCCGTCAATACCGGCGGATACGACCTCCTGGACGACGCTGCGGCACGTCAGCAGTTGTCGATCATCCGCGGTGCGCATCGTCCAGACAGCATCGATCAGGACGTGCGAGCCGCGCCAAGCATCAAACCGCTGTACATCCACGGCCACGCGGTAGACGGGCCGTCTCCCATCGTATGGAAGGCCGTGCAGGTCCATCGCGCGGATCTGCAACGCCAGCCCGGACGACAGCGCCGCACGAATCTCATCAGCCACGGGCGAAGCCCAGCGGTCCATTTCCAGGACATCGACCTGGCCTGAACCGGCCTGGACGACCAGCCGCCTGCCCGCCACCGACGGCGGAACACGTACCGCCACCACATCGACGAGATACGTTCGCACAGGTGCCTGTGCTGGTGCGGACACCGCAACGCCATCGGCATCGGCATCGGCATCGGCATCGGCATCGGCACCGAGCAAGCTATGAAAGCGCGCCGGCGGCGAGCTGCATGCCGCGAGCGCTGCGCAGGCAACCACGCCAGCAAGGGTGCGGCAAATTGGGAGCCACGACACCATCACCGCGCATCTCCTTTCTTGCCAAACAGCAGCGATTCCGGATGGCGTTCCAGATAGTCCGTCAGCGCATTGAGCGATTGAAGCGTGCGCGTCAGTTCCTGCATCGCCTCGTGCACATCCGACTGGAGCGGGGAATCCTGCCGCAAGGTTGCCTGCGCTGCGTTGAAGGTCTGCTGTGCAGACGCCAGTGTGTCCCGCGCCTGAGGCACCACTTCGGTATCCAGATGACCGAATAGGCGGTTTGCATTTTCGAGCGCGCCGTTCAGGTTGCTGCCGATCTTGTCGAACGGCACCTGGTTGAGCTTCTTCGCGATGTCGGCAAGCTGCACCTGCAATTCATCAAGCGAGTTCGGAACCGTCGGCAACTCCACCGGCGACCGATGGACATCGACCGTCGCACGCGGTGCCTTGGGGAACATGTCGAGCGCAACGTACAACTGACCCGTCAGCAGGTTGCCCATGCGAAGCTGCCCACGCAGCCCCTGCATGACCAAGTGCTGCAGCATTTGATGACCGCCCGGCGTGTCGGGCGCAGGAAGCGAGGTGTTGCTGCGCCGGCTGAGCCGCGACGGATACAGCGCCATCACAACACGCATGCTGAACGTTTTCGCCGCCTCGTCGTACTCGATGCCGATGTCGGTGACGTTGCCCAATGCAATGCCGCGCAAATCCACAGGTGCGCCGACAGACAGGCCGCGCAGCGACTGGTTGAATCGCATGACCACAGTCAGCGGCGCACCGTCGGGCTCGCGCATCGCATCCGCTTCATCGGACGCCAACTGAAACACGGTGCTGTCGGGCGGCGGTGGCCCATCCGCCTGGCCCTGCGGCGACTGAAACGCCAGCCCGCCGACCATGACGGTGGCCAGCGACTGCGTATTCAGCTTCAGGCCGCTGGAATCGAGCCGGAGGTCGACCCCACTGGCATGCCACCAGCGCGTGTTGGTCCCGACGTATTTGTCGTAGGGTGCGTTGACGAAGACTTTCACCTGCACGCCCCCGCCCTGCTTGTCCAACGCAAAGCCCACCACTTGCCCCACTTGCAGATGGCGATAGAAGACCGGCGCGCCGATATCGACGGAACCGAGCGAATCGCCGTGCAGCGAGAACTGGCGTCCCTGCTGATCCGTGGTGACGGAAGGCGGACTCTCCAGCCCCACGAACTGGGTCTGGCTGTCTTTGGAATGCCCAATATCCACGCCGATATACGCGCCGGAAAGCAACGTGCCCAGCCCGGATATGCCGCTCGCGCCCACACGCGGTCGGACCACCCAAAACCGGGTGTCCCTGGCCGCAAAGCGCTCGGCTTCGCGCGCCAGTTGGATCTTCACCGTCACGCGTTTCAGATCCGGGGTGAGCGAGATGGCTTGTATCGTGCCGATCTCGACGTCCTTGTACTTCACTTTGGTCTTGCCTGCCTCAAGGCCCTCGGCATTGGAAAAGGTGACGGTCACGACAGGGCCTTTCTCGGCGATGGTCTTGGCAACCAGCGCAAGCCCGATCAACGCCGCGATCAGGGGCACGAGCCACACAATGGAAGGAAGCCAACGCCGTGGAGGCGTGATTTCGGGAAGAGGTAGATCGATAGGACGCATTGCTTACAAGGAAGAGAAGGCGGACGGACGGTGTGCGCGAGACCCGCTCAGGAATCGTCGTGCGCGGGTGCTTCGTCGGGGATCGGATCCCAGATAAGCCGGGGGTCGAATTGCATGGAGGCGATCATCGTCAGGATCACCACAGCGCCAAAAGCCAGTGCCCCCGGGCCCGCGGTGATGACAGCGAAGGAGCCGAAGTGCACCAGTGCAACCGTGAGCGCCACCACGAACACATCGAGCATCGACCACCTGCCGATGCGTTCGACGAGGCGATAAAGCCGTGTCCTCTCGTGCGGACGCCATGTCGAGCGCCGGCGTGCTGCGAATACCAGCACCGCAAGAATGGCGAGCTTGAGCATCGGCACCACCACGCTTGCAATAAAGACGACCGCAGCGAGGCCCCAGTCGCCGGAGGTCCAGAAGTACGCCACCCCGCTCAGGATCGTGTCGTCTTCCGAGCGCCCGAGTGAGGTGCTGTGCATCACCGGTAGCAGGTTGGCCGGGATGTACAGCAGCGCGGCAGCCAGGAGCAATGCGGCAGTCCGCGAAACGCTGGCCGGGCGGCGTTCGTGCAGGGCCGTATGGCAACGACGGCACTGCGGATGCGACCCGACGCCATCCCGCTGTTGCACGCTGCCGCACGTGTGGCAGACCACCAGCCCCGCCTGCTTTGCGGAGACGGCCTTGAGCGAGTCCGCCACGACCGGTTCTTTCAACGACCAGCCAGTTCGCAGTTCGCCAGACGGCGCTGCGCCATCCCCACCCTCAATCTCGTCGCACGCATGCCAGAGCCTGTGCGGATCGAAGCGCGAAACCAGCGCCAGCAGCACCGTCAACGCGCCGAATGCAAACAGGCCTGCACCGGGAATCACGCGCGCGAGGCTGATCATCTTGACCGTCGTGACCAGCACGCCGAGCATGAACACTTCGATCATTCCCCAAGGGCGAAGCCATTGGAGAAAGCGGATGACGAGGCGAAATCCGGGCGGCACACTGCCCGCGCGCAACGGAAGCAACACGTAAAGCAACGCGAGCAATTCCATCGAGGGAAAAGGCGTGGTGGTGAAAAACACGACCGCAGCCACGACGCCCATGTGCCCCGCCCAAAGTGAGGACACCGCGTCAAACAACGTGGCTTGCGACGTCATCCCCTGGGCCTTGAGGGCAATGATCGGGAAGCACTGCGCGATCACCAGCGTAATGAGCGCAGCCACCGCCATCACAGCTGCGTTGTCGAGGGTCGGCCGGGCGAGATGGGCGCTACTCAGGTCGCTCGCACAACGCGAGCATCGGACGTTCAAGCCTTCCAACGGCGGCGGCCGCCGAAACACGCGGTCGCACTCATGGCAGGCAATCAGGTGGGTGGATTCCATGGGCGTGGACGGAGCCAATCGGCATTGCGGGCGAAGCACGGCACTCCACGCGAGTCGCGTGGAGGCCGAGCCCATCCAAAGGCAATGTCAGTCCTTGGCGATCGTCTGGACAGTGTTTGCGGGCAGTTCACCCATGGCCTGCAGCAAGGCAGCCGTGTCGCTCATGCGCCGGCTGGTCGCACGCACGGTGTCGAGTTGCGCGTTCAGGTACTGCAGCTCGCTCGACTGCTCGGCAGATGCGGGCAGCGCGCCCAAGCGGCGGCGCGAGGCGGTCTCGTTGAAGGCCGTACGCGCAGCCGTCGAAGCGACTTCTGCTGAAGCGAGCGTCTGTGCATCGTTCTCCAGCGCGGCGAGCGTGTCGGCAACGTTTTCAAATGCCGACAAGACCGCAGACTTGTACTGCAGTACCGTTGCGTCATACAGCTCGAGCGTGGCGCGGCGGTGCGCCATCAAAGCGCCGCCGTGGAAGATCGGCTGACTCAGCCCGGCGCCCACGGCCCACAAGCCGCCCGCCCCCGACAGCAGCGCAGGCCAGCTCAACCCACCCCGACCAAGCGAGGCTGTGAGTGACAGGCTCGGGAAAAGCTGTGCGGTGGCCTCGCCTGCGTCTGCAGACGCTGCCCTGACCGCAGCAGCGGCGGCGCGGATATCGGGCCGGGCACGGAGCAGATCCGAGGGTACGGCCACAGGCACCTGGTTCGGCAGCGAAAGGCTGCTGAACTCGGGTACCGCCGGCGCTGCATCCGGTGTGCGGCCCAGCAACACGGCCAACGCGTGGATCGACACCGCACGCTGTTGGCGCAACTGCGGCAGCGTCGCCGCCAGCGATGCGGCGCTCTGCGTCGATGCCAGCGCCTGCACATGCGAGAGCGCCCCCAGCTCGTACCGCCGCTGGCTATCTCGCGCCGTCGCGTCTGCCACGACAACAAGACGTTCGGTCAAGGCGATCTGCTGGTCCAGCGCGGCCGCGTTGATCACGGCGCCGACAATATTCGCCGCGAGGGCACGCCGTGCTGCCTCCAGTTCGCAGCCACGCACATCTACCCGCGCCGCGCTCGCGGCATTGGCATAGCGCGTGGCACCGAACAGGTCGAAGGTGTAATGCGCCTGCAACTGGCCAACAAACACGTTGTAGCGCAGCGCTTCGGGGCCCACGCCCGTGAAGTTTGGCGTGCGCTGGCGTGCGGCTTGCGCCCCAGCGTCCAGGGACGGCAATGTTGACGCCCCCACCTGTGCACGCAGTTCCTCCTGGGCGGCGGACAAGGTCTTCTGCGTTGCAGCCAGCGTGGGGTTATTGCGCAGTCCTTCTTCCACCAACGCGTTCAGCGCATCGGAGCGATAGAGCTTCCACCATTGCGGCACCGGCGCGGCGCCCACATCAAACTGCTGGGCAAGGCCAGCCGCTTCCACCGTCTTGGCGGGCTGCGAGGTCATGCCGTAATGGTCCGGCGACGGCGTGGCAGGCGGCACGGCGGTAGGCGCCAGGGAACACGCCGTGAGAGCGAGCACCGACGTCGCCGCAAGCGCATACGTCATACGAGAGCGTTTCATGATCAATTCTCCAGGGCTGCAGTGCCGGCCGGAGGCACTTCCCGTTCGTCCGGGCGCACCTTGAAACACGCGGCATACAGCGCCGGCAGGAAAAAGATGGTCAGGACCGTGGCGATGGTGATACCTCCCATCAGCGCGGTGGCCATCGGCCCGAAGAAGCCCGAGCGCAGCAGCGGGATCAGCGCCAGCACGGCGGCAGCGGCCGTCAACATGATGGGCCGGAAGCGCCGCACCGTTGCGCCGATGATGGCGTCGAAGCGCTTTTGGCCCGCCGCGATGTCCTGGTCGATCTGGTCCACCAGAATCACGGAGTTGCGCATGATGATCCCGAACATGGCGATCACCCCGAGCAGCGCCACGAACCCGAATGGCTTGCCGAACAGCAGCAGCGCCGTCACCACGCCAATCAGCCCCAGCGGAGCGGTCAACACGACAATGAACGTGCGCGAGAAGCTCTTGAGCTGGATCATCAGCAGCGTCAGCACGGCAATGATCATCAGGGGCATCTCGGCATTGATCGACGTCTGGCCCTTCACGCTCTCTTCCACCGCGCCGCCAATCTGGATGCGATAGCCCACCGGCAGCTTGGCGCGTTCTGCGGCCAGGGCCTGATCGACGTCACGCGTCACGCCGATGCCCTGCGCGTTGCCGCGCACGTCTGCCTGCACCGTGATGGTCGGCTGGCGATCGCGTTCCCAGATCACGCCGTACTCGAGCTTGTTCTGCACATGCCCAATCGCACCGAGCGGAACCGGGCCGTTGGGCGTCGGCATGGCCAGGCCGGCGAGCTTGGCGGGGTCGACACGTTCCGTCTTCGGTGCACGCAGATCGACGTTGATCAGCTTGTCACGTTCGCGATACTGCGTGACCGTGTAGCCGGACAGCGTCATGGCGAGGAAGTTGGAGACATCCTCCGACGTCACCCCAAGTTGGCGCGCCTTGATCTGGTCGATCTCGAACGACATCGAACGTTCTGCCGGTTCATCCCAGTCGAACTGCACGTTCTGGGTGCGCGCATCCGCACGGACCTTCTCGGCCACCTTGTCAGCGATGTTGCGCACGGTGGCAATGTTGTCGCCGCTCACACGGAACTTGATCGGGAAGCCCACGGGCGGGCCGTTCTCGAGTTGGGCCACACGGGTGCGAACGCCGGAGAAATCCTTCTCAAGCGTGGCGCTGAGCCAGCGCGAGAGCGCATCGCGTTCTTCAACGTTCTTGGCCGTGATCACGAACTGGGCGAAGTTCGGCTGCTGAAGCTGCTGGTCCAGCGGCAGATAGAAGCGCGGGGCGCCGGTGCCGACGTAATCGACAAAGTGTTCGATCTCTTTTCGGCCATCCAGGGCTTTCTCCAGACGTTTTGCCTCGCGCAGCGTGGCGTCAAACGACGCCCCTTCCGGCAAGCGAAGGTCCACCAGCAGTTCGGGCCGTTCCGAGTTCGGGAAGAACTGCTGGGGCACAAGGGTGAAAGCTGCCATGGCCAGCGCAAACAGCAAGGCAGTCACACCCAGGACCGCCCATCGGCGCCCGATGCAGAACGAGATCCACCCCGACAGGCGCTGATAAAAGCCGGTGTTGTAGATATCGTGGTCATGGCCATGTTCAGAAGCGCCGTTCTTGTGCTCGGGCAGCATGTGATAGCCCAGCAGCGGTACCAGGACCACGGCAGCAAACCACGAAACGATCAGCGAGATGGCCGACACCTCGAAGATCGAGCGCGTGTACTCGCCCGTGCTCGACTTGGCCAGCGCGATCGGGAGGAAGCCGGACACCGTCACCAGCGTGCCAGTCAACATCGGGAATGCCGTGCTCGAGTAGGCGAAAGCAGCGGCGCGCAAGCGGCTCCATCCCTGCTCCAGCTTCACGGCCATCATCTCGACGGCAATGATCGCGTCATCAACAAGCAAGCCGAGTGCAAGCACGAGTGTGCCTAGCGAAACCTTGTCCAAACCAATACCGAACATGTGCATGCACAGCGCCGTGATGGCCAGCACGATCGGGATGGAGATCACTACCACCATGCCGGTGCGCAGGCCCAACGACACAAGGCTGACCACCAGAACAATCGCCACGGCTTCACCAACCGACCTCACGAACTCGTCCACCGAGTGCTTGACGGCATGCGGCATGCTGGAAACCGCAGACAGCTTCAGCCCTGCCGGCAGCGTCGCCTGCAGTTCGCCCGCCGTGGCGTCGAGGGCTTTGCCGAGGTCGATCACATCGCCGCCCTTCTGCATCGTCACGCCAATGCCAAGCACTGCACGGCCGTTGGTGCGCATCTGCGTCACGGGCGGGTCGTCATAGCCGCGGGTGATCTTGGCGATATCGCCCAGCCGGAAGGTCCGCTTGTTCACGGTGATCAACATGTCGGACAGCGCCTGCACATCCTTGAACGCGCCGGTCGGTCGTACGAATACGCGGTCATCGGCGGTCGTGATCGTGCCGACCGGTGCCACGGTGTTCTGTGCGTCGATGGCCTGTGCGATCTGCTGCGGCGTGATGGCGAGCCGGGTCAGTTGCGCATTGGAGATTTCGATGAAGACGTGCTCGGCCGGATCACCGAAGTAGTCCACCTTGGCGACGCCCGGCACGCGCAGCAGGACGGTGCGCAGCTTGTCTGCATAGTCATGCAGTTGTGCCGGCGAGAAGCCGTCGCCTTCGAGCGCATAGATGTTGGTGTAGACATCACCGAACTCATCGTTGAAGAACGGCCCGACCGTGCCCTTGGGCAACGTTGCACGGATGTCGCCCACTTTCTTTCGCACCTGATACCAGGTCTCCGGCACGTCCTTGACTGGGGCGGCGTCCTTCATGGCGAAGAAGATCATCGACTCGCCGGGGCGCGAATAGCTCTTGATGTTGTCGACATACGGTGCAGCCTGAAGCTGGCGCCCGATGCGGTCGGTAATTTGCTCCTGGACTTCGCGCGCAGTTGCACCCGGCCAGTATGTCTGGATCACCATTGTCCGGAAGGTGAACGGCGGATCTTCAGACTGAGCAAGATGCGTGTAGCCAATGACGCCAAAAAGCGTCGCCAGGCCGATCAGGAAGATCACAAGCTGCTGGTGGCGTAGGGCCCAGGCCGACAAGTTGAAGCCGCCCTCGTCCGCCTGAGATGCAGACGCCGTAACCGGGGCCGTGCCTCGCACGGTTTCGCGATCATCGGCGCTCATGATGCAAAGTCCTCAGGGTGCAGCGGGGCAACTACTTGTACGTGTTGACCGGCGTTGACGGCGTGCACGCCCTGCATCACTACGCGATCACCATCGTGCAAGCCGGAAGCGACCAGCACGCTGCGCTCGTCGTAACGCGCGATGGTGACGGGGCGCAATTCCAAGGTATCTGTGTTCGCGCGCACCACCCAGACCGCAGGCTCTTCGCCACGGTGAAAGAGTGCGGTGACGGGCAGCTTGAACGGGCGCGAGGCTCCCGCCTCGCCCGTGGCATCGAAAGCGATATTGGCGGTCATGCCCATGCGCACCGCTGCGTTTGGCGCCACGAGCGACAGCTTGACGCGCCACGTACGGCTTTGCGGATCGGCCGTGGGCGATACCTCGCGCACGCGCGCCTCGAAGCTTTGCGAAGGCGCGGCGGGGAGGCTCACGCGAGCCTTGCTTCCGACGGTCAGCGAGGACAGCGCGCTCTCCGGTGCATCGCAAACGATGTCGACGTCACCCGTCCAATCGAGGTGATAGATCGATTGACCCGCCTGGACATTCTGGCCGGTGTCCGCATCTTCCGAGGTGATGACGCCATCGTGGTCGGCCACCAGCGTTGCGTAGCGCAGGCGATCGCCAACGAGTGCGGCCTGTGCCCGCGCGGAATCGCGTTGCGCAAGCGCGGATGCGTAGGCGTCCTGCGTCTGCTCCATCTGCGCCGGCGCAATCAGGTTCGCCTGCGATTGCGCGCGGTCGCGGTCGAGTTGTTGCTTGGCGAAGACGAGCCGGTGTTCAGCGGCTTCCAGTTGCGCCCGTGCATTGGCGAGGTCGTTGCGCAGATCCGCCTGGTCGAGCATCGCCAGCACCTGACCTTGCTTGACGGTATCGCCGATGCGCACGCGGCGCTCGACCACTTTGCCGGCAACACGGAACGACAGCGGCGTGGAGTACCGCGCCTGCACCTGCCCCGGCAGTGTGTTGGCGACGGCGTTGCCGTCCGGGTGCAGCGTCAGCGCAACGACCGGCTTGGGCGCGCTGACCAGGGTTTCGCTGTGGTGGCAGCCTGCGAGCAGCACAGCGCAGCAGGCGGCAATGACAAGAGGCGCTCGTTTGGAACGCCCGACGACGGACAGGTGTGGGCGCGCTGTCGTTTGCGCATGACGACCAGGATGTTTCACGATGTTTCCAAGCAAGTGATGGCCTAACGAACAATGGGTAACGCACATCCCGCAGCCGCGCTTCTTCTGCGCGGTCGGCTCTCGGGCTACGCGTCACGGAACTCGGATGTCGGGTACGCGAGTCGCCTGTCTCCACGGCGTTCAGGAACCACTTCTCGGCGAATGGCTGCACTCAGCCGGCAAGCAACGGCGGACGGCTCTCTGGCCTTTTTCGCCGGGGGCTTGCCCCATCACCGCGTCCTAACTCAGGGCGCATCACCCTGATCGACCCTACATTTCGACATTAAACTCATCACTGATATTATTGTCAACTATGACGCAAGACACTATCATCCTCGAGGAGAACACCATTCCAGACCCCTATGCGGAACCTCACGAATCGCGTGGCAGAAGGCTGCCGCGAGCGGCGCGGCACCCGGCGCAAACAGGAAACACGGGCACGTCTGCTTCACGCGGCGCTGTTGCTGCTGTCTGAGCGGAACATTGAGCGCGTCGCCATCAACGAGATCACCGAAGCCGCCGATGTGGGCTTCGGCTCGTTCTACAACCACTTCGAATCGAAGGAAGGGCTCTTTGCCGCCGTGATCGACTGGGCGTTTGAGGACTTTGCTGACAAGCTGGATGCCATTGCGCATGGCCTGACCGATCCGGCCGAGGTCATCGCTATCGCGGTCCGTCACACGTTGCTGCGGGCGCAGCGCGAACCGGCCTGGGGCCGGCTGCTGATGCGCGAAGGCGTGTCTACACGCGCCCTGACGCGCGGCCTGGGCTTGCGCCTGCTACGCGACAGCAAGCGCGGGCTTGCCGTCAAGCGCTTTGTGGTGGCCGATCCGCTGACCAGCGTGCTTTCTGTGATTGGGACAGTGCTCGCCGGTGTTGCGGCCGAGCTGCACTTTACGGCGGCACCGGCGGTTCCCGGGCGCAGCCGTCAGACGGCTGCGGTTCGCGTCGAGCATTTGGCCGAACGTGCGGCCGTCTTCGTACTCCAGGCACTGGGCGTCAAGCGTGCTGAAGCGGAAAGAATCGCGCAACTGCCGCTACCGGAAGTCAGGGACGGTAACGCGGCAGCCGCCATGTGAGCCCTCGCGCTGTCTGGCGAGGGCGCGCATCGATCAGGCGTGATAGAGCTCGCTCGCCAGATAGCGGTGGCGCAATTCCCGTAGCGCGGCTGCAAGAACGGCGCTGGCAGGCAAAGCCAGCAGCACGCCAAAGAATCCGAACAGGTGACCGAACGCCAGCAACGCAAAGATCACGGCCAACGGGTGCAAGCCAATGCGCTCGCCAATCAATCGCGGCGTGAGGAAGACGTTTTCTAGGATCTGGCCCAGGCCATACACCACAGCAACGGCGCCGATGCCGTAAAGATCGCCAAACTGAAGCACGGCGGCCAACACGGCAAGCGCAAGGCCAGCGGCAAATCCGACATAGGGAATGAACACCGCCAAGCCCGTAAACAACCCCAGCGGCAAGGCAATCTCGAAGCCGGCCAGCGTCAATGCGATGGGGTAAAACGCGGCCAACACGACCATCACCAAAAGCTGCCCGCGCAGGTATTGCGACAGCATCCGATCAATGTCGATGACGAACGCCTGCGTCTTGGCAAGCCACCGACGGGGGACAAGGCTTTCCATACGCCGAAACATCTGGTGGCGGTCGTAAAGCAGATAGAACAGCACCAGCGGAACCAGCACCACGTTGCCCACGACGGTCAACATCGCGTTGCCGCTTGTGCGCAGGTATTGCCAGATGGCAATGGCGGAGTTGCCTTCACCACCATAGCGCGGTCCGGCCAGCAGATCGCGCAAATGTGGCAGATCCAGGTCAACGCCAAGCCCGAAAACGGCCAGCTTCGGCTGCAACCAGGCATTCAGCGTGGCGAGCAGCGCAGGAATTTTCGCCTGGAGTTGCGGACCTTCGGTCTGGACGACGGCGAACATCAGCGTGACGAGCAGCGCCGCCATCGCGGCAAAGCACAGGATCATCGCCAACGCGGCGATCCAGCGGGGCAATCCCCGACGCGCCAGCCACTCCACCCCCGGCTGCAACATGTAGGCGATCAGCGCGCCCAGCAGGAACGGGGTCAACACCGGCCGCAGTGCCCACATGAGGACACCGATTGCAAGCGCGACAAGGCCCCACAGCCAGGCCTGGCGGCGTATCAGAGCGGACACCAGTGTTCTCGATAGACGCGCGCTACCCTGGGGATGGACGTTGCACCGTTCGCAATGGGAAGCGGCGCTCACCCGAGAAGACGGAACCCGCAACTCATTTCTCCTCAAAGTACGCGACAGCGTGGTCAATAAATGCCCTGACTCTGGCGGGAACCATCGTTCGGCTCATGTAAGCGAGGCGCACCTCCGCTGCGGTATCCAGGATTTCATGATCGCCAAGCAATCGGACGAGGCGCCCTTCTCGCAGATCGTCTTCAACCAGCGCCAATGGCAACAGCCCCATGCCGAGTCCGGCGAGTACGACTTCACGGTTGAATGCCGCGTTGTTCGAGGTGATTTCGTACCGTAGTGGAACCACGAGCGGCGCGCCGTCCGCGCGGAACGTCACGATGGGCTTATGCACGGAAGGCGGTACGGTGACGAAGACGTGATCAGACAGATCGACCGGGTGAGACGGGCGCACATGCGATTCCAAGTAGTTGGGTCCAGCGACGATTGCCAAAGGCAAGCGCTGCAGCATGCGAGTCACGGCCAAATCGGTTGCCAGCATGAAGGGCAATACCAAGCCGATGTCATAGCCCTCGGTCGCAAGGTCGACCACGCCCTCCGCCAACGTCACATCCACCATGAGGTTTGGATGCATCCGCTTGAAGGACGAGACCAGTGGGGCCAGCCACGCAGACGTTGCCGACGTATGGGCGACCAGCCGCAGTACGCCCACAGGGAGATGGCCTTGGCTGCGGGCATCAGATTCAAGGCAGTCCAGATCGTCGAGCACACGGCAGCATCCGTCATAAAACCTGTGCGCTGCGTCCGTCAGCGAGAACTGCTTTGTCGAGCGGTGGAACAGGCGCGCCCCAAGCCGCTCTTCCAGGGAAGTGATCGCTCTTGAAACGACGGCCGGCGATACCCCAAGCATCTGCCCCGCCCGTCTGAAGTTTCTGACCTCAACGATCGTACGAAAGAGCCGCAAGCTCTCGAAATGATCCATATGCACCTCGAACAAGGCTCGCAGATACGGCGCACGTTGACGCGGCAGCTAAAACCCATGCGCTATTGAACGCGCTCAACTCCATAGCAGCCGGCGTTCTCGACCCCGGTTCCATCGCTAGCATGCGTAATTTAGTCATATCTGATACTAATGTCAATTATGACATACGAAGCCAAAAAAGAGGTGGCTGCTTCCCGAGGAGTGTGTGGCCAGAAGGTGGATGAGATGAAGGCCGCTCGCCGACTGCGACGAGGGGCCTATGCGGGCTGATAAAGGCTTGTCCCGCCTGGCCTCGACAGACTTTTGCAAATTTCGCGCGGGCTGCGGAGCCAAACTGAAGAGGCTCGACAGACTTGCCGCCCTCTTTTTAGGCACCACGATTCTCTATAAATCAATGAGTTAGAACGCCTCTTCCCGACAGACTTTATTTTTACGGATCACGCGCCGTGCAATCGCTGATGCCGCGAGCCGAGACGTCGGTTATGCATCGCATTCCACGCAGGACCGATTCGCGTCAGGGCGCGCCAAGCATGTTGTGGGGAAAGTCCCGAATGGGTGGCCCTGCCGCGAGACCGCGCTAGCGCACCATCACCGCATTCCTGCCCGCGCGTTTTGCGTCGTAGAGGGCCATATCGGCTTGCATCAGTGCTTCAGATGTCGCGTCTGCGACCGGCGCGTGATCTGCGGACGGGGCGTAGGCAGCCACGCCAATGCTGACGGTCACGACACCGCGAACGGAGGGCGCAGGCAGGGCGGCCTGTTCGACCGCGCGACGCACCTGCTCGGCGATGACCTTGGCGCGTGAACGCTCAGTGTCTGCCAACAAAACGACAAACTCTTCGCCGCCATAGCGCGCCACCAAGTCGGTCGGGCGCTTTCCCGCAACGCGCGAGAGGATGTTGGCAACCTCGACAAGACATGCGTCGCCCCTGCCATGCCCGTATGTGTCGTTGATCTGCTTGAAATGGTCGATGTCGATCATGAGCACCGACAGCGGTTGCCCCGTACGCCGCGCGCGTTTCGATTCGGCCGCCCAGCATCTGTCGAATGCTTGACGATTGCCGACCTGCGTCAGACCGTCCAGCAACGACTGCCGCTCAAGCCTGTGATTCGCAGCCATCAGCGCCCGATATAGCCGTGTGAAATCCGCAATCAGCATCGACAGTACAACCGCCGAGGACACCACACTGAGCAGCCGTGCCGCGTACCATCCCAGCGTATAACGAGCGCCACCATGCAGGGTCAACAACGAGTCGGCCAAGCCGACAGCAAGCGCCACAGTGACCCAGACATCCACCGAGCGCCGGAGTCTGGTCAGCGCCAGATAGCCCGCAAGCGCAATGATGTTCGATCCGATCACGGGAACACCCAGGATGCGAACGAGGCTGACGTATGTCCCGCCCTGGATGAGCGGCGGTAAATAGTCGGTGCCCCAGATACAAATCGGCACCACGGCCGCTGCTGAAATCGGTCCCACCCACGGCAATGTTCGCAACGCCAGCGTGAGCAGAGGGCTCGAGCGTCCGCGTTCATGGCAATACCGGCTCAGCGCCGCGAGCAGCAGCAACAGGGGATATCCGGAATGCCAGAAGGTCCATAGCCACACCGCGGATTGAGGGCCGGCTCCGAGCAGACCGTCGGCACTGAATATGCCCGGGAACGTGGGCAATTGTGCAGCCGCCAGAAATGCCGCAAAAAAGTAGGCCCCGGCGAGCGCCCCATAAAAAGGCGTCTGGGCAAGGCGGGCGCGCTGAAACAGCAAGTAGCCGGTCAGCCCTTCACTGAGGACGACCACCGTCAGGAACATGGGAAGAAACGGCCTGACCTCCGGCAACGCGCCTCGCGCATTACTGAAGACGATTACAGCCACGGCAACAATCATGGCGATGATCAGCGCGGCTGTGAGAATCTCGGTTCGCGAAGGCCGACCACTTTCCAGTTGTACTGCTTCAGTCATGTCGTGCTAACTCGGGGTGTCGATGTGAATAATCGACGCGACATGCGCAGTCTTTAGCCCGTGCGCTGCCTGGGTGATCTCCAGCTCATGTCCGGACCCGTCGTTCCCGGCCGGCGCTTGCGTTCCGGGGCGTTGGACGCCGCGCACTATCGCGCCGCCCATAGATGGAGATAAGACCCATCGGGGTCGTATTCGGAGGCCTGCTTGCGGACGTTGAACCGCCTGCCACCACGTGGGTCTGTGCCGCGCCCCGCGATATACAGCCAATTGCCCTGATTGCTGTAAACGTCGTAGTCGACGAGTTGGGATTCGAACCACGCGGCACCGGCACGCCAGTCGCCTCGCAGCTCATGCACGAGGTAGCTGGCGACCACCTGTCTGAGCCTGTTGCTGAGGTAGCCGGTGGTCTCCAGCTCGCGCATCGCGGCATCGACTAGCGGCTCGCCGGTCGATGCATGACGCCAGCGCTCGAAGCCCTGCACATCTCGGCGCTCGGCGTGCTGCCGCACATCAGCGAGACCGCGCGCGCGGTACAGCCGAGACCCATGCTTGAGATGCAGAAAGCGGAAATAGTCTCGCCACAGCAGCTCGAACCAAAGCCAGTAGCTCCCGTCGCTCTGCCCGTGTGACTGTTCGAACTGCTGCAGCTCTGCCATCACACGTCGGGGCGACAACGCACCGGTGGCCAGCCACGGCGACCATTTGCTCGAGAAGTCCAGACCAGCCAAGGCGTTGCGCGTGCGCTTGTACGTGTGAGGCAACTTGCGCTGCAGGTATCTGGCCAGGTGCCGAAGCCCCGCCGTCTCCCCTCCATCAAACTCCGGCGTGCCGTACGGAAACGACGTGCGCGAATCCGCCGACAGCGTTTCGTTTGCAACGTGGGCCGGCGCGCGCAGCAGCCCGGGTGGAATGATGACGCCCGAGGGCCATGGCGGAAGGTGGGTTGGCGGTGGCAGAGGCGTCGAAGGTGCAATCCGCGCTTGTTCGAGCGCTTGCCTGAATGTTGTGAAAACAGCCGGCAGCGATTGAACCGGCCACGGCAGCGCGAGCGGATCGATCAGGCTACTCTGCCAGACGGTCTGCACGTGCAAACCCGCGCTTCGCACTTCGGCCACGTCTGCCTGCTCGTACGGCGCGGCGATGTCTTCGCAAAACACAGCGCTGGCGCCCACGGCATGCGCCAATGCGGGCAGAACCTTCCCAGGCGGCCCGTAGCACTCGACCAACCGGTTGCCAAGATCGACCAACTGGCGGCTCAGATTGCGGAGCGCCGCCGCAAGTACGGCCCGGCGGTGAACACCCACACGTGCGAAGCCCCACGGCGTTTGCGCTTCGTAGTCGGCATGGCAGTAGACCGGGACGAGGTGCGTGGCCCCGCTCTCGCACGCGGCACGCAGTGCCGGCTGGTCGTGCAGTCGCAGATCGCTGCGGAACCAGAACAACACGGTCCTCAACGCGCCTCTCCATGCTGTGCCCTGCCCTGCTTGCCTTGTCTGCGACAACGTTCCGAGCAGTACTTCACCGCATCCCAGTCCCGCGCCCATTTTTTGCGCCAGGTGAATGACAAGCCGCAGTGCATGCAGCGCTTGTCCGGCAGGTTCAGCTTCTTGTGCATCGGCGCATTCAAAAGTCGAGACTGAGTTGCGAATGCGCGGACGCATTCTCACGTGGGTTGCTGACACGGTCACGGCGCAAGCGCGAAGCGTGCCTCTTTACGATGGCCTCGTTGGCGACGTGAACTTCCGGCCGCGCACGCAACGCATGGACGCGCATCTTGGCCTGCCGCGTTGCTGCCACAAGGTCGACCAGCGGAACGGGGATGTCTTCGCCCACCCGCACACCGCAGCGCGCCTGCACATCGGGCGGCATGCGCCAAGGCTGCAAGAGCCAAGCATCGGGCACGCGGCGCAGGGCCGGCAGCCAGCGCCTGACAAACCGGCCATGCGGGTCCTGGTCTTGCGCCTGCTTGATCGGGTTGTAGACGCGCGTGGTGTTAATGCCGGTGGTGCCGGCTTGCATCTGCATCTGGCTCCAGTGAATTCCCGGCTCGTAATCGATGAACTGCCGGGCCAGCCAAACGCCCACCGGCCGCCAATGCAGCCATAGCGGGTAGGAAGCCACGGAGACAAGCATGGCCCGCATGCGAAAGTTGATCCATCCGGTCTCTCTCAGCATGGCAACACAGGCGTCCACCATCGGCCAGCCGGTGCGCCCGGCGACCAGGGCGGCAAAGTGGGTTGCGTTCCATGCGTCTTCGCGCAGGCCGTCGTAGCCGCGGTGCAGATTGCCGAACTCGATGGCGGGTTCGGATTCCAGCTTCTGGATGAAGTGGCAATGCCAATGCAGGCGGCTGACAAACGCAGCCAGCCCCTTACGCTGCCACACCGCATCCTCGTCTGTGCTGGCCCTGAGCTGGAGCACGCGTTGCTCGGTGGCCTGTACCACTTCGCGCATGCCGAGGCATCCGTATGCCAGGTAAGGAGACAGACGTGAGCAGGCGCTCGGCGCCGTCAAAGGCGAAGAGATGCCGCCCCGATAGTTCCGGCTTCGCTCGAACAGGAAATCGCGCAGCACCTCGCTGCCGCGCGCGCGTCCACCGCGCTGGCGGCGAGGTGGGGCATGTGTATCCAAGCCGAGGGCCTCGCACCCAGGCCAGTCCATCGCCGGCCATGGCAGCATGACATCGCTAAGGGCGCCCACCCCGGGCGCAGGCACGCAGGGCGCGTACATATGTTCCGCCCAGCGATCGTGCCAGAGGTCCCGCGTCGGCAAGCGCCGCACCACGCCGTGCTGGGGCCACTCGCGCCAGGTTACGCCGTGATCGAGGCACCAGCGTGCGACGGCCTTGTCGCGCGCGAACGTATGACCGTTGCCGGTTTCCTCGTGAGACACCAGGTGACTGAAGGCCGCGGCCGCATGCAGCCGCCCGAATACCTCCGTCACTTCGCCCACGGCGACCTGCAACCGTGCGCCGCATGCACGCAGTTGCTGCGCAAGATCGTGCAGGCATTCCTGGATAAAGAGATAGTGCTGGGATGCGGCGTCCGGCTGCGCCCACAGGCTTGGCTCGATGACGTACAAACACAAGACTTTTCCCCGGCGCGCGGCGTGGACCAGCGGGGCGTGGTCGTGCACCCGCAGGTCGCGCTTGAACCAGACGATGGTGTAGCTCATTGATCTTCAGCGGCTTGCAGCGCGGCTTGATCGCGTCGCCTGAGTATAAGGACGCCGGGTCCCGCAATGAACGACCCACCGCGCTGGCCGAGCACGAATTTCCAACGCATTACCAATTCAAATCGCCCCGCCACGTCGTTGAAAAACGTTTCGTGATCTGGCGAGGCGAAGCTCCAAATTACGCTCAGGCGTTGGCCACAAAGCGCGCCACATCTGAAAGCACAGGCCCGAGAAACTGCAGCGGCGAGGCCAGTGCGGCCACGAGTGTTTTATGGTCCAGGCGCGGGTAGACCTTGAGTTCCACGGGGTGCCGATACTCGGTCAGGCGTTCGGCGAGTGAAAGCGTATTTCGCCGGACATCCACATATGCATCGTGCTCGCCGGTGAGCAGCAACGCCGGGGGCAACCAATCCTGGCGCACGTGGAACAACGGCTGGCTATCCGCTGTTTCATTCGGATGGTTGAACACGGGCCGCACGTCGGCCGCTTGAATCGGCAGGAAGTTGTAAGGACCGGCCATGCCGATCCAGCCCGACAGCGTTTCAATGCGCAAACCCTGCATCGCCAACCAGCGGCTGTCGGTTGCCAGCATCGCGGCGTTGTAGGCGCCTGCGCTGTGCCCGGCAACGAACAAGCGCGCGTCGGCATAGCCCTGCCGATCCAGCCACCGTCGGGCGAAGGCCGTGGCGGCGGCACAGTCAAGCAGGAAGTCCGGATAGCGCACCTCGGGATACAGCCTGTAGTCAGCAACCATTGCGATCGACCCAGCCGCGGCCAACGCTTCGCCAACGAACGCGTAATCCTTGCGGTCGCCCTCTCGCCACGATCCGCCGTAGAAGAAAACAACCGCCCGGGGCGGCCCTTCCATCGGGCGAACCGGCCGGTAGACGTCCAGCCTTTGCCGCGGATGTGCGCCGTAGGGCAGGCCAAGCGCCGGCACACTTGCGTCGGACGTAGACACGGCGTTGAGAACATCCAGGGCCGAACACCCTGCCAGGCTCGCCAACGCGGTTGCCATCCATGCTCGACGGGTCACGCCACGCATCGGCATCCTCCATGCGGCACCAAAGCCGGGCGAACGCGCAGATGGCGGTCAGTGCCGCCCATGCTCGATGGGATATGGATCAAGTGGAAGCGCATACAGTTTCAGGTCAAGGCAAGACGTTCGACCGTATACGCGCGTTTTCGGGGGTTGGATGCGCTGTCCTGAATGGATCGGCCAACTGCATGATCCATCGGCATGTGGCGGTGCCACACGGTAGACCGCCCTGACCGAGACGGCCCGTGCCGGCGTATCGCACGACCAGGTAAGAAGAACACGCATACATCGACCTCGCCGCCTCCATCGGCGTATCACCTTCATGGCCCTGCAATCCGTATGGACCCGTTTTTCTTCCGCTCGATATCGACGACAATAGCGGCTGTGCCGGTGCGTTGGTCCCGATGACCGCGCCGGCATCCAACCATTGAACGGGAAAAACGCCATGCGCGACATCATTGACGGTTTCCTGCGCTTTCAGCGCGACATCTATCCGCAACGGGTAGAGCTTTTCAAACAACTTGCGACATCACAGAACCCCAAGGCGCTGTTCGTGACCTGCTCGGACAGCCGCGTCGTTCCAGAACTGCTGACACAACGCGAACCCGGTGAGCTGTTTGTCATCCGCAACGCGGGCAACATCGTGCCGTCGTATGGCCCGGAGCCGGGCGGCGTTTCGGCCACAGTCGAATATGCCGTTGCGGTGCTGGGCGTGCAGGACATCGTGATCTGCGGCCACTCCGACTGCGGTGCGATGGGCGCCATCTCGCGCTGCACCTGTCTTGACCACCTGCCGGCCGTGGCCAACTGGCTGCGCCACTCAGACGCCGCCAAGGTCATCAACGCAGCGCATACGTTCGACTCGCCCCGAGCCAAGCTGGACGGCCTCGTTCGTGAAAACGTGATCGCACAGCTTGCCAACCTGCGCACGCACCCGTCGGTTGCGCTCGCCCTCGAGCAAGGCCGCATGAACCTGCATGGCTGGGTGTATGACATCGAGAGAGGCAGCATCGACGCGCTGGATGGATCGACGCGCCGCTTTGTGCCGCTTGCGGAATCCCCCACCACGGTGGCGGTCACGTCACGCAGCCAGCGGCAAGGCTGACGAGCACGGCCGGGGCCTTCGAGCTCCGGTCGCTCCCTGCCACGCGGCGGGTGTAGTTCCCGCCGCTCAATATCAATCTGCGGGTTACCGGGTAACGGGATGCTTATCCTGCACCAGCAGACCCGCCAGCGCGTCCTCCAGGTTCGGAAAGCGAAAGCGATAGCCGGTCTCCAAGGCCCGCCGCGGTTGCAGACGCTGACTGCCCAGCAGCAACACTGACATTTCGCCCAGCGCCATTCGCAATACCCAGGCAGGAACCGACAGGAACATCGGCCTGCGCAGGGTCGCCGCCAGCGTGCTGGCAAAGTCTGCGTTTCTGACGAGGTCCGGTGCGCACGCATTGAAGGCGCCCCAGCAATCGGCGTGGTGCAAAAGGAAATCGATCAGACCGACCACGTCGTCAAGATGAATCCACGGCATCCATTGACGCCCATTGCCGAGCCGACCGCCAAGCCCCATGCTGAATGGCAGACGCAGCCTGGGCAACATGCCGCCGTCGCTTGCAAACACGGGCGCGGTGCGCAGTAACACGACACGCATGCCGAGCGCCTCGGCACGGCGCGCTTCCTCCTCCCACGCGACGCAGAGTTGACTGCCAAAGTCGTCCTTGCCAGCGCGGCTGTCTTCATCCAGGGGCTCCTGCCCCCGATCGCCATACCAGCCGGTGGCTGATCCGGAAATCAGCACGCGAGGCGGCTGCTCGCAATGGCCGAGCCAATCCACGAGTTCCCGGGTCAGATCGACGCGGCTGCGCCATAGAAGCTCTCGTCGAGCCGCGCTCCACGGGCGATCGGCAATCGGCGCGCCCGCCAGATTGATGACCGCATCCAATGGCGCAGCACCGTCCAGCTCTCGCAGCGTTGCAACGCCGCGCGCACCGGCACACAGCCGCGCCACGCGTTCAGGCGTACGGCTCCAGACAACCAGATCGTGCCCCTGCGCTTGCCAGTGGCGGCACAGGGCCCGCCCGATCAATCCGGTGCCTCCAGTCAGCAAGACGCGCACGATGGGGCGACCTCCTTATTGCGGTTCAACACTGTCATAACGCCTCGAGCCTTGCGCGCACTTCTTCGGCGCGCTTGCGCAGGGCGTCGCGCTCTTCGGGTTCCATCTTGGCGAGTTGTCGATACACCATCGACAGCCGCGGGTTACGGCCGAACACTTCACTGTGGCGCGCAAAGAAATCCCAGTACAACGCGTTGTATGGGCATGCGCGCTCACCGACACGCTGCTTGCTGTCGTAGTGGCAGCCCTTGCAGTAATCGCTCATGCGGGAAAGATAAGCGGCACTGCTGACATACGGCTTGGTGGCAATGCGGCCGCCGTCTGCCCATTGGCTCATGCCCACCGTATTCGGCAGCTCCACCCATTCGAATGCGTCGATGTACACGCCGAGGTACCAGCGGTGCACCTCGTCGGGTGCGATTCCCGCCAGCAAGGCGAAGTTGCCGATCACCATGAGGCGTTGAATGTGATGGGCATGGGCCGTTTGCAACGATTGGCCGATGGCGAGTTGCAGGCAGCGCATCTGCGTCTTTCCGCTCCAGAACCAGGATGGGAGCGGCGCATCGTGGTTCAGCACGTTGCACGAAGCGTATCCGGGCATCTGCGCCCAGTAGATGCCGCGTACATATTCGCGCCAGCCCAGAATCTGGCGGATAAACCCCTCCACGGCAGGCAATGGCGCCCTGCCATGCCGATACGCTGCCTCGGCGCGATCGATCACCTCGCGCGGATTCAGCATCTTCACGTTGAGGGAAAAGGACAGCAACGAGTGGAACAACCGCTGGTGGCTGCTGCTCATGGCGTCTTCAAAATCGCCAAAGTGCGGCAGCACCTGCTCGACAAATGCGTCCAGGCAGGCCAGCGCCTCGGTGCGGTTCAGGGGCCACCGGAATGCCCCGGCCTGCGGGTTGCCGAACGACTTCACACCGCTGCGCTCAACGGTTTCCCACAACGCCCGGTGGTCATGCACAGGACGCGCGTCGGCAGGCTCGGGGGGCGAGCCGCGCCAAGGCTTGCGGTTGTCATGATCGAAATTCCACTGCCCACTTTCCGGCGCCCCCGTGCCGTCGAGCAGCACGCCAAAACGACGTCGCATCTCGCGATAAAACCGCTCCATCAGCCACTGCTTGCGGCCTTCAAACATGGCAGCCAGCTCATGCCTGCCCGTCAGGAAGTGTTCGGTATCGACTTCGCTCGTCGACAGCGACTGCGCTTCGCCCCAACGACGCAACTGTTCATCCAGGCGCCACTCGTCCGGAGATTGCCATTCGACCCGCTCGGCGCCGTAGTGCCTGGCGAGCGCCGCGAGATTCTCGGTCACGGACTGGCGGTTGCTTTCATCGTCGATCGCCACATACCGCACGCGGTGACCCGCCGCCCGAAGACCGCGCGCAAAGTCGCGCATGGCTGCAAAGATGGCGAGGATCTTTTGCGCGTGGTGCAGCACGTAATCGGTTTCTTGCCGCACCTCCATCAGCACGTAGACCACGTGCGCGTCCGCGTCCGCAAACCATGAATGCTGCGGGTTGAGCTGATCGCCCAGCACCAGCCGAAGAATCTTGGCGCTCTGGTTCATGTCATTGTTCGGTGGCACATGGCGCCACGGCTTTGCGCCGCGTGCTCGCTTTCGGTCGTGTGCATACGCCCTCGCCGCTACTGAGACGGATCCTGCCGCCCATGGGATACCGAGATGAGCGCGTTTGTATCAATGCCCAGCGCACGTGCACGCGCGAGGATCGCCTCGCGCTGCGCGGGTTCGAGTTGCTTGTCCCGCGTCAACACCCAGCAGTAGCTGCGGTCCGGCCCGACAACCAGCGCCCAGCGATAGCCCGGATCGAGCGCCGCCACGTGATAGCCGCCGTAGAACGGACCGAAGAAGGACACCTTCAACGAGCCGGTATCGTGGCTGCCAACGAACAGCGCTTTGCCGACCGCCTCGCGCCACTCGCTCTTCGCAGGATCGAAGCCACGATTGACCACACGCACACTGCCGTCGGGTTGGAGCTGGTACGTGGCCGACACGTCGGTCAAGCCTCGCTCGAACGAGTGATCGAGCCGTGCCTGCTCGTACCAGCGCCCCTGATACCGTTGAAGATCAAACGGCGTAACAGCAGTGATGCCTTCGGGCGGGCTCGTCGGCACACAGCCTGCCAGAAGCGTCGCGCCCGCGAGTAGCGGCACCAGCCATTGCAGGCACGCACGCACTGCACGCACTGCACGCACTGCACGCACTGCACGCACTGCACGCAACCCATGCTTCGCGAGTTGAAACGTGTATGTCAACGCATCTGCCATTCAATTCCTCCCAACCTGAATGCCGCCCATGCCGACATGAAACGCTGCACGACGCAGCGCGTCAACGGATTGCAACAGAACTACCGGCGCATTCCCGCCAATGAACAGGCTTTGCGTTGGCAAATTCGTCTACACCAGATCAATCCTGCTATCGACCGGTGTGAGCCGTGAGCACGATTTGCATCGAGAAAATTTCGTATCAGCGTTTCCGCGTCAGAGGCTCTGTCAGTAGACTTGTCAAGCAGTTTGTTCAACGCTTGACCACACGCACGCCCTCGCAATATGCCTGCCAAACGCGTTCACGCCGCCCGAGCCCTGGTCCTTGTTCTGTCCTCCATCATGAGCGTCGGCGCCTGGGCGGACTGCCGCGACACCGTGCCCGCGCCGCAGCTGTCAGGCAAGGGAGCGCTGTGCCTGCTGGGGTTCTGTCTATACGATGCGCAGTTGTGGAGCGCTGAACTCCCGCCCAGCTATGACGCGCCCTTTGCACTGGAGGTGACGTACCGGCGAGCGATCGAGCGAAGCCGCCTCATCGACACCGCCATCGACGAAATCCGGCGGCTCCAGAGCCCCGTCCCGCCCGACGACACCCTCGCGCAATGGCAGCGCGCAATGACGCCCGCCTTCCCCGATGTCAAACCCGGCGACACTTTGTGCGGCGTGTACCTGCCCGGCCGCGGAGCACGCTTCTACGCAAATGGACAACTGACGACCGAGGTGAGCGATCCCGTCTTCGCGCGTGCCTTTTTCGATATCTGGCTGGCACCCGGCACGCGCGCTCCGTCCTTGCGTCGTCACCTTCTGGGCAAGTCACGTTGATGCGCAGGCAGCTAGTTGGGATCTCCCGGCGACTGGAAGCCCGGTTGCCCGATTTGGCTTGGGAACTGCGGTACACGCCGGAAGCGCGAAATGTCATAACCCATCGCTTCGAAACGGCCCAATGCCGCGCGATAGTCCGCATCACTCATGTTGGGCTCGCGCGAAAACACCCAGCCGAGGCTTTTGTCCGGATAGCCGAGCAGGGTCACGCGGTATTCTGGGTCGACATAGAGCGTCAGCTGCGACACGTAGATGGGCCAGAACAACCGCACGCGCCATTCGCCGCCGCCACTGCCGTCCACCACCGAATCGACGAACTGCATGCGTTTGAATGGCGCGTCGAAACTGCCGGGTCGATAGACGTACGCATCGTCGATACGGCCATCGGGCCGCAGCGACCATTCGGCATAGCTGCCGACGTTGCCTCGCTCTCCAAAGTACGGAATGTTGGCGATGACATACCAGCGCCCCATGTAGCGCGGCAGGTCGACCGGAACCGTCTGCAGCGGCACGGCCGCCCGCGGGTTCGGATTTGGCGGAGGGCTGGAGCAGGCAGCGCTGGCAAGCGCCAGCGCGACCACTGCCAGGTAACGTGCCCAACCTGACAGGATGACCCCACGAAGGCCTCTTTGATGCGTTCTCATCGTGCTCTCCTCTATGCGGTGGCCGGACAGGCCGGCTGGTTTGTCTGCGTGCTGAGTGCCGCGCGCGACGCCGCGTGGATCGGCATCGTCTTCGTCGCCGTACTGCTCGCGCTTCACTTGCAGCAAGCCCGCCAGCCGCAGCGGGAATTGCGGCTGGTGGTGTGGGTCGTGGTGCTGGCGGCGCCGTGGGAAACCCTCCTGATACGCGCCGGGCTCATCGCCTATCCGCACGGCACGTTGTGGGCCGGATTCGCACCGCCCTGGCTGCTGGCGCTGTGGGTGCTCTTTGCAATCCAAGTGAATGTCCTCTTTCGTTGGCTGCGCGGCAGATGGTGGCTGGCGTTGGCGCTGGGGGCCGTTGCCGGCCCGCTCTCGTTTCGTGCGGGTGCAGCGCTTGGGGCGGCACATATTTCGGCGATGGCTGCCACGCTGGGCACCCTGGCAATCGGTTGGGCGATATGGATGCCGCTACTGGTCCGGATGGGCGAGCACAGCGACGGAACCGGCATCCCGCCCTGACTGCCGCTCCGCTCCCTAACGCTTGACGAATCGGTAATGCGCCACGCCCCATTCGTTGCCGTCTGCATAGCCGAACAACGTCGACACCGCCAGGTAGAACATGCGCCACCGCTGAAACCAGACGGCCGCCTGGGGCTTGCCATAGGTCTGGACGAACACCGGCATCAAACGATCACGGGCCGCGTCGAGGTTGGCTAGCCAATGGTCGGCGGTGCGCGCGTAGTGCATGCCGCTGACCCACCAGTGCCGCGCCATGCGCAGGTCGTCCTGGAACTCCAGCAGCAACGCCTCCGATGGCATCGTGCCGCCAGTGAAGAAATACTTCGACATCCAGTCGGTGCCGTCCTGCACCTGGAAGTGATACGCCAGCGTGCGATGCGCAAAGATGTGCACAAACAGTACCGCATCCGGTCGCATCCACCGCGCGATCTTGCCCAGCAACAGGCCGTAGTTCTTCATGTGCTCGAACATCTCGATCGACACGACCCGGTCGAAGAGACCGCCCTTGGGCATCTCTGCAAAGTCGAAATCGACGATGTTTCCCGTGTGCACGGTCAGGTTCGTCAGGCCGCGCTCGGCAGCACGGGCCTCGATCCAGCTGCGCTGGCCCCGCGAATTCGACAACGCCACGATGCGTGCGTTGGGATAGCGCTTGGCCATCCATAGCGACAGCGAACCCCAACCGCAGCCCAGGTCAAGAATGCACTGACCGTCGGCCAGGCTGGCACGCTCGGCGTAGCACGCAAACATCGCCTCTTCGGCCTCGGCCAGCGTTTCGTTGCCGTTCGGGTACAGGGCACAGGAGTATTTCAGCTGCGGCCCCAGATGCGCCTCGAAGAACGCAGGCGGCAATTCGTAGTGCTGCGTATTGGCCGCGTCTGTCTCAATGGCAATGGGGCTGCCATGCAGCTCGTCCAGCAACGCATTGAAGCGCCGCGAACGCAGTTCGCCGTCGTTCAGACCCTCGTCTCGCAGGCGTTGGCGCATGAGGGCGCGCATGCCCGCACGAACGAGCCCATCCGGCAGCCATCCGCGCTCGCAGCACTGGATGAGCCAGCCGTCACTGGCGTCGGCCGCAGCCTGCGGCGGTAGGGTCGGCGTGGACAGTGCAGTCATGTGGGCTCCTTGGATCTGTATATCAGTGGCGCGGTGGCCATGGGATCAACACGCTCGTTGTACGGGCGTATTCGGCGTAGTCGTCTCGCGTTGCGCGCATGTGGGCTTCAAGCATGGGAACGCCCGAAACCTTGATGAGCAGCCACGCCATGGCCACCGGCGGCAACAGCGTCAGCCATGCCCACGGCGTGCCGAGCGCCAGGGGCACGTAGGCCAGCCAGTGCACGCATTCAAAGAAATAATTGGGATGCCGCGAATAGCGCCACAGCCCCGCCCGGCAGGTCTTGCCGCGGTTGGCCGGGTCCGCCGCAAAGCTGCGCAGTTGCCGGTCCGCCAGTGCCTCGCCGGCCACGGCAATCAGCCACAGCGCAATCGCAATCGCCATGGCAACCGCGCCTGATGAATCGGGGCGGTAGCTCGGCACGGCAAACGCGATCGACAGAAACATCGATACCGCCGCCTGCACCTGGAAGAAGCCGAACATGTTTCGGGGTGCGGCTGCGCCCCACTCCTGGCGCAACTTGCGGTAGCGCGCGTCTTCCGGCTTGCCGGCATTGCGCTGCCACAAATGCCAGCCCAGGCGCGCGCCCCACACCGCGCCACCCGCACCGACCAGCAAGCGTGCCGGCAACGAACCCGTGCCCAACCCGGCGTACAGCAATGCCACCGCGCCCAGGGAGAATGCCCAGACCGGATCGACCATGCCGGCATTCTCGGTGCGCAACTGCCACGCCCACACGGCACTGAACACCGCCACCAGGAATACCAGCGAGACGAGCGCGACCCCAATCGCAGGCATGGTCATCCCCGCTGCAGCAGAAACTGCGACACACCGATCCGGCCCTCGTCAAACCCGGCCTCGCAGTAGGCGAAGTACAGGCGCCAGATGCGGATGAAGGGATCATCGAATCCGAGTGCGCGCACGGCATCGAGCCGGGCTTCGAAACGCTGGCTCCAGCGGCGCAGTGTCTCTGCGTAATCGCGGCCGAAGTCGAGGCGGTCCACCACACGCAAGCCGTGCTGCTCCGCCAGCTTGATGAAGCGCTCACGGCTGGGCAACATGCCGCCCGGGAAAATGAACTGCTGGATGAAATCGGTGCCGGCGCGATAGCGCTCGAAATGCGCTTCGTCGATGGTGATGCTCTGCACCAGCGCGCGCCCCCCATGCCGCAGGCAGCGCACCAGCGTCCGGAAGTAGCTTGGCCAGTAAGCCTCGCCCACTGCCTCGAACATCTCGATGGACGCGATGGCGTCGTACGCCCCATCCAGATCCCGATAGTCACGCAGCTCAACACGGGCCCGGGGCTCGCCGGCCAGGCGCTCGGCCGTGTAGCGGCGCTGTTCTTCCGAGAGCGTGATGCCGTGCACATGCGCACCGCGCGCACAGGCCATCTCCATCAGGCCGCCCCATCCACAGCCGATTTCCAGCACGTCCATGCCGGGCTCCACCCTCAGCAGGTCGCACACGCGCCGGAACTTAGCGGCTTGCGCCTCAGCAAGCCCATGCCGCAGATTGCCGTTGAACCAGGCAGACGAATACGCCATGCCTTCGTCCAGCCAGAGGCGATAAAAATCGTTACCCAGGTCGTAATGCAAATGGATATTGCGACGGCTGCCGCGGCGGCTGTTCCGGCGCAGCAGGTGGCGCAGGCGCAGGACGGAGCGCGCCAGCGCATTCCCGAAGATCGCCTGGTCTAGCGTGGCCGCGTTGACGATGGCCAGCCGCAGCAGGTTGGTGAGGTTGCCGGAGTCGATCCATCCGTCGCGATACGCCTCGGCAAAGCCCACGTCGCCGCTGCGCAGGATGCGCCCGCAGGCGCGCCAGTCGGTGATGCGCAGATCCGCCGCGAGCGGCGAAGCGGCATCGCCGATCTGCACATCGCCATCAGGCGTGACAAGGTGAAGGGAGCCGTGCCGCAGCCGACCGGCCAGCGCCAGAAACAGCCGGCCGGCAGCAGGAACATGGGGCGGCACCCAGGCAAGGGAGCGCGAGACTGTCATCGGGAGTTCTCCGGAGAAGATCTGTCGTGCGGGGCGCGGCCAAAGAACGGCACGCCCTTGAACCACAAGCGCAGGGCTTGCCAATGGATGCGGCCGATGACCTGCAGTGCAAGCAAGGGCTGGCGCAGCAGCGCGCGCCGCAGGTGAACGGCATCGAAAGGTTGCAACCGGCCGCCGATGGCGGTATGCAGCAAGGCGCCGTCTCGGTCGTGATAATCGATGCGCACCAGCGCCGTTGCAGCGCCCTCGGCAAAGCGGAACCGATAGCCGCCCTCGACCCTGCAGAAGGGCGATACATGCAGCTGCTTGCGGCACGTCAGCACGGTGTGCGCGTCGATGGCCCCACCGCCCTGCGCGCACAGCAGGTATTGATGGTGCTGCCCAAAGGTGTTGTTGACCTCGGCCAATACGGCGCGCAGCGTGCCGGCCGCGTCGTGGCAATACCAGAAAGAGACGGGGTTGAACATCCAGCCGGCAATACGCGGAAACGTCTGCAGCCAGACCTCGCCATCGGCAGGCAAACCCGCGCTGCTCAGCACGCCACGTATCCAGGTGAGCAGGTCCGTGCCGTCTCGCGGGCCGTAGTCTCGCGTGCGCAAAGACAGCGGCCGGAGGCAGTCGACGCCAAACCACGTCCCGGTCAGGCGCCCCAGCGCGGAAAGCTTCACGCGCACGGCAAACACCGGATAGACAAAGCGATTGGCCACCGGCCGCAGGCGGCGGTGCATGACCTGGCCGACAAGAAGCTGCGCGTCGCCGTTCATGGCGCCACCTGTGCCCAGGCTGGAGCGCAGCCGAAATCCGCCACGACGCGCAGGGCGGACTTCAGCCCATCTTCGTGGAATCCGTAGCCGGTCCAGGCGCCTGCAAACCAGGTTCGACTGCGGCCCTGCAATGCCGGCAGGCGGGCCTGCGCGTCGATGGCCGGTTGGTCGAACACCGGATGCTCGTATTCGAAGCGCCGATACTCAAGCTCGGGCGCGGGCGGCGCGGATGGATTGAGTGTGACCACCACGGGCGTCGACACCGGCAACGGTTGCAGCTGGTTCAGCAGATAGCTGACGCACGGTGCGCCCCCCGAGGCGCCGGCTTGGGGCGCATCCAGATAGTTCCACGCCGACCACACGCGCCGTCGGCGCGGCAACAGGCGGGTATCCCGATGCAGGAATGCGGTGTTGGGCTGGTACCGGAAAGCGCCCAGCACGGCGCGCTCGTCGTCGGTGGCATCGTCGAGCAGCTGCAGCGTCTGCGGAGCGTGTGTGGCGAGCACCACAGCGTCGTATCGCTCGCTTCCCGAATCCATGCGCACATCGACATGGGTCTCTGCCCGGCGGATGCCTCGCACCGGCGTGCCGACACGCACATCGGCCAGCCGGCTGGCAATCGCCTGCACATAGCTGCGCGCGCCGCCTTTGACGGTACGCCAACGCGGCCGGTTGAAGACCTGCAGCAAGCCGTGGTTTAGACAGAATCGAAGAAACGTTTCGGCTGGAAATGCCAGGATCTCGCGGCTCGGCGTCGACCAGATTGCGGCCGCCATCGGCAGCAGATAGTGCGCGCAGAACGGCTCGCCATAGCGGCCGGCAGCCAGCAGCGCGCCGAGGCTGTGGCGCTCGTTTCTGGCCACCGCCAGGTTGGCGTGCGCCTGGCGGTTGAAGCGCAGGATGTCGCGCAGCATGGACAGGAACCGCGCCGACACTAGATTGCGCGGCTGCGCAAAGACCGTGCCGAGGCTGGTGCCGGCCCACTCCAGCGCTCCGCCGTCGACCGATACGCTGAACGACATGTCGCTCTCGCAATGCGCCACGCCAAGCTCGTCAAACAGCGCGATCAGATTCGGATACGTGCGCGAATTGAACACGAGAAAGCCGGTATCGACGCCGAAGACCTGTCCGCCCTCTTCGATGTCGACTGTATTGGTATGTCCGCCAAGCCGTGGGGCGGCCTCGAACAGCGTCACGGCGTGCCGCTTCGCAAGAAAATGCGCCGCCGCCAGCCCCGAGATACCGGAGCCGACCACGGCGATACGCTTTGCAGGAAACTGAAGAATGTTCAAGGCAATGCCTCTTGGGGTGGCTGGGCGCTCATCCGCCGTTGCGGCCGGGCAGCAGCGCAAGAAATTCGCGCCGCAGGCTAGCGTCGGTCAGAAACACGCCGCGCATCACGCTGCTCACCATGCGCGACTCGTCGTCTTTCGTGCCGCGCCAGTGCATGCAGTAGTGTTCCGCCTCCAGCACGACAGCCAGGCCGTCGGGCTCCATCCGGTCTTCCAGCAAATCGGCAATCTGCTTGATGGCTTCTTCCTGGATCTGCGGACGGCTCATGACCCAGTCGATCAGCCGGGCGTACTTGGACAGCCCGATGAGCTGCGAGTCCTGGCGCGGCATGACACCGACCCACGCACGTCCCATCACCGGACACAGGTGGTGCGAGCAGGCGCTGCGCACCCGCAACGGCCCGACCACCATCAGCTCGTTGAGCCGCTCCGCGTTCGGAAACGCCGTCACTTCGGGGGCTTCGACGTAGCGCCCGGCAAACACCTCGCGTACGAACATCTTGGCCACGCGGCGCGCCGTTTCCTGGCTGTTGTGGTCTTGCTCCACGTCGATGACGAGCGCGCGCAGCACCGCCTGCAGGCGCTCCTCAACCTCTGCCTGGAGCAGATCCAGTTCGCCGTCGCGCAGGTAGGCGGCGATGTTGTCGTTGGCGTGAAAGCGGTGGCCGGCGCTCATCAGCCGCTCCCGAATCCGGACAGAAAGCGGCACGCTGCCAACCGCACCGGCAAACCCGGGCGGATCCAAAGTCAGTTTCATTGAAGTTGCCTCCGAAAAGTCGGCGGTGCTTTCACCGCCCATGCCGCCTCAGGCAAGCTGCCGCGCGAGGCGGGTGGAACGCATACCCACCTATACGCAGCTAACCCGCAGGTGGATGCAGCGTCTCGGCCCGAATGGCGAATTCCATCGCGTCTTCGAGCATCAACCGCGCGCGGTTGGCGACATCGCCGAGATAGCGGTGAAGTTGTTCATCGAGCGACGACCGCACCGCACAGCCATCGCTGAACCGCTCGAATGCATCGAGCTGACGGATCAGCCCGACAAGATGCCGTGGGCATTCGCAGGCAAGCGTCTGCGATGCGTTGGCGAAGATCTCCAGCTGACGGTCCGTGAACCTGCGCGCATTGCGCCGCAACGGCTCGAGCTTTCCGTACACGGCATCGACGCGCACAAGCTGCGCCAACTCCTGCAGAACCTGGTCGAGTTCGCCCTGCGCGTTGGGCTCTCGATACAGCCGCACGCCGGCCGCGCGCAGCATGTCGGTGGCACGCACCGTGCCAAAGCTGTAGATCACGCCCACGGCACTGGCGCCGCAACGGCGTGCCGCAGCCAACACGGCTTCCGCCGTTTCCGGATGCAGGGAGGCAGCTTCCACGACCAACGCGTCGCTGCGCGGCGGTGGGTCGAGGAGTGCCTCGCCGTCAAGCGCGGGCAACTCGATGACGGGCTCGATACCCAGCGACGCAAGCGTGCTCTTTCTGCGCCGGACGCGCTCGGCCAGCAGCGCGCCGCAGACGGCCATCGAAATGGCCGCGGTGGATGGCGCTGGCGCGGGCGCCTCCACGGCCACGGAAGCTTCCAGCAACTGCTGGAGTTCGGTGCTGTCCGCATGCGCAATCGCACCAATGGCGTGGCCCTGATTGACAAGTGCACGCAGCAGCGCGAGGCGCCGGACATCATCGCTGGAATACAACCGTTGGCCGGACTCCGATTTGGCCGGCGAAATCACGCCATAGCGCTGCTCCCACACACGCAGGGTGGATACAGGCATCTTGGCCATGCGGGCGGCGGTTCCGCTGCGGTACATCGGCGCCGCGTTGTCTTCGTGTGGCACGTGCGTCTCCATGCAAGAGCTGCTTTGTTGCCATGAAACGCTGTGCCGCCGATATCGTCAATGAAATGAAGCGCAAAACGCGCTTTTTGACTACGCATGAGTCGGAATTGAGTCGCTATATTGAAACCCGGGGCGAACTGCAGGCCCAGCACACCGACGCGTTCCGGCTGCGCTCCCCGCATTGCAACGGCGGGAGCCCCCTCCAGGCGTTGTTCTCCGCGGCCCAGGGGAGTCGATTTTCTGGAACGCCTCGATGGTGTAACCGCTAGCAAACCTTTGCACTGCCAGCGGCGACGACATATCGGTGGTGAAGTACGAAGATCCCGTCCGGTGGGCGTTGTTGAATTGCGAGCTGTCCAGACTGGATTGAATCGCAATTCAGGCGCGCTGAGTTTGCCGCTATCATCGTGACCGCACCGCCCTTGGTCTGCGGCCGCATCGACAATCTCAGACCGCGCCGTTGCAATTCCATCCACTCCCATCCGAACTCGTTGCGAGCTGTATGACTTCGCGCCCTTTCCCCTCGCCCCCTGAGGGCGCGGCCACCATGACCGCCTCTCGACGCGTGTATCTGAGCCTGCGCGAGCGGATTGTCGAGATGGAACTACTGCCCGGAACGCGCATCGTCGAGAAGGATCTCGCAGAAGAATTCGGTACCAGCCGCACCCCCGTTCACGAGGCCGTCCAGCGGTTGGCCGAGGAAGGGCTGATCGACGTCCAGGCCCGCGTCGGCACCTTCGTCTCGCGCATTCCGCTCAATACGCTGGAAGAAGCCATGCTCGTGCGCGGCGCGCTGGAAGTCGCCATCATCGAGAAGGCTGCCGAGCGCATGACGCCCGAAGGCATCCAAAAGCTGAACGTCGTGCTGGAGCGGCAGGCGCAATGCGTGCGCGAGAGCAACCGGCGCGGCTTCTTCCGCACCGACGAAGCCTTTCACGCCACGCTGGCCGAGCTGTCGGGCTACCCCGGCGTCTGGCAGATCATCCTGGAAGTCAAAACGCAGATCGACCGCTACCGGCTGCTGACCCTCCCGCTGGAGGGCCGCATGACCGAGGTGCTGGCCGAGCACCGCGCCGTGATCGACGCCCTCGCGTCCAACAACCCGAAACGGGCCGTGCGCGCCATGCGCGAGCATCTGGACCACGTACTGCCGGTGCTGGAAATCACGCGCCGACTGCGGCCCGAATACTTCACGGTTTAAGCGCGGCGCCCACGCCGGTGCATCGGCCGGCAGATACGGGGCGGCGGCGCCCCACCCGATGGTGTTTCCCGCCGCCCAGGCAACTCAAATCGACAGGCAGAGCTTGCCGAAATGCTTGCCCGCCGCCTGATGCGCAAACGCATCGGCAATGTCCTCCAGCGCAAACGTCTGATCGATCACCGGCTTGATGCCGGTTGCATCGATCGCGCGGACCATGTCGCGCTGGTGGCTCCGGCTGCCGACAATCAAACCCTGCAGGGTCTGGTGGCGTCGCATCAGTTCGACGGTCGGCACCGGCCCGGCAATACCGGTGAGCACACCGATCAGGGCGATATGGCCGCCGGTGCGGCATGCCTGGATGGATTGACCCAGTGTGTCGGGCCCGCCTACTTCGATCACGTTGTCGACGCCCCGGCCATTCGTGTATTCGAGCACCTTGGCTGCCCAGTCGGTATCGCGCCCATAGTTGATCGTGAAGTCGGCGCCAAGCGCCTGCGCCCGTGCGAGCTTTTCGTCGGAGGATGACGTTGCGATCACGGTTGCGCCCATGCTCTTGGCAAATTGCAGCGCAAAGATCGACACGCCGCCCGTCCCGAGCACCAGCACGGTGTCGCCCGCCTTCAGACGTGCGTCGACCACCAGCGCCCGCCATGCGGTGAGCCCGGCGGTCGTCAGCGTCGCCGCCTCGGCGTGGCTGTAGCCGCGTGGCGCATGCGTGAACCAATGCGCCGGGCGAACGACGTATTCGCGCGCATAGCCGTCAACGCCGTCGCCGGGTACGGTCGCAAAATCGGAGAGTGTCGGGCCGCCATCCAGCCAGGTCGGGAAGAACGTCGAGACAACCGAATCCCCCACGGCAAACTCGTCCACACCCTCGCCAATCGCCTCCACCACCCCGGCGCCGTCGGACATCGGGATGCGGCCGTCGGCGCTCGGCATGCGGCCAGTCACAACGCCCAGGTCGTGAAAGTTCAGCGAGCTGGCATGCACGCGCACGCGGATTTCTCCGGCGCCCGGCTGGCCAGGGTCGGGCAGGTCGACGAGATGAAGTTTGTCGAGGCCAGCAGGCTGGCGCAGGGTAATGGCTTTCATGAGCACGACATCCTTAATGAGAAGGTTGCGAAAGGGCAGCGCTGCAAAACTTGCAGCGATACCGCATTGCAGGCATTGTCACGGCGTACCTCCTGCTTCGCAAGAACGTACAATTTTTACAGGTACTATCAATTTTGTAGGTATAAAACCATGCGTCTGAAACGTCTGGACGGCAAGAGCGGTTGCGCCGTCGAAGTCACGCTTTCCGTGATCGGCGGCGTCTGGAAGCCCGTGATCCTGTTCCACCTGCTGCCCGGAAAGAAGCGCTTCATGGAACTGACGCGCCTGATTCCGAATGCCACGCAGCGCATGCTGACGCTGCAATTGCGCGAACTCGAAGCGGACGGCGTCATCGCGCGGCACGTGTATCCGCAGGTGCCGCCCAAGGTCGAATATGCGCTCACTCCGCTTGGCGAGTCGCTCGCACCGGTGCTGATCAGCCTGCGCGAATGGGGTGAGTCGTATCGCACGAACGAGATGTCCCGCGAGCCGGCCGAAGCACCGGAATGCGCGCGCGGCGAGGCAATGGCGACTTGAAGTCACACAAAGGCTTCCAAAAAGGAGCCCGACGCCCTCGCCCGTCGTCGATCTGAACCGTGCCGTGGCGGTGGCCATGGCGTATGGCCCGCAAGCGGGGCTGGAGATCGTCGATACGCTGCCGGCCGAACCGGCACTGCGCAGCTACCACTTGTTGCCCAGCGTGCGCGCCGATTTTCTTGCGCGCCTCAACCGCTTGGAGTCGGCTCGCGTGGAATACGAGCGCCCTGCTGCACTCACGCACAATCGGCAGGAGCGTGCGCTGCTCCTCGAGCGCGCAGCCGGGTGCACTACCCGCGGCTGACGCTGTCGATCATCACATCGACCTGCATGTTGATCGTGATGCTTTGGAAGCAAGTCTCCAGCAGATTGCGCGCTTGCACGCATCCGGAATTCGTCTTTCGATATGACAACGCGCGATTGCGGATTGGCAACAGCGCGCCAACGCCAAAGACTGAATTCAATTCTCTTTACAGCTCAGAGACTTAGCGTGAAACGCGAGCATTGAAATATAGATGCTCCGATTTCTACGTATGCCACTGCGCATGGTGCAACGCAGAATGGTTCGCAAGCGCTGGACACGGCTCGAGGCCGGCCGCGCTCAAGCATTCATATCGTTCCGTCGATCGCGCAAGCGCAGGGGTACTCACAATGAGTCGCAAGTTCAAGGTCGTGGCCGTCTCGGGTAGCGTGCAGCGCCCCTCGCGGACACTCGTATTGGTCGAGCAACTGCTGGCCGCCCTCGCCGAGGTTCTTCCCATCGATGTTCACCTGATCACACTCGAGGACCTGGCCCCGGCCATCGGCGGCGCATCGTATCGAGACCGGCTGCCGAGCCGGGTGCAGGCGGAACTTGCCGCCATTGAATCGGCGGATGTGCTCGTCGTCGCGAGCCCCGTGTATCGCGGGTCATACACCGGTCTGTTCAAGCATCTTTTTGATCTGGTCCACCACGAAGCGCTCATCGACGTGCCTGTGCTGCTGGCCGCCACGGGCGGCAGCGACCGTCACGCGCTGGTGATTGACCATCAGCTGCGGCCGCTTTTCAGCTTCTTCCAGGCGCGCACATTGCCGCTGGGCGTGTATGCATCCGAGCAGGATTTCAGCGGCTATGAAATCAGCAGTCAGGCACTGCGTGACCGGATCGCCCTGGCCGTCACGCGTGCGTTGCCGCTGCTGAACGCATCGTCGGCCGAAGACCTTCGCGCCGCCCCTGTGGCGCAAGCCGCCTGAAGCGCCCGCTTCGTTCGTTCCCATCCCGCACAGGACAAAGGACCATCGCGATGAGCCAATCTTCTTCCAGCGCCAATATCAAGTTTGCCTACTGGGTGCCGAACGTCAGCGGCGGCCTGGTCGTCAGCACCATCCCGCAGCGCACCGACTGGAGCCTCGAATACAACCAGAAGCTGGCGCAGACGGCTGAGAAGGCCGGCTTTGACTACGCGCTCAGCCAGATCCGTTTTACCGCCGGCTACGGCGCCGAGCACCAGCATGAATCGGTATCGTTCAGCCAGGCGATCCTGCACGCCACCACCAAGCTGAAAGTGCTCGCGGCCATCCTGCCCGGCCCCTGGCATCCGGCGGTGGTGGCCAAACAGCTGGCAACCATCGACCACATCTCCAACGGCCGCATCGCCATCAACGTCGTCAGCGGCTGGTTCAAGGGCGAGTTCCAGGCACTGGGGGAACCTTGGCTTGAGCACGACGAGCGCTATCGCCGCTCCAACGAATTCATCCGCGTGCTCAAAGGCATCTGGACGCAGGACAAGTTCACGTTCAAGGGCGACTTCTACCGCATCAACGACTACACGCTGAGCCCCAAGCCGCTGCAGAAGCCGCACCCGGAGATCTTCCAGGGCGGCAGCTCGCGTGCCGCACGCGACAACGCGGCCAGCGTGTCGGACTGGTACTTCACCAACGGCAACACGCCCGAAGGGATCAAGGCGCAGATCGACGATATCCAGGCGAAGGCCCGCGAAAACGGCCACACGGTCCGCATCGGCGTGAACGCCTTCATCATCGCGCGCGATACCGAAGAGGAAGCCAAGGCGGTGTTGGACGACATCATCAAGCATGCGCACGTGGAAGCCGTGCACGCCTTTGGCGATGCGGTGAAGCAAGCCGGCAAGGCGTCGCCCGAGGGCGAAGGCAACTGGGCGAAATCCACGTTTGAAGATCTCGTCCAATACAACGACGGTTTCCGGACCAACCTGATCGGCACGCCGCAGCAGATTGCAGAGCGCATCGTGCATCTGAAGTCGATCGGCGTGGACCTGGTTCTGGCGGGCTTCCTGCATTTCATCGAGGAAGTCGAGTACTTCGGTCGCAAGGTGCTGCCGCTGGTGCGCGAGTTGGAAGCGCAACGCGCTGCCACAAACGCCGACACGCGCGAGGCCGAGGCCGCCACGTCCGCCGCCTGACCGCCTGATCTGATACCCGCGTTCCCCATACGCGCCCGCTCAGTCGAACGGGCGCGGGGGAGTTCTGTTGCCTGTCGCTTTGCGAAGACCGCCATGTCTCACACGTCCGCTGAACTTGCTGCCCCGCCACCGCCGCTTGCACGCTACGCCGACACGCGTAACGCCGATGCACCAACGCTTGCGCGCAGCGTTGGCGCCGAGGCCGTAGAAGCTGCGGCACCCGTGCTGTGGTTGACCGACATCGACCTGTCGTTCGGCGGCATTCAGGCGCTCAGCGGCATCGACCTCACGGTGGCGCCGGGGGAGATCCGCGCCATCATCGGCCCCAACGGCGCAGGTAAAAGCTCGCTGGTCAACATCATCAGCGGCCTGTACCGGCCGGACCGCGGCAGCATCTGGCTCAATGGGCGCGCCATGCGCAAGGTGTCGCCGGCGCGATTGGCCGGTCTTGGCATTGCACGCACATTCCAGAACCTGGCGTTGTTCAAGGGCCTGAGCGTGCGCGACAACATTGCGCTCGGCCGCGTACAGCACACCCGTTCTGTCTTCGTCGAGCAGTTGATCGGGCTGGGCCGCGCGCGACGCGAGCTGGTCGATGCGCGCGACCGTGCGGAACAGGTGATCCACTTTGTCGGCCTGGACGACGTGCAGGACCAACTCGCGGGCACACTTTCCTATGGGCTGCAAAAGCGCGTTGAACTGGCGCGTGCGCTGGTCGCGCGGCCACGTCTATTGCTGCTCGATGAGCCGCTCGCCGGCATGACGGTGACGGAGAAGGTTCAGATGGCCGAGCTAATCCGCGCCGCGCGCGACCAGTGGGGCACCACCATCGTGCTGATCGAACACGACATCGGCATCGTGCTGGGCCTGTCAGATCGCGTGGCGGTGCTCGACTACGGCCGCAAGATCGCCGACGGCACGCCGCACGATGTACGCGACGATCCGGCCGTCGTCGATGCTTACCTCGGCGTCGCACACGACGCGGCAAGCGTGGCGGAGACGCAATGATGGGCGACTTCGACCTGGCGTTCTTTGCCGAGGTGCTGGTGGGTGGCCTGCTGTCCGGCGTGATGTATTCGCTGGTGGCGATTGGCTTTGTGCTGATCTACAAGACCTCGGGCGTGCTCAATTTCGCGCAGGGTGCGCAGCTGCTGTTTGCCGCGCTCACATTTGTCAGCCTGCTCGAGCGCGGCGTGCCGTTCCCGCTCGCGTTGCTGCTCACCTTCACGTTGATGGTGCTGCTGGTGCTCGGGATCGAGCGCGCGGTACTTCGGCCGCTGGTCAATCAGCCGCCCATCACGCTGTTCATGGCGACGCTCGGCTTGTCGTACGTGATCGAGGGCGTGGCGCAGCTGGTGTGGGGCACGCAGGTACACGAGTTGAACCTCGGCATTTCCGATGCGCCGCTGCAGATCGGCGGCATCCTCGTCTCCAGCTTTGACCTGTTTGCCGCCGCCACTGCAGCCGTCATGGTGACGGCGCTGTCGGTCTTCTTCCGCTACACACGCGTGGGGCTGGCGTTTCGTGCCGTGGCGGACGACACATTCGCCGCCATTGCCGTGGGCTTGCGGCTACCGCGCATCTGGGCGACGGTCTGGGCCACGGCCGGCGTAATCGCCCTCGTGGCAGGGCTGCTCTGGGGCGCACGCCTGGGCGTGCAGTTCTCGCTGTCGCTGGTGGTGCTCAAGGCGCTGCCGGTCCTGGTGCTGGGCGGCTTCGATTCGATCCTGGGCGCGGTGGTCGGTGGCTTGATCATCGGCGCGCTGGAGAAGCTGGCCGAGGTGTACCTGGGGCCATTCGTCGGTGGCGGCATCGAGAGCTGGATCGCCTACGTGGCCGCGCTGGCCTTCTTGCTGGTCAAACCGGGCGGCCTCTTCGGCCTGCGCCCCGTCGAGAGAGCCTGAGCCATGTCGACTGCATTGGAATCCCCATCCGGGCACACCGCGCACCCTTCCGCTGCGCGGAGGCACCTGTCCTGGCCAGCGTGGGCAACGCCCGCGGTGACGCTGCTGCTGGCCTACTTCGTCGTGCCGCTGGTGGCATCGGACTATTGGCTCGATGCAATCCTCATTCCGTTCCTCGCGCTGTCGCTTGCAGCGGTGGGCCTGAACCTGTTGACCGGCTACGCAGGCCAGTTGTCAGTGGGCTCGGCCGCCTTCATGGCAGTGGGCGCGTTCGCCGCGTACAACTTCAACCTGCGCGTTGAGGGCCTGCCGCTGCCGGTGAGCATCGTGCTCGCCGGGCTGGCCGCCACCGCCATCGGCGTGGCGTTCGGGTTGCCGAGCTTGCGCCTGCGTGGCTTCTACCTGGCCGTATCGACCCTCGCCGCGCAATTCTTCGTGCAGTGGGCACTGACCAAGTACGGCTGGTTCAGCAACAACAACGCATCGGGCGTGATCGACGCGCCGCCCATCGTGGTGGCGGGCTTCGCGTTCGACACGCCAGCGCTGCGCTACGTGTTCGCGCTCACGGTGGTGGCGATCCTCACGGCACTGGTCTGGCGACTCGTGCAAACACCCACTGGCCACCATTTCATTGCCGTGCGTGACAACGAAATGGCGGCACGCGTCACCGGCGTGCCGGTACTGCGGACCAAACTGCTCGCCTTCGCCATCTCATCGTTCGTCATCGGCGTGGCGGGTGTGCTGTGGGGCTTCGTCTATCTGCGCACGGTGGAGCCTGCGGGCTTCAATCTCGATCGATCGTTCCAGATCCTGTTCATCGTCATCATCGGCGGCCTGGCGACCATCCGGGGCGCGTTCCTGGGCGCAGCGCTGGTGGTGGTGTTTCCGCTGCTGCTGTCCCGCTTTGGCGCGTTCGTGTTCGGCAGCCGGTTCGACTCCGGCGTGCTGGACCTCAGCCAGCGCATCGTGATCGGTGCGCTCATCGTGGCCTTTCTCATTGCCGAGCCGCAGGGCCTTGCCGCCCTGTTGCAGCGGGTGCTGCGCCGGATAAGCAACGTCGCGCGTCCAGCTTCCCGGCGCTGATTCCGTCCTCTTTCCTTTCTCCACGCAACCTACGTCGTATCGATATCAGGAGCATCTGCACCATGTCCCTCCCCCGCACCATCAAGATGGCGCTGCTGACCGGCACGCTGGCCCTCTCTAGCCTGACCGGTCTGGGCATACAAGCCGCCCATGCGGATGAGCAGTTCTTCCCGCTGCAAAGCTACCGCGTCGGCCCATATGCGGCCGGCGGCACAGGGTTCTTTGGCGGCTTCATCGATTACCTGAACCTCGTCAACACGCGAGACGGCGGCGTGGGCGGCGTCAAGCTGACCTGGGAAGAAGGCGAAACGCAGTACGAAGTGGAGCGCGGCGTGGAGGTGTACGAACGCCTGAAGACGCACCCCGGCATCGCCACATGGAATCCGCTGTCGGTCGGCATTGCGTATGCGCTGCTCGACCGGGTGACGGCCGACAAGGTGCCGTTGCTGACCATCAACCACGGCCGCACCGACACGACGGACGGCCGCGTGTTCAAGTACATCTTCCCGCTGCTGCTCAACCCGTATAGCGAGACCTCCGGCATCGTCAACTACATCGGCAGCAAGGAAGGCGGCGTCGACAAGCTCAAGGGCAAGAAGATCGTCGTGCTGTATCACGGCTCGCCGTACGGCAAAGAGACGATCCCCATCTATGAACTGCTGGCGAAGAAATACGGCTTCACGGTGCAGCAGATCGAAGTGCCGCACCCGGGCAATGAGCAGCAGTCGCAGTGGCTGGCCATCCGCCGCGCCAAACCCGACTACGTCGTGCTGCGCGGCTGGGGCGTGATGAACCCGGTGGCACTCAAGACGGCACAGAAGACGGGCTTTCCGGCCGACCACATCATCGGCAACGTGTGGTCCAACTCCGAAGAAGACGTGATTCCGGCCGGCGATGCCGCCAAGGGTTACGTCGCTATCACGACGGTTGCGGCGGGTGCGCAATACCCGGTCATCCAGCAGATCACCAAGACGCTGTATGACCACGGCAAGGGCAACCTGCAAGACAAGAAGCGCATCGGCAGCGTGTACCACAACCTGGGCGTGCTCAACGGCATCCTGAACGTGGAAGCCATCCGCATCGCACAGGCCAAGTTCGGCAAGCGCACGCTGACCGGCGACGAAGTCCGCTGGGGCCTGGAAAACCTGAAGATTGACGAAGCCCGCGCCGCTGCGCTGGGCGCCAAGGGCCTGTTCCACTCCATCAACGTCACGTGGGACAACCATGAAGGAGACGGCCGCGTCGCCTTCCAGCAGTGGGATGGCACGAAGTGGAACGTGATCTCCGACTGGATCGCGCCGGACTGGAAGCTGCTGCGGCCGATTATCGAGAAATCGTCGCTGGCGTATGCCAAAGAGAAAAACATCAAGGTGCGCACCAGCATCAACGATTGAATTCCGCTGTCTCTCCACCCTGCTCGACCACCTGGAGGTTCGCCATGACGCAGCCGCACGCCGAGACCATGTTCGGCGCTCCGTACGAAACCCTTGCGCAGAAGTACCGCCCGGTCTTCCAGCGCATCCGCGATACCGCCTTGCAGCGCGAGCACAACCGCCAGCTCGGCGTCGATGCCATCCAATGGCTCAAGCAGGCGGGCTTCGGCGCGGTGCGCGTGCCGGTGGAATATGGCGGCGACGGCGCCACGCTGCCCCAACTGTTCCAGTTGCTGATTGAGCTGGCCGACGCCGACTCCAACATCGTGCAGGCGCTGCGCGGGCATTTCGCCTTCGTGGAAGATCGCCTGAACGCACCGCGCGACGCGGGCAACGAAGTCTGGCTGCGGCGCTTCGTGGCCGGCGATCTGGTCGGCAACGCCTGGACGGAAATCGGCGACGTGGCCATTGGCGATGTCATCACGCGCATCTCAAAAAGGGACGGCCGCTGGGTTGCCAACGGGCGCAAGTACTACAGCACCGGAAGCATCTTTGCCGATTGGGTCGACCTGTATGCACGCCTGGAAGACGGCACCGACGTGATCGCCGCCGTTAGCTCGCACCAGCCCGGTGTGACGCACCACGACGACTGGAACGGCTTCGGCCAGCGCACCACGGGCAGCGGTACCTCGGTGTATGAGAACGCCGCCGTGGAGGACGAGAACATCTTCCCGTTCAGCAGCCGCTTCAAGTACCAGACGGCGTTCTACCAGCTGTTCCACCTCGCCACGCTGGCCGGCATTGCGCGCGCCATCACACGCGAGGTTGCGCAGCAGGTGCGCGAGCGCAAACGCATCTTCAGTACCGGCAACGCCTCAGCGGTGGCGCAAGACGTGCAGGTGCAGCAGGTGGTTGGCGAGGTGTCGGCATTGGCCTACGCGGCGGAGGCCACGGCCATTCGCGCCACCTTCGCCGCGCAGCGTGCCTACGACGCCCGCTGGGCCGGCGACGCTGCGCAGGAGCGCCAGGCCAACATCGACGCCGAACTCGAGTCCGCGCAAGGGCAGGTGGTGATTTCCGATCTCGTGTTGCGTGCGTCCACGCAGTTCTTCAATGCACTCAGCGCATCCGCCACGGCCTCGGGCAAGGCGCTGGACCGCCACTGGCGCAACGCGCGCACGGTGGCCTCGCACAATCCGCTGATCTACAAGGCGCGCATCATCGGCGAATGGCACATCAACGGCACTGAACCTCCGTATGTCTGGCAGATCGGTGCGGGGCCGGGTACCACGGCGACACCGCCCATCGCCAAAGCGGCCTGAGGGCGATGGCGATGCACGATTCTGCTGTGCTGCTGCACGTCAACGGTGTCGAAGCGACGTACCAGAATGCCATCGTCGCCTTGCACAACGTGAACCTCACCGTACAACGGGGTGAGGTGCACGCACTGCTCGGCGCGAACGGTGCGGGCAAGTCCAGCACGCTCAAGGCGATCTCGAACCTGCTGGTGCCCGAACGCGGACAGGTCACTGCCGGCACGATCCGCTTTGACGGGCATGACGTCGCCCGCACCACGCCTGCGCAGCTGGTGCGCCTGGGGCTCGTTCAGGTGCTGGAGGGCCGGCGCTGCTTTCCGAACCTGCCCATCGAGGCGAACCTCGTTACCGGTGCGCTCGGGCGCAGCGCCTCGCGCGCGGAGACTGCCGCCGACCTGGAACGCGTGTACGCGATCTTCCCGCGCCTGAAAGCACGGCGCCGGGTGGCCGCCGGCCTCACGTCGGGCGGTGAGCAGCAGATGGCCGCGATTGGGCGCGCGCTGATGTCACGCCCGCGCCTGCTGGTGCTGGACGAGCCGTCGATGGGCCTCGCGCCCCTGGTCGTGCAGGACATCTTTGCGAGGCTGCGGCAGCTCAATCGTGAAGACGGGCTGTCGATCCTTGTGGCCGAACAGAACTCCACGGTGGCCCTGCAATACGCCGATCGCGCCACGGTGCTGGAGGCAGGCGTCACCGTGCTCAATGACACGGCCGAGGCGTTGCGCCAGCGTGAGGACATCCAGCATTTCTATTTCGGCCGCGATGTTGCGCACCAAGTGCCAGCCTTGGTGTGAGCGGCATCCATTCGTCTTTCCCGATTGTTCATGACAACAGAAACGGCAATCTTTCCTGAAACCGAAACCCTTGATGTGCCGGCCCCGCAATCCGCCAAGGCACTGGCTGCCGAGTTTGCCCGGACGGCAGTGGAGCGCGATGCCGCGGGCGGCACGCCCTTGGCCGAACGCGACGCGTTGCGGCGCAGCGGCCTGCTCTCCTTGGCGATTCCCAAGCGCTATGGCGGGCACGGGGCCAGTTGGGCCGAGACGTTGGATACCGTGCGCGAGTTTGCACAGGTGGATAGCTCCATCGCGCACGTCTACGGCTTCCACCATCTGCTCTTAGCCACCGTGCGACTGTTTGCGCGGCCAGACCAGTGGGAGCCGTGGTACGAGCAGACCGCGCGCAAGCACTGGTTCTGGGGCAACGCGCTGAACCCGCTCGACGATCGCACCATCGTGCGCCGGTTCGACGGCTGGTACGAGTTTTCCGGCAAGAAGAGCTTCTGCTCCGGCGCATTGGATTCGCAAATGCTGATTGCCTCGGGCATCGATGAACACAGTCGCAAGCTGCTGATTGCAGCGGTGCCGACTGCACGCGCCGGCATCACGCTCAACCACGACTGGAATGCCTTCGGGCAGCGCCAGACCGACAGCGGCAGCGCCTTGTTCGAGAAAGTCCGCGTGGAAGAGAACGAACTGCTCCGCGATCCGGGGCCGCTCACCACGCCTTTTTCGTCCTTACGCCCGTTGCTGGCGCAGCTTGTGTTTGTGCACATGTTTCTGGGCCTGGCAGAAGGTGCGTTCGAGCAGGCCAGGCACTACACGCTGCATGAGGCGCGACCGTGGCATCGGTCTGCAGCAAAACGGGCGAGCGAGGACCCATACACGCTGGCCCACTACGGTGAGTTCTTTGTCGGCCTGGAGAGCGTGCGCCTGCTGGCGCGGCAGGCGGTCACACGGTTTGATGAGGCGTGGGCGCAAGGCCCCACGCTCACCGCGCACGCGCGCGGCCACGTTGGTATTGCCATCGCCACCGCCAAGGTTGCAGCCACGCGGGTCGGGCTCGATTTGACCAGCCGAATGTTCGAGACCACCGGCGCACGCGCCACGCACGGTGCGCTCGCGCTGGACCGCTTCTGGCGCAACCTGCGCACCCAAACGCTGCACGACCCCGTCGACTACAAGCTGCACGAGTTGGGCGACTGGGCGCTGAATGGCACGCTGCCGGAACCCTCCTTCTATTCCTGATCCCACGCGCTGAATGGACAATCATGGCGACGTTCCCTGTATGGCCTCCACCGCCTGGCCATGAGCCCGCGGCCTGCACGCCAGGTTGGATCTTCGAGGACCCGCGCTCCCGCGCCCTGCTCGATGAAGTCGAACAGGTGGCGCCCAGCGACGCGGCCGTGCTGATCTCCGGTGAAACTGGCACGGGCAAAGAGCTGATTGCCCGCTACCTGCACAACCGCAGCGCACGGCAGGGTGGTCCTTTCGTGGTGGTGAGTTGCGGCGCCTTCTCCGACACGCTGGTCGATGCAGAACTCTTCGGCCACGAAAACGGCGCGTTCGCCGGCGCATTCGGCACGCAGGTCGGGTGGTTCGAGCAGGCCAACGGCGGCACCATCTTCCTCGACGAGGTCAACGACCTGCCGCTGCCTGTGCAGAACAAGCTGCTGCGCGTGCTGCAGGAGCGCGAAATCGTGCGCCTGGGCGGGCGCACGCCCATTCCGGTCGATCTCCGGATCGTCGCGGCCACCACCGTCGATCTGGAAACGCTGGTCCAGGAGAAGCGCTTTCGCAAGGATCTCTACTACCGGCTGAATGTCGTCAATCTCAACGTCCTCACGCTGAAGGAGCGTCCGAGCGACATCGTTCCGCTGGCGCGCTACTTCATCAACACCTACAGCAAACGACTCGGCCACGCGCGCTCGACCCTCACACCGGAGGCCGAACGCCTGCTGACAGAAGCCCCTTGGCACGGCAACGTGCGCGAGCTTGAAAACGTCATGCACCGGACGCTCCTGCTCTGCGATGGAAACACCATCGATGCGCCAGACCTGCGGCTGTCGAGCCGCTCTACCAGCCCTCAAGCACAGGCCGAGACCGACCCATCAATCGCTTCCGGCGCCACCGCGCCCACGCAGGTGCCCATCGCGTCCGCCGACGAAACTGACCTGCTGCGACGTGCCATTCGGCAACTCTGTAACGACAACGTGGGCAATGTCTATCAGGTGGTGGAAGATGCGTTGTTCCGAGAGGTATTCCGGTACTGCCACTACAGCCAGAGCGATACCGCGCGCGTGCTGGGCGTAACGCGGAACGTGGTACGCGCCCGGCTTATTCGCCTGGGCGAAGTTGGCGCACCCCGCACACTGCCCTTTGCCTCAGCACCCGCGACAGTGGCACACGAAGACGTGATGGGCACGTAGCTTGCTTGCCAGCGTGAGTTGCTCTCTGCGTTATCGATAGTCATCCTGCGTGAACCGTTCTTCGTCTTCTCTACTCAGCATCCAGGCGCTGCGGGGCTTCGCCGCACTGTATGTGGTGGTGTTCCACTCCGGACTCGCCCTGGCCCATGCCGATATCCCCGCCCTGGCGTGGCTGACCACGCATGTGATCAAGCGTGGGCATGTGGGTGTGGATGTGTTCTTCGTCATCAGCGGCTTCATCATTGCATGGGTCGCAGTTCTTGGCCCCAAGGGACCTGAGCCGGCCGACGAATTTCTCGTCAAGCGGGCGTTCCGCCTGGCACCGCCTTACTGGCTGATGTCGGTGCTGCATTCCACGTGGCTCAACCCCGTCTCGTCGGGCGTATTGCTCACTTCGCTGGCTTTTTTGCCGCAGGCTAATGTGGATGCGCCGTACTTCGGCTACCCGGCGCTATACGTCGGCTGGTCGCTCAACTACGAGGTGTTTTTCTACGCGTTGTGCGCGATGGGGCTGGCGCTGTTCGGCCGGCGCGCGCTTGGGCTGGTGGCGCTGGCGCTGTTCACGACAACGATCATCGTGCCGTTCTGGCACAACGGTGTCGTGCAGCGCAACCCGGAAGCGTTGTACGACTGGGCCACGCCAGTGCAAGCCATGGCAGCCAACCCGCTGGTGCTGGAGTTTCTGTTGGGCGCCATGCTGGCATGGCTGTATGCGGCACATCGGCATCGCCTGACACCGGCCGTTGCGCGAGTGCTGATGGCTGTTGGCGTGGCAACGTTCGTAATGTCGGTCGTCGGCCCGGTCCCCAAGTTCGATCTTCTCGCCCGCGGGTTGCCTGCAGGCGCGTTGCTGATCGGCATGGTGGCCATGGAGCACTGCGGCGAGCTTCGCGTGCCGCGCGTCGCCGTCTGGCTGGGCGAGTTGTCGTATGCGCTGTACCTCGCGCACCCGAGCGTGATTGAGGCCACGCATCGCGTGGTGGGCAGGCTCGCGTCGGAGTGGCTCGGTACGCAGTTGATGCTGTTTGCCGTCAACCTCGCGCTGACACTGGCACTGGCCGTGCTGCTGCATCGCTATGTCGAACTGCCATCCATCGCCCTCGGCCGCCGCGCCATCGACTGGATGCGCAACCGTCGGCACGCCTTGCGCACCCGCCTCGGGCCGCAAAAGCCCTGAGCGACGCATAACGTTTCCGGTTTTTATTCGTTCGCCGCACGACGGGCTTCTCGGACAATGGCTGCTTCAGAAACAATCTGTCGCGTGCCATGTCCGCCCCTTCTTCCTCGTTCCGCCGATCCGTCTTCGCTTCCGTCGCGTTGGCAGCGGCCGCCGCGTTCAGTGCAACAGCGGCACATGCTGATGCCACGCTCGACAAGATCCAGCAGCGCAAGAAGCTTGTCGTGGGCGTGGTGCTGTCGGGCGGGCCATTCGGCTCCATCGACCCCGTCACGCAACGCGGCACGGGCTTCAACGTCGACCTTGCACAGGCACTCGGGCGCGGGCTTGGCGTGGAAGTGGAGACGGTGCAGGTGCAACCTTCCAACCGCGTGCAATTTCTGCAGCAGGGCCGTGTTGACGTGCTGGTTGCGGCGATGGAGCTGAACCCCGAACGCGCGGACCTGCTCGCTCACGTGCCGACACCCTACTACCGCGTGGGCGGCGTGGCGTTGGTCCCCAAGGACAGCCCGGTGCACCAGTGGAGCGACCTGAAAGGTAAAGACGTTTGCCTGTCCCAAGGCAGCAGCTATGCCAAGCCGCTGGCAGCCGACATCGGTGCCACGCCGAAGGGTTTCAAGAGCCCGGCCGAGTCCTTGCTGGCCCTGCGCGGCAACAACTGCGCTGCCGCCGTGCACGACGCCACGCTGCTGCAGCCGCTGCCGCGCAGCAACCCCGAATGGAAGGACTACCGCATCGTCGGCCCGGACCTCATCCCTTCGCCCACCGTCATCTGGGCGCGCAAGGGCGAGAACGACACCGTGGCCGCCCTCGACCGCATCGTCCAGGGCTGGCACCGCACCGGCTGGCTGATCGAGACGGAGAGGAAGAACGGCATCCTGCCGCCTTCGCCCGCGCTGGTCGAATGGCATGACAAGCTGAAGGCCACGCGCGGCTGATCGAGAGGCTGCAGTTGACTGACGATCTGCTCACGCGCGCGATTGCGCTGATGCGCCACGCCGGCCTCGACTACGGCTTTCTGGCCGAGGCGTATGAGCGCCATGCGCTGCTGCAAGGCGCGAAGGTTTCGCTGCTGGTGATGCTGAGCACCGTGGTGTTGAGCCTGGTCTTTGGTGTCGGGCTTGCACGGCTGCTGGTGTCGCCGCACAAGCGCGTGAGGTGGCTGGCTCAGGGCTTTATCGAACTGACGCGCAACACGCCCACGCTCGTGCAGCTGTGCTGCGCCTTTCTCGTCGTCAACACGCTCATCACGCAGACGCTGGCGCAGTGGCAGTGGACCAACCCGCTCACGCCGTTCTTCTGGGCGGTGACGTTGCTCTCGCTACACAAGGCGGCTTTTCATGCGGAAGCCCTGCGTGCCGGCATTGAAGCCGTGCCGCCCGCCATGCTGGAAGCCGCAACCTCGCTCGGCTTCAGCGCACGCGAGCGCCTGTGGCGCGTGCAATTGCCGCTCGCGCTTCGCGCTGCATGGCCCTCGCTGATGAACAACACCGTGGAGCTGGTGAAGGCATCGTCTCTGGCGTCCGCCATTGCGGTGGGCGACATCACGTATAGCGCGCTGATGATCTGGACACAGCGCGACAACGTGCTCGAATGCATGGTGCTGTTGCTGCTGTTCTATGGCGTGGTCACCTATGCCGTGCATGCGTTGGGCGTGTGGATCGAACGCCGGCTCCAGATGCCAGGTTACGGCGCCGCTGGCCACACGACCTTGGGAGGCGCCGCTCATGCCTGACACCCTTCTCGCCACGCTTTTGCATTGGTCACCCGCATTGCTGCGGGGGCTGGGCATCAACGTCGGTATCAGCTTGCTGGCCGTCGGGCTGGGCACACTGGTCGGGCTGGCCATCGGCGCGCTGCATCTGTCGTCGGTACGCGGGCTAAGGCAGCTCGCCGGCGGTTATGTCGTCGCATTTCGCAATGCGCCTTGGCTTGTGCTGGTCTATGGCATTGCGTACGCCGTGCCCTTCGAAATTGTCGTGCGCGGCCACGTGATCCCGTTTCCGGATTGGCTCAAGGTGACGTTCGCGCTCGCATTGCCGGCAAGTGCTCATGTGGCGGAAATCTTCCGTGGCGCGGTGCAGTCGATCCCGCATACGCAGTGGGAAGCCGCTGCGTCGTTGGCATTTACGCGGCGGGACATCCTGTGGCGCATCGTGCTGCCGCAGTGCGTGCAGCGCATGCTGCCTTCGTGGATGAACCTGTATGCCGTCATCACCATGGGCACGGCCCTGGCGTCTCTGGTCGGCGTGCACGATCTGCTCGACACCGCCCAGATCGCCAGCAACACGGTCAACCGCACGCCGTTTACGGTGCTGACCTACTTCACCGTGCTCGCCTTGTTCTTCCTCTACTGCTACCCGATTTCGCGCCTGACCCGGCGCATGGAGCGCGCGCATGTCGCTGCCTGATCTTCTTCCTCTCGATGCATCTACGCCGGTTGCCCCACCGCTTGTCTCACTCCGCGACGTGCATCTGAGTTTCGGCATCACGCCGGTGTTGTCGGGCATCAACCTCGACGTGCAGCGCGGCCAAGCCGTGTCGATCATCGGGCCGTCGGGCTCGGGCAAGTCGACGCTCCTGCGCTGCATCAGCGGTTTGCTTCGGCCGCAGCGCGGCAGCATCACCGTGGACGGCATCCGCGTCGACCAGCTCAACACCGAAGAAGACACCATTGCCCTGCGCAAGCGCATCGGCTTTGTGTTCCAGCAATACAACCTGTTTCCGCACCTGAGCGTGCTCGACAACCTCGTCGCCGCCCCCGTGCGCGTGCTCGGCAAAGCGCGTTCAGAGGCTGAAGCCACCGCACATGCGCTGCTCAAGAAAGTGGGCCTGGCAGACAAGGCGCGCGCATACCCCGGACAGCTCTCGGGCGGCCAGCAACAGCGCGTAGCCATTGCCCGCGCGCTGGCCATGAAACCGGAACTGATCTTGTTCGATGAAGTGACGTCCGCGCTCGATCCAGAAACGGTGGGGGAAGTGCTCAACGTCATCGGCGAATTGGTCGACGATGGCTTGACCTGCGTGCTGGTCACGCACGAAATGGCCTTCGCGCGGGCGATCAGCGACGAGGTGGTGTTCACGGAACACGGCGTCGTGGTGGAACGTGGCTCGGCAGAACAGGTTTTTTCCTCTCCGACGAGCGACCGCACACGTGCATTCCTGTCGCGCGCGCTTTCGGGTCATGCAGGTGCGCGGCCCCTCCTGCATGCGGCATGGCACGCTGCTTTCACCAGCGCGACGTTTGCCGTCTGACCTTCGACCTTCAACCGCCAATCGCGTGCAGCGCGGCTACGGGCGCGTGCTGCAGCGCCTGCTCCAGATCAGCAATCAGGTCATCGGCATCTTCCAGACCGACATGCAAGCGCAGCACAGCGCCAGCTTGATCCCATTGCGCGTGGTCAGCCAACCTTTCGGGCGCAACCACGGTGACGAGGCTTTCGTACCCGCCCCACGACGCGCCAATCGCGAACAGCTGCAAGGCATCGGCAACCCGTTCTGCGGCGTACTGATCCGCGCCTTCCAGCACGAATGAAACGAGCCCGTTGGCGCCCGAGAAGTCCCGCTGCCACAGCACGTGGCCCGGGTCACCCGGCAATGCCGGATAGAACACCCGCCCAACGCCCGGCTGCGCCTGCAGCCACTGCGCCACACGCGTGGCATTGCGCTGGTGCTGGGCCATGCGCACCGGCAACGTGCGCACGCCGCGCAGCGCCAGGTAAGCATCATCGGCGCCGATCGTGAGACCGAGCACATCATGTGCGGCGGCAATACGCACCGCCACGGCATCGGTGCGGGCAACGACCGCACCCAGCATCACATCGGAATGACCGGCTACGTACTTGGTGGCGGCAAGGATGGAGATGTCCGCCCCCGCATCGAGCGGCCGGAAGAGAATGCCAGATGCCCACGTATTGTCCGTCGCCAGCAAGACGCCGTGCCGCTGCGCTACTCGGGCAATGGCACGCAAGTCATAGATTTCATAGAGCAGCGACCCCGGCGATTCCGTATAGATCAGCCGTGTGTGCGGGCGGATGGCGGCTTCGAGCTGCCCGTCGCGCGGGTCCACATAGGTCAGTTCAATGCCCAGGCGCTGCAGCAGACCTGTGTCGAGCCGGCGTACGGGCGCATACACGCTGTCGGTCACGACCACGTGGTCGCCAGGCGACAACAGCGCCAGGAACGTCAGCGAAATCGCCGACAAGCCCGATGGCACAAGGAACACACGCACACCGCCCTCAAGGGCCAGCAGCGCATCTTCCAGCGCGCGGTGTGTTTGTGAACCGTGGCGGCCGTAGCTCGCGATGTTCTCGCCGGCCTTGCGGCGCGCGTGGACATCATGCTGAGCGGCAGTGCTGGCATGGCGGACGGTGCTGGTGCGCTCCACCGGCACGTTGACCGGCGCAGTGCCCTCCACAAACGGCGGGCTGCCTGCGTGGATGATGCGTGTTGCAAGAGAATTCGAGGCATTCGGCGCATTGGAACGGGCGTCGATGGAAGAGCGTGTCATGCAGGCCTCGCGCGTTTCTGAAGGCGCCCATGTTAGGCACGCCACCCCGCGCCCGAGAACGAACCGATGCGTCTAACCATATGCAGGATGCTGCGTTGGTCGTGCGCTGCCGGCGCCCTACACTGAGTGCTTCACCGATCCGCTTTGAGCTGCCATGAGCCTCGCCCAGCAACGCGACCACGCCGTCCGCCAGACCCTCGTCGCCATCCGCGCCATTGCCGCGCAAGATGGCATTACGCAGGCATCGCTTGCGCGCATTGCCGATCGTCTGCATGAACTTGCCGCGCAGGAAGCGCTGTTCCCGCTCGATGCCTTCCCGCCGCCCGCAGCGGGCGATGCCGATGCCTCCAGCCGTTACCTGCTGCACGTGGAGCCCGACCAGACCTTCGCGCTGTACCTGAACTCCATCAACCCTGGCAAGACCACGCCGCCGCACAACCACACCACGTGGGCGGTCATCGTCGCGCTCGAAGGTGAAGAGTTGAACCGCGTCTACACACGCACCGACAACGGCCGCGACCCCGAGCGCGCCACACTGGCCCTGTCGCGCGAAGTCGTGGTACAGCCGGGCACGCCCATCACGTTCCTCGACGACGACATCCACAGCATCCACGTGCTGGGCAACACACCCACCCGCCACTTCCACCTGTATGGTCGCGCGCTGGAAACGCTGACAGGGCGCGTCGGCTATGACCTCGCCACGGGCCGTGTGCTCAACTACAACCGCAACTACATGAACGCGACGAAGCAGGCCGCTTGACCGTCCACCTCAAGCCGGGACGGCCGGCCTGCGTCTCAGCGGGTTATGTCCGCTGTCGGCTGGCCGCACCCGTTTGACGCGGCATGCGACCCAACGCCGGCTTCAGCACCGGCGCACGGTGCCCTAGAAAATCCCACAGCCGATTGGCGACTGGCCCATGCGGCTGATCGCGCCGGCGCGCGACCACCAGCTCCTGCACCATGCCGGGAAAATGGCGCCCCGCAATCGACAGCAACGTCCCCTCGCGCAGCTCCGTCTCGATCAGGAAACGCGGCAGATGCCCCCACGCCATGCCGTGGAGAATCAGCTCTTTCTTCATCAATTGGTCAGGCGCGGCGCACTGCGGCGCACCGTCGATGACGTAATGGAATTGCTCCGGCGGGTTCCGCGCGGAATCGTTGATGACGCACTGCATGAAGCGCTGCATCTGCTGAGGCGTGATGGCCGACGTGATGGCGAACGGCAAAAACCCCGGCGCCACCACCGGCACCATGGCGATCTTGCCAAGGTCGATCCACTCCATGCGCACGTCGCCTTTCGGCACACGGTGGACGATCAGGTCCGCATCGTCTTCCAGCAAGCGCTCCCACGGCCCGGTGACGGCTTCGAACAGCAATTGCAGCCGCGTCTGCGGACACTGGCCGAAGAACGCGCTGAGCAGCGCGAGCACTGGCTGGAGCGGGCACAGGTCGCCCAGCACCACGCGCAACTCGGCCTCCTCGCCCATCGCGAGCTGTTTTGCGTGGGTCCGTAACTCCTCGCTCTCACGCAGCAAAGACTGCACCTTGCGATGAAACGACTGCCCCGCTTCCGTCAAGCGCACGCGATAACCGGTGCGGTCCAGCAGGCTCAAACCCAACTGTCCTTCCAGCTTGGCGACCGCCGCAAAGACCGACGGGTGCGAGCGATGCAACCGCTCGGCCGCGGCCTGAAAGCTGCCGCCGGTCACCACCGCGTCGAAGCACTGCAGCTCATGAAGCGTGAAGTTCTGCATTGTCGACGAAACCTACAAAGTTGTTCGAAACTTCATAGTATCCACGAACCCCACCGGCTTCTAGGATGACGACATCCCAATCGTTTCAACCGTCTTTCCCAGGAGCCCAACATGACCACCCGCAACGACCTCTCCTTCATCACCACCGGTGACGGGGCACGCCTTGCCTATCGCTTTGATGGCACAGCCGGCAAGCCTGTCCTGCTGCTGTCCAACTCCATCGGCACCGACCTGCACATGTGGGACGTGAGCGTGCCGAGCCTGGCCGAGCACTTTCACGTGCTGCGCTACGACGCGCGCGGCCATGGTGCTTCGGATGCCCCTGCTGGTGCGTATTCAATGGACCGGCTCGGCCGTGACGTGGTGGAGCTGCTTGATACGCTGGGCATCGAGCGTGTGCATATGCTGGGGTTGTCGCTCGGCGGCATCGTGGCGCAGTGGCTGGCGATCCATGTGCCGGAACGCATCGACCGGCTGATCCTCTCCAACACCGCCGCGCATATCGGCCCGACGCAGTATTTTGATCAGGCCATCGCCGAACTGAATCGGGCACCCGACATGCACGCGACGACGGAAACGTTCCTGCGCAACTGGTTTCCGGCGCGCATGCTCGAAGCCAACGACCCCGCCGTTGAGCCGTTCCGCCGCACGCTGCTGGCAACGCCGCGCGAAGGCATCATCGGCGGCTGGGCGGCCGTGCGCGATGCCGACCTGCGCCGCACGATTACGCTCATCACGCATCCGACGCTCGTCATTGCCGGTCAGCACGACACCGTGACGTCTGCCCGCCATGGCGAGGAAATTGCCGCCGCTATTCCAGGCGCGCAACTGTGCCTGCTGGACACCGTGCACCTCGCCAATGTCGAGCTGCCGGACGCGTTTCTTGAAGCCGTGCTGGATTTCCTGGGCGTGCACGAAACCGTCTGATGCGTCGACGCAGCATCGACACACGGCAACGCAGCCGGTTAACATGGCAGCCATCCAACCGATGTGCCGCCCGCCATGTCCCGCGTCAAGAACGAAGACGAATTCGAGTTGCGCCGCGAAAGCGTGCTCGACACCGCCGCCGAAGCCTTTGCGGCCGACAGCTACCCGAGCGTGTCGATGAACCAGCTTGCCGCTGCGTGCGGCGGATCCAAATCGCGCCTGTATCACTACTACGAAGGCAAGGAAGCCATTCTGTTCGACCTGCTCGACCGCTACACGCGGCGGCTGGCCGACCTGGTTGAACGCGCCGAGAGCGACGCGCGCCACGCCAAGCTCTCGGCACGCGCCACGCTGCATCTGCTGATCCGCACGTTCCTGGCCGAATACGCCACGTCGCGTACGCGGCATGTGGCCTTGCTCAATGATGTGAAATACCTGGCGCCAGAGCAGCGCGACATCGTGCTCGCGCGCGAGCGAGACGTGGTGGCCGCGGTGGGCCGACAGCTCGGGGCGGCTTACCCGAGCAAGGTGGACGAGGCCAACCGCACGCCCATCACGATGATGTTGTTCGGCATGATGAACTGGACGTTCACCTGGCTCAAACCCGACGGCCCGCTTTCCTATGAGGGCTATGCGGAAATGGTGATCGACATGCTGGAGAACGGGCTCGGCGGCAAGAAGAGCTGACGTTCAACGCTCGTCGTAGCTGACCACCACGCGCTGCGTGAGCGGGCGCGCCTGGCAGGTCAGCACAAACCCCTGCTGGATCTCCCAGTCTTCCAGCGTGAAATTCTTGTCCATCTCTACGCGGCCTTCCAGCACCTTGGCGCGGCACGTACAGCACACGCCGCCCTTGCACGCATAAGGCAGATCCAGCCCCGCGTTCAACGCACTGTCGAGCACCTTGGCGTCGCCTGCCATCGGCACCTCGTGCGATTTGCCGTCGAGCACAACGGTGAGCGCCACCTCGCCCGCCACGGCACCATGCTTGCGCGGCTTGGCCGTTGCCGACACATCGCCCACCGGCACGCCAAAGCGCTCCGCATGCACACGCTCTCGCGGCACGCCGCGCTCAAGCAGCGCGGCTTCCACCGCATCGATCATCGTCGACGGGCCGCAGATGAAAGCGGCATCGATATCGTCGGGCGGGATCAGCGCATCCAGAAATGCATGGGCCTTGGCGCCATCAAGCCGCCCGTTGAACAACGCAATCTCCTGCGCCTGACGCGACAACACGTGATACAGCGCGAAGCGATCGAGGTAGCGGTCCTTCAGGTCTTCGAGTGCTTCACCAAAGATGATGCTGTCGACGCTGCGGTTGCCGTAGACCAGCGTGAAGCGGCTCTGCGGCTCCGCCGCGAGCGTGGTCTTGATGAGCGACAGGATGGGTGTGATGCCGCTGCCGGCCGCAAAGGCGACGTAGTGGCGAGCGCTTTCGGCGGCGAGCGGCACATAGAAGCGCCCATCCGGCGGCAGCACATCAAGCGTCTGGCCCACGCGGATGCGGTCGTGCAGGTGGTTGGAGAAGACCCCCGCATCGACACGCTTGACGGCCACCCGCAACTCGCCGTGCGCGTCGTAGTCCTGTACGGCGCAGCAAATCGAATACGAGCGCCGCAGTTCTTCGTGCCCTGGCAGTTGGCCGGACGGCACGCGCAACGTCAGGAACTGGCCCTGCGTAAATCGGTATGCATCCCGCAGGTCATTCGGCACATCGAAGCGCACGGAAATCGTATCGGCCGTCTCGCCGCGCACTTCGGCAACACGCAAGGGGTGGAATTGCGGGGTCATGGCGGTCGTGCCCGGTGGGCTTAGTAAGGCTTGAAGTAGTCGAACGGCTCGCGGCACGCGCGGCAGCGATACAGCGCTTTGCAGGCAGTTGAGCCGAAGGCGGAAATGAGCGCCGTATCGTGCGATCCGCATTGCGGGCAGGCGATGTGTTCACCCTGCGCGGGGCGCGTAAGACGAATCGGCCGGGCCCCATCCACTTCGGCCACATGCGCCGGCGGCGCAATACCAAAGTCGCGCAATTTGCGCTGCCCTTCCGCGGTGATCCAATCCGTCGTCCATGCCGGCGACAGCACTGAACGCACCCGATACGCCCCTACGTCTGCCGCTTGCAAGGTACGGCTCACATCATCGGCAATCTGTTCCATGGCCGGGCAGCCGGAATAGGTGGGCGTGATCGTTGCCACCAGGGTGCCGTCTTCGTCGAGCTGCACATCGCGCAGGATGCCAAGCTCAGCGATCGTGACCACGGGAATCTCCGGATCGGTTACCGCTTCGAGCGCCATGCGTGCCCGCTCCAACCGCCCGCTTACCACGATGCCCCCGGATACTGGCGCGCCAATCCCTGCATTTCGGCCAGCAGATAGCCCATATGTTCGGAGTGCACGCCGTGCTTGCCGGTGCTGACATAGGGACCCGACTCCGGCCATCTCAGCGTGGCCTCATCCAGCGCGTCACGCACCGTGGTTTCCCACGCGTCGCGCAGGTCTGCCGGACGCACGCCGATGCCGGACGCCGCTACGGCCGTTTCCACGTCGTCCGTGGCGAAGTATTCGTTGGTGTATGGCACCAGCCAATCGAGCGCGGCCTGCGCACGCGCGTGCGATTCCTCGGTGCCATCACCGAAGCGCACGAGCCAGTCGCGCGTATGGGCGAAGTGGTAGCGCATCTCCTTCACCGACTTGGCGGCAATGGCGGCCAGCTCTGCGTCGGTCGAACGCGTCAATGCTTCCCACAGCGGCACCATCAACGCGGCGTACAGGAAGTGGCGGACCATGGTGACGGCGTAGTCGCGCGTGGCTGCCGACGTCGCGACCAATGGGCCGGCATGCGGCAGCTCGAGCAGCGTGTAGTTACGGAAAGCGGGCTCGGCGCGCCAGTAGGCGTAGTCGTCCTCCGTACGCGGCGTACCGGTGAGCCTGCCTTCGATCTGCCCCGCGTGCGCGTAGAGCAACCGTGCCTGGCCGATCAGGTCAAGACTCAGGTTGGACAGTGCGATGTCTTCTTCCAGCACGGGGCCGTGGCCCGTCCATTCCGCGTTGCGCTGGCCGAGGATGAGTGCGTTGTCGGCCAGACGAAGGATGTATTGCAGATGCGCGTCGGAAGTCATGACCGCGGCTCACATGTGGTTGACTTCATCGGGCAGCCGGTAGAACGTCGGGTGCCGATAGATCTTGTCGGCCATCGGGTCGAACAGCATGGGCTTGTCGTCGGGCTCGCTGGCGGTGATGGCCGCCGACGGCACCACCCAGATCGAGACGCCTTCCTGCCGGCGCGTGTAGACATCACGCGCCATCTGCAGCGCTTGCTTGGCGTCCACCGCGTGCAGGCTGCCGCAATGCTTGTGCTCCAGGCCCTGCTTGCTGCGGATGAACACTTCCCACAGCGGCCATTCGTGTTGATGCATGGTGGGTTCCTTCCGGTTCAGGCAGCTTGTTGATTGGCGGCGGCGCGTTCAGCCTGCTTGCGCGCGTAAGCCAGCGCGGCTTCGCGCACCCACTCGCCTTCTTCGTGTGCACGCTTGCGGGTGGCAAGGCGCTCGCGGTTGCACGGGCCGTGACCATCGAGCACGCGTTTGAATTCGGACCAATCGAGCGGCGAGAAATCGTAATGGCCGCGCGCTTCGTTCCACGTGAGGCCGGGGTCGGGCAGCGTCACGCCGAGCACGCGCGCCTGCTCGACGGTGGCATCGACAAAACGCTGTCGCAGATCGTCGTTCGAAATGCGCTTGATGCCCCAGGCCATGGTCTGCGCGCTGTTGGGCGATGCGGTGTCGGGCGGTCCGAACATCATCAGCACCGGAAACCACCAGCGGTTGACGGCTTCCTGCACCATGTCGCGCTGCGCCTGCGTGCCGCCCATCATCGTCAACAACGATTCATAGCCCTGACGCTGGTGAAACGACTCTTCCTTGCAGATGCGGATCATGGCGCGCGCATACGGGCCGTAAGAGCAACGGCAAAGCGGCACCTGGTTCATGATGGCCGCGCCATCGACCAGCCAGCCGATCACGCCCACGTCTGCCCAGGACAGCGTCGGGTAATTGAAGATCGACGAATACTTCGCCCGGCCTTCGTGCAGCGCGTCGATCATCTCGTCGCGCGAGCTGCCGAGCGTTTCAGCGGCGGAATAGAGATAGAGACCGTGACCCGCTTCATCCTGCACCTTGGCCAGAAGGATGGCCTTGCGCTTGAGCGACGGCGCGCGGCTGATCCAGTTGCCCTCGGGCAGCATGCCGACCACCTCGGAGTGCGCGTGCTGCGAAATCTGCCGCAGCAGCGTCTTGCGGTACGGCGCCGGCATCCAGTCCTGCGGCTCGATCTTGTGGTCGGCCCCGATGCGTGCATCGAAGCGCGCCTGCAAATCGGCTTCGCCTTGAGAGGCGGCGGCCAGTTCCTGCTCCGTCGGCAAACCGCCGGGCTGGTCGAGGCTTTGGGTGTACATGCGATCCTCCGGCCGCTTGCGCGGCATGTGCACGGCACGTCATGCGCACCGTGTTTTGGATGGATCGATTATAAACCGTCCGACCGGTCGGTCAATAACGGTTTTCACCGCATGCCTCGTGTGAGACATGCGGTGCGCCCTGCTCCTCAGGCTCCTTTTCTGTGACTCAGATTGGCGCTGCCGACGAGGCTTCGCCCTGCCCGGCTCCTTGCGTGCGCGTGCGCACAAACACGCCCGCCAGCACCGAACCCAGCACGGCGGCAACTGCCCCCAGCAGGAACGCGAGGTGATAGCCGCCATTGAGTGCCGTCGTAGCATCGGCCCCTGCCGCAGCCAGACCTTCAGTGCGCGCGGCAGCCAGACTTGCCAGGATGGCTAGGCCCAACGCGCCGCCCATCATGAACGACGTGTTGACCACGCCGGACGCCAGGCCGGATTCATCAGGCGCCACATCGCTCATGGCGGCCAGCAGCACCGGGTTGAACGCCACACCGGCGCCCAAGCCGAGCAACAGCATGCCGGGCAGCACGTCGAGCACAAAGCTGCCGCCCGCGGGCGCGCGTGCAAACAGCACCAGCCCAATGCCTGCCACCAGCAAACCCACCGACAGCGGCGCGCGAATGCCAAAGCGCATCACCAGCTTGGCCGACAACCCCAGCGAGAACACCGCCATGATGATGTTGGCCGGCAGAAAGGCCAGCCCGACCTGCATCGCGCTGTAGTCGAGCACCCGCTGCATGTACAGCGCCGAGATGAAGAACCATGCGAACATCGCTGCCGCCCATAGCACGCCCACCACGTTGGCCGTGGCCACGTTGCGCAGCGCAAACATGTGCAGCGGCATCAGCGGATGCGACACGCGCGATTCGATGACCAGGAACGCGATCATCAACGCAATGGCAATGCCCAGCTGCGTCAGCGTTTGCGTGGATGTCCAACCGGCTTCGTTGCCGTGCACGACGGCGTACACCGCGAGCATCAGCGATGCGGTCACGGCAATCGCGCCTGCCACGTCCAGCTTTGTTCGATCGGCCAACGGCTTGCCCACCGGCAGCAACGCCACACAGGCGGCATACACCGCCACGCCAATCGGCAGATTGACCAGAAAGATCCAGTGCCAGCTCAGCGTGCTCGTCAGCAGGCCACCGAGCAATACGCCGATGCTGCCGCCGCCCGCACAGACAAAGCCGTAGATGCCCATTGCCTTGGCGCGGTCCGCCGGCGAAGTGAACAGATTCATGATCAGCGACAGCGACACCGCCGACACCACCGCGCCGCCCAGCCCCTGCACGGCGCGCGCGGTAATCAGCAGCCCTTGCGAATTTGCCAGCCCGCATGCGGCCGATGCCAGCGTGAACAGCGTGAGGCCCAGCAGGAACAGCTTGCGATGCCCGAACAGATCACCCAATCGCCCGCCGAGCAACAGGCAGCCGCCAAACGTGAGCATGTAGGCGTTGACCACCCATACGAGCGAGGTTTCGGTAAAGCCCAGGTCTGCCTGGATGGACGGCAGCGCAACGTTCACGATGGTCGTATCCAGCACGATCATCAGCACGCCCAGGCAGAGCACGATGAGGGCAAGCCAACGCTTGCGTTCGTCAATGCCATGCGTCATGGAATCACTCCTATGCTTGGCTGCTGCGCCCGGATGTCGCTCAGGATTGCGCAGCCGATTTGAGGTTGGCGAGACCGGCTTCAAAGTCCTCGCCGATCATCGCGTCCATACTGAAAAAACGCCCGTCAGCTTGGCGATGTGCCCAACACAGCGGTAATCGCGACGACGATGACGATCGCAATGATTCAGCATGAAGAACGCTCCAACAGAATGGGGCAGCAGGTGAATGGACGCCTTTGCGCAGGCCATGCAAAGGGTCGCGGCGAGAACAGCCGACCGTCACCCAGGGGGTGGTTTCGTTGATATTGGTAAGGCCCCGGTGACCGCGCAGTCTAGCACCGGGCCACGGCCCTGCGCCAAGGCAGGCCGACTACGAGTTTGCGTAGAACGGCCACCGTGCGGCGGCCGTTTTCATACGCACGGCCATTACATCGGCTTGGGTGCGATCACCATCCACGTGATGCCAAAACGATCGGTCACCATGCCGAATGCGTGGGCGAAAAACGTTTCGGACATCGGCATCGTGACGTGGCCGCCGTCGCCGAGCGCCTTGAAGGTACGCTCGGCAGCGGCGTTGTCGGCCACGCTCACGGACAACCCGAAACCCTTGAAATCCGGTTTGCCGCCGGCCATGCCGTCAGACGCCAGGATCTGGGTGTCGCCCACGCGGAAGGCGGCGTGCATCACCTTGTCGAGCGGGGGCGCCATGCCGCCACATTGCTCGGCAGTGGGCTGCGCATCCTTGGGCGCGTCCTTGTAGTGCATCACCACATCGACCTTGGCGCTGAGCGTCTTCTTGTAGAACTCCAGCGCCTCTTCGCAACGACCTTCGAAGAACAGATACGGTTGAACTTGCATCACAACTCCTTGGGGTGGACTCGGGGGACTGCAAAACCGCGCACCGGGTAACTTGAACACGCGGGTGGGGAAAGCGTTTGCTCGCCTTTCGTTGGACTCAATTGCAAGCGCTCTCGGGTACCGGCATCGGAACCGAGGCGTGTTCATGAACCACCAGCCAGCGCCCATCGATCTTGCGAAAGCACACGGTGGCGCGCGTTTGCGCATCGTGCTTTGCACCGTCTCGATACCGCGCACGCAGACGGTTCACGCTGAAGCAATAGGCCAGATCGCCGCTCACCTCGAGGTGCAATTCAACGAACTGGAAATCCGCCTGGCCATCCAGCGCATCGAACCAACCCTGCCAGTTACGGCGATACGCCTCTGCGCCTTTGACAAACAACGGCGGCATGACGTCAAAGACCACCACATCCGGCGCGTAGTGACGCATTACGGCATCGATGTCCTTGGCGCGAACGGCTTCTGCCCACGCTTCAATCAGGCTGCGCAGCTGCGATGCATCGCCCGCGGCATCGCTTGCGTTTGTCATATCGACCTCCTGAAAGTGCTTGGCATCCTGCGGGGCAGCGCCTAGTGTTGATTTGTGAACACTGTCCACAAACGATAGCAGACATAATGAACAGTGTCCACATCGCTTTTGCGGAGTTTCATCGCATGACCCAGGAACCACCCCGCCCGCCCGTGCGCGCAACGTATCGCCATGGCGACTTGCGGCGCGCGCTGCTTGACGCAGGCATTGAGCTGGCACGTGCCGGCGGGCCGGAGGCCATCGTGTTGCGCGAGGCCACGCGCCGTGCAGGCGTCGCGCCAAATGCCGCCTATCGTCACTTCGCGGGGCGGCTCGATTTGCTGCAGGCGGTACGCGCAGCGTCACTCGCGGCGCTGGCCCGCGCCATGGAGGCCGAGTTGGATGCAATCGATCCCACTTGGCCGGCAGACGCACAAGCACGTGCTTCACTGCGCGCCATCGGTGTGGGTTACCTGCGTTTTGCGCAAATGGAGACCGGCTTGTTCCGCACCGCCTTCGCCGTGCCCGATGAGGTGGAAAACGACGCCGACCCAGCCAAGGCAGGCGATAGCGGACTCAACCCGTTTCAGTTGTTGAGCCTCGCGCTGGATCGCATGACCGCCGCAGGCGTCTTGCCCGCCGAGCGCCGCCCCGGGGCCGAATACCTCGCCTGGTCTGCCGTGCATGGGCTGGCGCTGCTCATCATCGACGGGCCCCTGCGCAGCCGCCCGCCGGAGCAAACCGGCGCCATCGCCCTGCGCGTGGTCGAAATGGTGGAGAACGGCCTCTAAAGCGCGCCATGTGCGTGCAGCGTCTGACGACATGCGCAACGCTTCGTTTGCCAGCGCAAGCTTCAATGCAACGATGACAGCCTCGCTGCACCCGCTCACCCGGCCGGTGCATGCCCCATCAACCGGAGTGACCCTCCGCGACGAGGATGTCAGCATGACCCAAGCCCATCTCGAAACGACAGCCACCGCCCACACGCGCTACGGCGCGGCGCTGGAAAAAGACCTGTTCGACCGCGTTGCCGCCGTGCATGCGCCGCACCTGCCGCCGGCGCGCACGGAACCGCCGCGCGACGCACAGACGGCGGAAGAACTGGAAGGCGTGATCGACTACGCAGTGTGGAACGCCGCGCACGACCTGTTCATCGTGCAACTGGCGAGCGCGGGGTTGGACCGGCTCTTTCGCAATGAGCCCGATTTTCAGCTCGCACTGTCGCGCCAGATTGGCGATGACGGTTTTCACGCAGTGGCCTCGCGCGAGCGCATTCGCGTGCTGTCGGGGCACGATCAGATCGAGCGCATCGCGCGGGAAGTGCGCCACCACTGGGATGTCCTTGGCGATTACCCGCTGACAAGCCAGGCCGCCTTTCTCGCGTGGGAATTCCACTACGAGCATCACATCCTCGCGCGGCTGCAGGTCAACCGGCGCACGTCGCGCGTGCTCGATCTTGCCAACCGCGACTTTGCCGAGAACCGCATCATGCCGGACGAGGAGGTGCACCGCATCCTCATCACCGAGTGGTGGCACCGCAAGCTCGATGCGGCATCGGACGGCGAGCGCGAGCAGCTCGTGGGTCAAGTGCTCGAAGCCGACGACAAGCTGCAGGTGCTGCTCGGTGATTACCTGCGCGAATCGTGGGCGTTGAACGAACGCGCAGCCGGCATCGACACGCGCAACTACGTGCCGCTGTACGACGCATGGCGGCGCGAGATTCTGGGCGTATTGCTGCAACGCTCTGCCGACGCCCTGCCGTCCCTCACCAGCCTCGGCACCTGACCGCGATGTCCAAGAAATCGATCCTGCTCAACGCGTTCAACATGAACTGCGTGGGCCACATCAACCACGGGCTGTGGACCCATCCGCGCGATACGTCGGCCGACTACCGCAAGCTCAGCTATTGGACCGACCTCGCCAAGCTGCTGGAACGGGGCTTGTTCGACGGTCTGTTCATCGCCGATATCGTGGGCGTGTACGACGTCTATCAGCAGTCTGCCGACCTGACGCTGCGCGAGTCGATCCAACTGCCGGTGAATGATCCGTTGATGCTGGTGTCCGCCATGGCTGGCGTGACGGAACATCTCGGCTTTGGCCTGACCGTCAACCTGACCTATGAGGCGCCGTACCTGTTTGCGCGGCGCTTCTCCACGCTCGACCACCTGACCGACGGCCGGATCGGCTGGAACATCGTCACGGGCTATCTGGACAGCGCTGCGCGCGCCATGGGCCTGCGCGAGCAGATTGCACACGACGAGCGTTACGACCGCGCCGATGAGTTTCTCGACGTGGTCTACCAACTCTGGGAAGGCAGCTGGGAAGACGATGCGGTGCTGGGCGATCGTGCCGCACGCGTGTTTGCACGGCCCGACAAGGTGCACCGCATCCGGCATCACGGCCGCTATTACGACGTGGAGGGCTACCACCTGAGCGAGCCGTCTCCGCAACGCACGCCGGTGCTGTTTCAGGCGGGCTCGTCCGCGCGCGGGCAGACCTTTGCCGGGCAGCATGCGGAGTGCGTGTTCCTGTCGGGCCAGAGCCAATCGGCCACGCGCGATCAGGTGGCGCAGTTGCGTCAGGCTGCCGTGCAGGCCGGGCGCCGGGCGGATGACGTCAAAGTCTTCATGGGCATCACCGTCGTGGTCGACAAGACGGAAAAACTTGCACGCGAAAAACTCGCCGAATACCAACGCTATGCCAGCGCGGAAGCCGGTCTTGCGCATTTCTCGGCGGGCTCCGGCGTCGACTATTCGACCTATGCGTTGGACGATCCGCTGCGTGCAGTGAAGACGAATGCGATCGAGTCATCCATCCGCCGCGCCACCGGCGGCGACACGCAGTTCACGGTGCGGCGCTTGCTCGACCAACTTGCCTTGGGTGGCCGATACGCCACGATTGTCGGTGACCCGCAGCAGGTAGCCGACGCGCTGCAGCAGTGGATGGATGTGACCGACATCGACGGCTTCAACCTGGCGCGCACGGTCACGCCGGAAAGCTATGCGGACTTCATCGACCTGGTGGTGCCGGAGTTGCAGAACCGCGGTGTCTACAAGACCGCGTATGCGCCGGGCACCATGCGTCGCAAGCTGTTTGGTACCGACCGTCTGCCGGACGCCCACCCGGGCGCGCAACGGCGGCGGCAACCCGCACAGGAGCTGGTGGGCCACCCCTAAGCGCTGGTCGTGGGCGTCCCCAGCATCTGTTGATCGCGCTTCCACGCACAGCGCGGTGCGATGGACCCAAGAGGCGGATTCGCTGTGCGCCGGGATACGGGCATTGATGGCCGAGCCGGTACCGCGTGCGGCCGATGCGGCCTTCGCTGCCGCTGCAGCTGCCGCGCCGGCAGACTCTCCCTGGTGTTGCATGCGCAGCTCAGCCGGCGTACGCAGCGGTGCGCTGGGGGGGGGCGAACGGATCGTGCGCATGCTGATACGGGTAGTCGCTCTTGCTGACCCACGGCAGCGAGTCGAGCGGCAGGCGATAGCCCATCGGCGAATCGCCCGGAATCAGATACATGCGTTCATCGCGGAAGAACCATGGGCCGGTCACCCAGTGCGCGCCCTCTCGCGTCTTATGCGGAAACACCAGCCGCGCCTGGTAATTGGCAAACGCGTCCTGCTGCCAGTTGATGAAATGCTCGGCCGGCTCCGCCCGCATGGAATACGAATGGACGGGCGTGCGGCAGTGCGGCGACGGCCGCAGGCGCACCACCTGCGGCGACAACTCGACGAGCCGGTCATAGCGATCATGGGTAACGTGGTTCAGCGCGACTCGGATCGACACGCGGACTCCCCGGTGGCTCGTAATGGCGTGCCGGTGCCGTGCCGGCGGGCGGGCGGTTCAAGCAAGGTTCATGCCGTTTGTGCGGCAACCCCCGCTCGGGGCGACGAGCCATCGTGCCACGCGCGCACGGCCGTGCGTATGACACGCCAATGCGGTACAACGCTTGCTGGAAAGCTGTCCGCCGCCACGCCACCATCCTGGTTGGGAAGCACCCCGAAAGCCAGCCCTTGCCCTGCTCTTGGACCGCCATGAAAACGTTCCACTGCAACCGTTGCCAGCAACTCGTATTCTTTGAAAACGTCTTGTGCGAGCGCTGCAACGCCCTGCTCGGCTACCTGCCTGACGTGGGCGAGATCAGCGCATTTGAACCTGCCGACGAGCCCACTGAGACAGCGGAGACGGGGGAGACGGTGGAGACAGCAAAGGCCACGGACAAGCGCTGGCGCAGCCTTCACCCCGAGGCACAACGCCAGCGCTACCGCCAATGCCACAACTACGCGGTCGAAAACGTCTGCAACTGGATGATCCCGGCCGATTCGCCTGACACGCTGTGTCGCGCCTGCCAGTTCACCGAAACGATCCCCGACCTGACCGTGCCGGAAAACCGGTTCTATTGGTACAAGATGGAGGTGGCCAAGCGCCGACTGCTCTATACGCTCATGAAGCTGGGCCTGCCACTGGAATCGCGGCAGGAGAACCCCGAGACGGGGTTGAAGTTCGCGTTTCTCGCAAGCAAGGAAGACAGCGCGCCCGTCATGACCGGCCACAACCACGGCCGCATCACGCTCAACATTGCCGAAGCCGATGATGCCGCGCGCGAAAAAGCCCGTACCGAGCTGCGCGAGCCCTATCGCACGCTGCTTGGCCACTTCCGCCACGAATCCGGGCATTACTTCTTCGACCGCCTGATTGCCGGCAAGCCGATGTGGGAAGCCGCGTTCCGCGAGCGCTTTGGCGATGACCGCGCCAGCTATGCCGACGCCCTCAAGACCTATTACGACAATGGCCCGCCGGCGGACTGGGCACAGCACTACATCAGCGCCTACGCCACCATGCACCCATGGGAAGACTGGGCCGAAACCTGGGCGCACTACCTGCACATGGTCGACGCGCTGGACACCGCCGTGTCATACGGCCTGGCATTGCTGCCCGACCATCCACAAGAGCCCGAACTGACCGACCAGACCCCAGTGGAAGAAGCCAGCTTCAACAACCTGATGAGCCGCTGGTTTCCGCTCACCTACGTGCTCAACAGCCTCAATCGCAGTTTGGGTCAGCCCGATGGCTACCCATTCACGCTGGCATCCCCCGTGATCGACAAGCTGCGTTTCGTGCACCGCGTCATCGCTGCCTCCGCCCAGAAACCCGGTTGATCGCACCAATGTTGTGCGGCACAGGCGCCAGTTTGGATCGATGGAATATTTCGGGCGGCCGCGCGGTTTACCATCCGTAAGGTCAATCCCAGCATCCCCCCGGAGAACGCCATGCCAAAACGACTCAGCAGATGGATCAGCCTGACGGCACTCGCCCTTTGCGCGTGTGCCTCGCTCAACCCTGTGCAGACAGCGCAAAAGATGATCGGCCAGCCGGAAAGTGCTGTGCGAGAAACCTTTGGCGCACCCACCGAGACCTATCAGCTTGCGGATGGCACGCACCGCTGGATTTACTCCAAGCAGCCGCTCGGGCACGAGGTGTATGCCGCCGATTTTGACGCCAACGGCAAGCTCACCAACTATCGGCAAATGCTGACGGAGAAGGAAATCTACGAGGCGCGCCCGGGTGTGTGGACCAAACGCGATGTGCTCGAGCGCTTCGGCACACCGAAAGAGCCGACGCAGTACTACCCGCTGATGAAGCGGGAGGCGTGGTCATACCGGATGTACGTCGCCGGGACTCAGCAGGCGCACTTCAACGCCCTGTTTGACGACAACGGCGTGCTCGATCGCACCATGATCGTCGTCGACCCGCTTGGCGGGGACCACCACAGCCGCAAGTAATACAGAGCCCGGCGACGCATTGCACGTCGCCCGGCCCCATGCCTGGCTCAGTGCTTAACCCAGCGCAGAAGCAATAGCCTGCGCGAGCTCGTTGGCTTCAAACTTGGCCACGTAGCCGTTGGCGCCGACGCGGCGCACGTGGTCTTCATTGGCCGAGCCCGACAGCGACGAGTGAATCACCACCGGAATCGACTGGAACGCCGGCTCGGTTTTGATCTTGCGGGTGAGCGTGAATCCGTCCATCTCGGGCATTTCCAGATCGGTCAACACCAGCGCAATCTTGTCGCGCACGGTCTTGCCTTCGCGGGCGGCATCGCGTGCGATGTTCTGCAGGGTATCCCAGGCTTCCTGGCCGCTCTTGGTCATGACGTACGGCGTGCCCATCGCCTCCAGGCCGTTGGCGATCAGCGAGCGCGCGAGGCCCGAGTCATCCGCCACCAGCAGCTTGGCACCCGGCGGCAGCTTGATCGGGCGCTCGTCATTGTCGGGCGCCAGATCGGTGCGGCGGGTCGGGAACACGTCCACCAGAATCTGTTCGACGTCGATCACCTGCGCCAGACGCGAGTTATCAGCGTTGCCGTCCAGGCGCGCCAGGCTGGTGATATTGCTGCTGCCCACGCTCGCCTCGGCCGGGAAGATCTGGCTCCATTCCAGGCGCACGATTTCGTCCACTTCTTCCACCGCAAAGCCTTGGGTGGTACGCGCGTATTCGGTAATCAGCAGGATGTTGGCGTTACCGTTCTTGGTGCCGATCACGCTGGCGAGGTCGATCACGGGAATGATCTGGCCGCGCACGTTGACCGCACCCAGGATATGGGCGCCGGCGTCCGCCACATGCGTCACAGGCGGCATGACCATGATCTCGCGCACCTTGAACACATTAATGCCGAACATCTCGCGCTGATTGGAGCGCGCAGATTCGCCCAGGCGGAACAGCAGCAGCTCAAAGCGGTTGTTGTTCGTCAGATTGGTCCGTTCATCGACTTCGTGCTGCGAATGCTGTGACATCGCGTCTTCCCCCGTTCATGCACACGTTATGTGGCGGTAAACGGCAGGGCGTTAGGCAACTTGAAGGCGTTTTGCGAATGTGAAGGCCGTGCCCTTCCAGCGTGGGGGAACAGCCGCCTAGGCAATCTTCACATGGGCGACCAGGAAATCCAGAAACGCCCGCACGCGCGCCGGCAGATGCGCGCCCTGGCCAACATAGACGGCATGGATGTCTTCGGCCTCGCCGGGGTTGTAATCCTCCAGGACGGGAACGAGTCGACCCGCCTCCAGATCGGCGCGCACCTGAAACTCGGCCAGGCGCGCCAAGCCCAGCCCGGCAACCGCCACGGCACGCAGCGCCTCGCCATCGCTGATCTGCGTGTTGCCCTGCGGTATGAACTCGGTGCGGCGACCGCGCTTGATAAAGGGCCAGGCATTCATTGCCCGCACATAGCTGAACGCCAGGCAGTTGTGGTTCGTTAAATCAGCCGGCGTGCGTGGCGTCCCGGCGCGCGCCAGATAGGCCGGCGACGCGACCACCATCAAGCGCGTGTGTCCCAGCTTGCGCGCCACCAGACGTGAACTCTTCAGCGGGCCACTGCGCAGCGCAACATCGGTGCGGTCTTCCAGCAGATCGACCACTCGATCCGTGAGCGCAATGTCGAGCGACACCTCCGGATGGCACGCCAGAAACGCCGGCACGATCGGCAGCAGCAAGTGCGTGCCGACTGGCACATTTGAATTGATGCGCAACCGCCCTGCGGGCTGTGCACCGGCGGAAGCCGCGCGCTCCGCCTCGTCCAGATCGGCCAGCACCGTCACGCTGCGTTCATAGAACGCCATGCCCTCGGGCGTGAGTTGGAAGCGCCGCGTGGATCGGTTCACCAACCGCGCACCGAGGCGAGCCTCCAGCCGTGCCACCAGCTTGCTCACCGCCGACGGCGTCATCCGGCAAGCGCGCGCCGCAGCAGAGAAGCCGCCCTCCTCCACGACCCGAACAAAGACTTCCATCTCGCCAAAGCGATTGACATCGAGCCGCGACATTGTGATTTCAATTCATAGATGTTGTTCTTACAGGCAGTCTATCGCACAGATCCGAGCGTTCTCATACTGGTGGTCATTGCTGATTCGTACTTCAACCCAACTCCAACATGACTGCACAGGACAAAGTCGCGCTCGTCGTGGGCGCGCAGGGCGTGATCGGCCGCAACCTGATCGAGTACCTCGCCACATTGGACGACTGGCGCATCGTGGGCCTGTCGCGTCGCGGTGGAGCATCGACAGAGCGCATCCAGCACATCGCCGTCGACCTGCTCGACGCGGCCGACACGTGCATCAAGCTCGGCGCACTTGGCAGCGTCACCCACCTCTTCTACGCCGCCTATCAGGACCGTGCGACCTGGGCTGAGCTGGTGCCGCCCAACCTCACCATGCTGACCAACGTGGTCGACGCCATCGAAGCCGCATCGTCCAACCTCGTGCACATCAGCCTGATGCAGGGCTACAAAGTCTACGGCGGCCACCTCGGGCCGTTCAAAACGCCCGCGCGCGAAACCGATGCGCACTTCATGCCGCCCGAATTCATGTTCGATCAGCAAACCTTCCTGCAAGCGCGCCAGCGGGGCAAGGCATGGACATGGTCCGCCATTCGCCCGTCAGTGGTGGGCGGCTTTGCGCTCGGCAATCCCTTACTCCGTTTCCGCCGCGAACCGTTGCGGGACAAGGCTCTGTAGGATATCGGGGAAGGGTAATTTCTTGGTAACCTATGGGTAATCTCATTACCTTTGTAGAGAGGCATCTCTCGCCTTCCTTGAACCTATAAGAATCAAGGACTTACCAGGGGATTACCTATTCGATTACCCCACATTACCTTCTACGGGTAATCCGAAAAGTGGTGCCAAATCAAATAGATACGTTGCTTTTTGGGATCGGATTACGGAAATTACCTTTTCCCGATGCCGGTCCCAGACCACAAGAACAACTTGGGGGTAGGAGTGGAAGTCCTGGAATACGGACCGCAAGCTTGGTACTTGCTCAGAGAGGGGCGGCACCTGTACCTCGACGTCAACTGCAGTCACAGCTTTGTCGGCTACAACTTCACGATGCAGCTCAACAGCGATGAGGCGGCGAAGTACCGTCGGCGAGGGCGCGTGTACGTGGATGAACTGGCACAGGCTATCCAGTACTCAGCGCCCGGAGTCTCTGGAAATTGTTCGCGTTACAAGGACAGACTTGTGGCACCGCAGGCCGCCGCCCGCGTCAATGAGGCTATCAAGCTGTGTGATGGGAAGGTGACCCGATTCCTGCGCTGCGCGAAGAGCCACGAATCTCTCTCGCACCCGCGTCAAAGCGGCGCATGCGAGCCGTAAGCTGTCGTTACGTGCCTGGAAGACACAGCCCTGTTGCGCTCATACACTAAAATGTATAATGTTCAGACTGATCGTTCACGCCTCTGCCCAGGCTGACCTTGCAGACATCGAGAAAGAGAGTCAGGAAGACCACGATTTTTTGGTGGTGCTTCTTGAGGAGATCGGACTCGATCGCAGCCTGTTAGAGCACTTTGCGGAAGATGGGGAATGGACCGGACGGTCTCTCACCGTGGATGTGACGCCTTTTATACATCTCCAGCGGCAAAAGTTTGACCTATGGCGAATCAAGACATTCTTGGCTGACGGAAGGACGTTCCCCTACCGCATCCTCTACGCCGTTCACAATCTCAAATTCGACTACTACGTCTTCGCCATCATGAGACGTGACCCGGGTAGCGACTATGAAAATGATCCTCAACTCATCAAACGGCTTCGTGACGTCTACATGGAGCTCGGACTCCCCTTCGTCTCTGGTGACCACAGATAACGAAACATCGACGGTCGAACTGAGCACGGCTGTCACTGTCAGTGCATCTTATGTTGCCCCTGTAGAGGTAAGCGGCAAGTCGATCGACGACTTAGTCAGCACTATTCAGCAACAAGAGGGTGGCGAGGCTAGGCTGCAACGTGCGAGGCAGCGGCTGTCATCCATGCTCGCCGCGAAGCAGCCCCAAAGCATTCGTACCATGAGATTGAATGCCGGACTATCACAGACCCAGCTTGCTGAATTGACCGGGCTCTCGCAGCCGCAAATCGCGACAATAGAACGCCCTAACAGCAATCCCACCATTGATACTTTAAAGAAAATCGCCGAAGCGCTAGGCGTCCGTGTCTCCGCCGTCGTCGCGCAATGGGACAACGCAGTTGCGGAGGAAAAATGACTGCTCCTTTCCTATATGGAATTTATTGCGACGACATTCGGCAGGAAGTGGGCAATAAATTGACTTTTGTGGGAATTTATAGCGGGGGCGAATTGATTTTTCCCATACCTTTCCCCGCAGTTATTCCGAAGCTCTGTGTGGTTGCGACGTTTGTTTATCCGAAGAGCGAGCCGCCCCGGGAGATTGAGTTCAAGGTCTCACTTGAGGGAAACGAAGTTGCGCGGGCTATGGTCCAGCCTCCGCCGGATCATCAGAGATCGATCTTCGATGGTGTAGAGGATGGGTACCCAAGGCGAGCAACGATTCAAGCAAGCTTCTTTCTCTCGCCGCTTACCATTGAAAAGGAATCGATCCTTCGACTGGAGGCAAACGTGGACGGGACTCGCTTTTTTGGGCCGCGTTTACTCCTGCAATCGCAGCCAGCGAAGGACACTTCTGGGCCGCAGTGACCAACCCAAGCGGTAGCACGGCACGGAAGATTGATTGAGTGAGGGTGGTTCCCACTAACTCCAAAATTTCACCGCACTACCAAAGATAACTGCGACTCTGACGCGTTAATTTGACGGGCCTTATGGCTCGTTTTTCATGGGCTGAGTGCTGCCGCTGGTGATCTTGTGTTGCCCCCGATGCTCCACGCAAGTACACGTGGACGCGCCAAATGAAAAATGGACCGGCCAGTGGTCCGCCTTTTAGGGATAGTCCCCCTCCCGCCGCATCTCCTCCAGCTCGTCCACGCAGGCGTCGCAAAGCTGCTCATTCAGCGGGTACGGCATTCGATATGGTGTCAAGGGCACGCGACAGCATGCACATAACACCAGATCGCCGGGCCGAGGCTTTTCATCAGTCCTTTCAAGGTCGTTACTGCGATCTGTCGCCATGGTCTGCATGCTCCTTTCCCGCCCATTGTCGCCTAGACGAGAACGCTCGACGACCGGGCCTCAGTGGACTATGCGGCTGACCGCTCAGGTGCATAAGCCAAGCGCACAAATCCGCAAAACTCCCCCGCACCCCAAAACGCCCTGCCGCCCCAAGCTGCAGGCCGCTGTCGGCCACTCTTGCACCTGCAAAAAAGCCACTCGATGAAGTGTAATGACCCAGTGAAAACCTGCTCACGTCACAATGGAAGAAAAGACGATGAGCACGAAGATGGAAGAAGACATCAAGCGGTGGACGGCCAAGCGCAAGAGCGCGTTGGTGCTGGACATCATTCAG